>Ga0207660_10000486_pt1 | contig 26452 bp, 27 predicted proteins | sample KBSC73BmetaG_FD_184335 | JGI IMG/M metagenome (GOLD analysis project Ga0207660, IMG submission 184335) | Corn rhizosphere microbial communities from Kellogg Biological Station, Michigan, USA - KBS C7-3B metaG (SPAdes) (version 2) | ecosystem: Host-associated > Plants > Roots > Rhizosphere ... | reverse complement strand
TCGTAACCTGGTCCACTTCGGCCTTTCGGCCCAGCCTGACCCGCTCTCGATCCTGGCTCACCAGCTCAGGCGTCGCATCCCACCGAACAACTCCCTCTTGCGAGGAGCCGATCGACCTACTCGACTGCGCGGCCCGAAGGTTCGCTGGTCTTTCGCTCGGGCCGGCCCGGCATTCTGGAACCGAAGTCCCTCGAAGCCAAAACCGTCCAGTGTTCCGCGGCCCTTCTTGGGTCGCCCTCTCTCGCGTCCCGCTTCGCTCACCGATGATCCGAAGACCACCAGGAGCCGCGTCGCGCTTGAGGAAGACAACTCTTCCGGCGCCTCTTCCCGGCTGGTCCGGTCGGAACCCGAAGGCTCTTCCCAATCCTGCCGGCGGAGATCGGACCTTTGGTCACCTGCCGCTTCCGCTTGCCGTTTCCGGCTCCTGGAGAGGCCGAGACCGCCGTCCCGATCACGCAAGCAACATGCACCTCGACTCCGAGTCGCGAAAGCGAAAAATGAGAGGTTGAAGCTGTGGATAACGGGGATATCGGGCACAATTGCAGGAACCTTTTTCGGATTGGCGCAATCGCCGCGCTCCGGTTGCTGTTGCGCCATCCTCGGCTTACCTCGCAAACGTGCCTGAATCCCCCGCTCTCACCGACGATCCGCCGTATCTGCAGGGACTAAATCCGCCGCAGCGCGAGGCTGTGCTCACGACCGAGGGCCCGGTCCTCGTCCTGGCCGGCGCCGGCACGGGGAAGACGGCCGCGCTGACCGCTCGCCTCGCCCATCTGATCGCTACCCGCAGGGCGTGGCCAAGTCAGATCCTCGCCGTCACGTTCACGAACAAGGCCGCGCGCGAAATGCGGGAGCGCGTCAAAGTGTTATCCGGCGGCGCGTTGGAAGGCATGCCGTGGCTCGGCACGTTCCATTCCGTCGCCGCGCGGATGCTCCGAAGCCAGGCGGAGCTCGTCGGCCTTCAGTCGAACTTCACCATCCTCGACACCGACGACCAATTGCGCGTGCTCAAGCAGCTGATCCAGGCCGCCGACCTCGACGAAAAGCGCTGGCCCGCGCGTCAGCTCGCCGGACTGATCGACCGTTGGAAGAACCGGGGATGGACTCCGAAGCAGGTCGATGCGGGCGAGTCGGAGGCGTTCGCGGCGGGTCGCGGCGCCGACCTCTACGCCCAGTATCAGGAGCGCCTGAAGACCCTGAACGCCTGCGACTTCGGCGACCTGCTGCTGCACATGCTCATCATCTTCCGCGCGCACGCCGACGTGCTGGACGGCTATCGCGATCGCTTCCGCTACATTCTGGTCGACGAATATCAGGACACCAACCAGGCGCAGTACGAATGGCTGAAGCTGCTTGCCGAGCCGCGCCGCAACCTCTGCTGTGTCGGCGACGATGACCAGTCGATCTATTCCTGGCGCGGCGCTGAGGTCGCGAATATCCTTCGCTTCGAGCATGACTTCCCCGGCGCGAAAATTGTCCGGCTCGGGCAGAACTATCGCTCCACCTCGCACATCCTCGCGGCGGCCGACGGACTGATCGCGCACAATGCCGGACGGCTCGGCAAGACCCTCTGGACCGACGTCGGCGATGGCGAGATGGTTCGCGTCGTCGGTGTCTGGGACGGACCCGAGGAAGCACGTCGCGTCGGCGAGGAGGCGGAATCGCACATGCGCTCCGGCGGAAGCCTTGACGATCTCGCAATCCTCGTTCGGGCGCAGTTCCAGACCCGCGAATTCGAAGAACGGTTCATCGCGATCGGACTTCCCTACCAGATCATCGGCGGCTTTCGCTTCTACGAACGCGCCGAAATCCGCGACGCGATCGCTTACCTGCGCCTGATCCAGTCCCCCGCCGACGACCTCGCCTTCGAGCGGGTCGTCAACACCCCGAAGCGCGGACTCGGCGACAAGGCGGTCGGGGCGATGCACCGCCACGCTCGAGCGACCCGGCAGCCGCTCCTGCTCGCCGCTGCCACTTTGCTCGACAGCGACGAGCTCACGCCACAGGCGCGCCGAAGCCTCGGCAATTTCGTGGCCGACCTCGCGCGCTGGCGCGAGATGGCGAATACGCTTCCCCACCCTGAATTGGCGCGGATCGTTCTCGACGAAAGCGGCTACACCGCCATGCTTCAGGCCGACCGTTCGGCGGAAAGCGCCGGGCGTCTGGAAAATCTCTCCGAACTCACGCGCGCGATGGAGGAATATGAATCGCTCGGCGCCTTCCTCGAGCACGTCAGCCTGGTCATGGATAATGACGAGACGCGTGCCGGCGAGAAGCTGACGATCATGACGATCCACGCGTCCAAGGGCCTCGAGTTCGACACCGTCTATCTCGCGGGATGGGAAGAGGGCGTGTTCCCGTCGCAGCGTGCGCTCGACGAAGGGGGCCTCGCGAGTCTCGAGGAAGAGCGCCGGCTCGCTTATGTCGCGATCACGCGTGCCCGGCGGCGGTGCACGATCTTCCACGCCGCGAACCGGCGCATCTATGGCCAGTGGACAAGCTCGATTCCCACCCGCTTCCTCGCGGAGCTGCCGAAGGACCACATTGAAGAAGAAACAACGATGACGGGCGGCGAAAGCCTGTGGCGCGCGCAATGGTCGGAGCGCACCGACCCCTTCGCCCATGTCGCGCGCCCCAGCCGCGGACCCGGCTGGCAGCGCGCGAGCCGCGTCGGTTATAATCCGGAACCGCCGCGGGTCATCGAAGCGCGGGCGTCAGCGGTCAGCCTCGGCAACCAGGGGCGCACCGACCTGTCCCTCGGCCAGCGCGTGTTCCACGGCAAGTTCGGCTACGGCACGATCGCGGCGATCGAAGGCAACAAGCTCGAGATCGATTTCGAGCACGCAGGCCGAAAGAAAGTGCTCGACAGCTTCGTCAGCGCTTCCTGAACGGTCGCCTAGCATCGCATTCCCATCGGCAGCTCCTTGGACAGGCTTGGCTCGGCGCCAGGCCGCTCGCCGACCCGCCGGAACCAGGCCTTGAGTCGCGGCAGATCGTCGGGGATAGCCTGCCCGACGGAGCTCAGCTGGTCGATGTAGGAGTAGAGGCAGATGTCGGCGGTGGTGAACCGGTCGCCGGCAAGCCACGGCTCATTCATGGCGCCTTCGAGCCAGCGCATTCCGGTGCGGGCGATCTCCTTCTGCGCCTCGGCCTGTTCCGGGTAGCACTTGATCCGGGTTTTGAAGAGGCCGAGTCCCTCTCCGTAGTAGAAGCCGAGCACCATTGGCCGGCAGATGCCGATCTCGACCCGACGCCACCACATGCGCGTGATCGCTCGCTCCTCGGCGTTCGACCCGATCAATGGCGGCTCCGGATGAAGCTCTTCCAAATATTCCATGATCGCGGCCGTCTCGCAGATGAGGGTCCCATCCGACAGTTCCAGCGCAGGCAATTGTCCCGCCGGATTCATTTCCAGATATTCCGGGCGGCGGTTTTCGCCGCCGAGAAGGTCCACTTCCTGTCGGGGCAAGTCGATGCCCTTTTCGAGCAGGTAGAAGCGGACCATCCGGGGGTTCATTCCCACGCTGTTGAAGAGCCGGCGCGGAGTAACCTCGCCAGTTTTTTGGGAGTAGGTCGGCTGCGGCTCGACGAGCGTTACGTTTTCAACCATGGACAGGCCCTCCGTTGACGGTTCGACGTCCCCGGTCCCATTGCAATTCGCCCACACCGACAGGCGGGATCGAGGGCGAGCCCCGCCCATAGCAGCCTTTGCTGCCGCGTTCACTGATTCCTGCGGGTCGCGCGGCTGGGTAATCCGTCGCCAAAGCGCTGGAATGGCACTAGAGCGACGCACGCCGCGTCTCAGCCGGAGATCTTCCCATGAAAATGCTGATCGCCTTCATCCTCGGTTTGATCGCCGCGCCGCTCCTATTCGCGCTCGCGGGGATTGCCGGTTTGCTGCCGACCGATGCCAGCTCCGAGCCGCCGAAGTGGGAATCCTCGATCGGCATGCGCGCTCTCGATGCGTCGCTTGAAAAGAGGTCCGGCGGTCTCAAGAATCCAATTGCATCGGCAGACGCTGCGGCACTGGCGGCTGGCGCAAAGATCTACAGCGACAATTGCGCGGGATGCCACGGCAGCGCCAAAGGGCCGAGCGACTGGGGCGCCAAGGGCTTTTATCCGCGCGCGCCCCAATTCTTCCAGGAGGGCGCCGACGTGACGCCGCCCGAGGCCTATGCTGCGGTCCACGACGGTATTCGCTACTCCGGAATGGCCGCCTGGCGCGGTCAGCTGAAGGACGACGAGATGTGGAAGGTCGCCAATTTCGTAGCGAGCATCCGCGCTAAAAATAGCGGCATGAAGGACATGGATTGATGCTGAGTGCTGCAGGCCTTCACGGACGCGGCCCTTTCTCGATCTGGTTGTGCAGGACCTTCAGCTGCCTCGGCTCGTCGGCAGGAATCGTGAAAACACCGGCCAATGCGGATGCAAGCGGGTTCTTTGCGTTGGGGAAGACTCTGAGCCAGTCCGACGACTGAACGTTCACGCCACAATCCACAATTGTTTGCCGGAGCGGCGAGAACGCGTGCAAGTCCAGTGGGTTGCGGCGGTTAATTCATAGTTCAGGTCTCGCTGCGCTCAGATTTCAGCCTTGACTTGTGCGTGATTGAGGAGGGCGACGAAGACCACCCCGCCAATCGAATTGCCGACGAGCGCGGGGACCAGGAAGCCGATCAGATAGTAGCCCCACCCGATGGCGCCATGCATCGCAGCCAGCGACCCTTCCACCGATCCGGCGATGACATGGCTGAACTCGGCAATGGCGATCAGCCAGGTCACTGCGACGATGACCACGAATTTTGCCGTCGATGCGGCGGGCATCAGCCAGACCATGAGCGCGATAAGCCAGCCCGCGAAAACCCCTTTGACCAATACGACAAGAAAGCCCGGATCCACCGCTTTGACGCCGAGCTTCACGAATGAATCCATGACCTCGGCGGGAAACAGATGCGGGATGGAAACTGCCGCAGCGAAGAGCAGCGTCGCGAGGATGTTGGCCGCGAAGACGATGGACCAATAACGCACCACATCACCGATCCGGTGCGTGCCCTGCAGGAACGGCAGCATAACGGTGAGCGTCGTCTCGGTGAACAGCTGTTGCCGCCCCATGGTCACGAATAGGAAGCCGAGGCAGTAGCCGAAAGCGGCGACGAGCTCCTTCCACGGCGCTTCCGGCAAACGCGTCAGCAGGACACCCTGCGCGATCATCGAGCAACCCATCGTCATTCCTGCGGCGAGTCCGGACCAGGCGATGGACGTCGAGGGCCGCTCCAGCTCCTCGGTGCCCTCCAGACGAATGGCCTCGTGGACGACCTTGGCCGTCGTGCTGGAGCGGTCATCGGCCTCTTCGATTTCCCGGTCGGACAATGGTGATCGCCGCTTTTCGTGCTGCACCATCTGCTCGCGGTCACTCATTGCCTCGGTCCCCTTTGATGTGGCTGAGCCAACCCCCGTCCGACACTTCGGTTCAGTCGCGGACAGTTTTCAACCCTTTGAATTCGGCCGACCAGCGACTCGACAGGGAACCCGACTCGGCGCCGATGCATTTTCGCAGCAAAAGTCAATAGATAAATTCAGGTGTGAAATGAAGCAGCTAGCCCTTGCGCTGGCGCTGACGGGTTCGTGCGTACTTGCGACTACCGTCGCCACGACGCCGGCGTCCGCGCTGGAAACTTACGAAGCGAAAATGCAGGCCAGCGACGCGGCGTCGCAGGCGCGTGTCGACATGGTAGAGGCCTTTGGACCCAAGGAACTGAGGCCCGGCCAGTTTCTGTGGCGAGACGTGCCCGATAGCGCTGGCCCGGAGCGGGTCGTGATCAGCCTGTCGGATTCGATGGCCTATCTCTATCGCGGCAACACGTTGATGGCGGCGACGACCATCTCCAGCGGTCGCGACAGCAAGCCCACGCCGACCGGCATTTTCTCGATCTTCAAGAAGACCGAGATGTACAGGTCGAAGAAATACGACAACGCCCCGATGCCCTACGCAGAGTTTTTCGATCCTGCCGGGATCGCTCTTCACGCGGGTTCGGTCACCGCGGAAAGTCACGGGTGCGTCCATTTGCCCACCGCCTTCGCGCGCAAGCTCTACTCGGTGACGGACATCGGTACGCCCGTCCTGATCGGCGCGTAGCTGCCGAGGGCCGCGCCCGCGTAATCGGCGCGGCCCCAGTCTCGGTGACATACCGCTGTTGATCGCGCGGGGGGAAACGCTCATGCGCCCACGAGTTGAGCGTTCAAAGCCACGCACATCGGGAGATACAAATGGCCAGGAAGGCGACGCCGAAGAGCAGCAAGAAATCGGCCAGGGGCGGGACGTCGGTCGCCCGAAGGCCATCGTCGTCGCGCGGCGGCGGCAGCTCACGCTCACAGGAAGGTATGGGCGAAGCGTTCATCAAATTGCTGCAGAGCCCGCTGGTGGCGGAACTGGTCGCGGTGGCCGCGACGGCAGCGCTTGCCGCCCTTGCGGAGCATGGCTTCACCAGCGGCGGCGAAGGCACTCGTGGAAAGCGCGCGGGCAAGGCGGTGAAGGAGGCCGGTAAAGCCGCTGCAGCGGCGGTCGGCCGGCGGCTCGGAACCGAGATAGACGAGATCCGGAAGGCTGCTAAGGGCGGCGGAAAAGCGTGATCCGGGCGCTTCCCACGTCGCGTTCCGCATCAAGGGCAAGCTCGGCTCCGTCGACCGCTTCGCCGCGGCTCGTCTCCACGCTGAGCCAGCCGCCGGGGCGAAGCCAACCTGCCTCCATCACTGCGCGCACGACCGCCGTACCCGAACCCATCGCGTAAGGCGGGTCTGCGAGAATCAGGTCGAAAGGATCGGCAGGAGGGAGTGCGAGGGCCGACCCGACGATGACGCGCACTCGGTCCGCCGCGGCGAGCTTTTCGCAATTGCGCCGGACGGAAGCGATGGCTTGTGCATCGCTATCCACGAACGTCGCGCTCTCCGCGCCGCGGGAAACTGCTTCCAGCCCAAGCGCACCGGTGCCCGCGAACAGATCTGCAACCCGCAATCCCTCGAAACTGCCGAGCCGGCTCGCGAGCATCGAAAAGAGCGTTTCGCGGACGCGGTCGGCGGTCGGACGGGTTTTTGAGCCCGGCGGCGCTTCGATCGATCGGCCCCGCCACTCGCCGGCAATGATCCTCACCGCAGAGTTTTCCGGAAGTGGTCCAACTCCGCCTCTCCGATTTCATCGACATCGCCAGGCTGGAGGCCTTGGACGGTGAACGGGCCGTACGCGGTTCGGATCAATCTCGACACGCGCAGTCCGAGGTGCGCAAGCACTCGGCGGACCTCACGGTTCTTGCCTTCTGTAAGGGTCATTTCGATCCAGCAATTGCTTCCGGTCCGACGCTCCAAATTGGCGTTGATCGGCCCGTAGTTCACACCCTCGACGGTGATCCCTTCCGCTAGCCGCTCCAGCTCTCCCTGGGTCACGCGGCCGTATGCTCGTGCGCGATAGGTCCGGACGACAGCCGTCCTGGGCAGCTCGAGCTGACGCTTCAGTTCACCATCGTTGGTGAGCAGCAGAAGCCCCTCCGTCATGAAATCGAGCCGGCCCACCGGCATCACCCGCGGCAGGCCATGAGGCAATTGATCGTAGATTGTCGCGCGCCCTTGCGGATCGTGTGCCGCCGTGATTGCTCGTTGCGGCTTGTAGAAGCGGAACAGCCGGGTGGCGGACGGAGCCTGGACCGGCTTTCCGTCGACTGTGACACCGCTGAGGTTGACGAGCAGCGTTGCCGGCATCGTGAGTTTCTCTCCGTCGAGCGCAATGCGCCCGTCGGCGATCATGCGTTCGACTTCGCGACGCGACGCGACCCCCGCGCGCGCGAGGAGCTTGGCGATACGCTGCTGTCCGCTGCCGTTTCTCTGTGGCCCGCCGGGCACAGTCCGGCTATCGCTGGGCCGCAGCGGCACTGGACGCTTGCTCGTTCGTTTCGGTGGCGCTGTCATTGTTCGGGGTTCGCGGTGCTGTTCGGGAAGCGTAAGCAGGTCGTCAAGCGCATCCTCGTCGTCGAAGACGAGCCCCTCACCGCATTCGACAACGAAAACATGCTCGGCGACGCCGGATATGAGGTCGTTGCGACCGTGGATGATCTCGAGGAGGCGCTGAAAATCCTCGAATCCGAGCAGATCGACTTGATTCTCAGCGATGTGCGACTGCGCAAGGACCAGACGGGGATCGACCTCGCCCGTGCGGCGAAGGCCAAGCGCGTGCCGACTCTTTTCGCGACCGGCCACTCCTATCCGGGCGCTTCCGAAGTCGCCGTCGGCTGCGTGATGAAGCCCTACACCGAGCGCCAGCTGTGCAAGGCGATCGAATGCGTCGACCGTCACCTCCAAGGCGAGAAGGTCAAGCCACCCAAAGGCGTCGAGCTGTTCATCGCCGTCGACCAGCCCGACTAAGCGCGATCCGCCGTTCACGGCAGGGCTAGGCAGCCCGTGAAACCTGTCTAAAGTTTCATCTCACGCCAGCGCGGAGGGGAAGAATGGCAGGCCAGCGACCCAAGGGTTGGAAGCTCCTCAAAGCGGCGCTCGCGACACGCAAGTCTGCGACCATGCTGGCGTTCGGCTTCTCCTCGGGCCTCCCGTTTGCGCTGCTGATCGGCACGCTCACGGCCTGGCTCGGCGAGGTCGGCGTAAAGCTTGCAACCATCGGCATCTTCTCGTGGATTGGTCTCGCTTACTCGTTCAAGTTTCTGTGGTCGCCGGTCGTCGATCGCGTGCACCTGCCGCTTCTGGGGCGGCTTGGGCGACGAAAGAGCTGGATCGCGCTTGGGCAATCGGTGGTTTGCATCTGCCTCGCTTTGCTGGCGCTGACGAACCCCGCTGCGGCAATCGGGAATTTCGTCCTGATCGCCTTCGTCGCGGCGATTGCGGCCGCAAGCCATGACATCGCGATCGACGCCTGGCGCATCGACCAGGCGGACGAGGCGGCCCCGATCGAATTGCTCTCCGCCGTCTACCAGTTCGGGTACCGCACCGCTTCGATCGTCGGCGGCGCGGTCGCATTGGTGCTCGCCGCTCGCATGAGCTGGCCGAATGTCTTCCTGATCATGGCATCGCTGTTCGTCGTGCTGCTGCTGGTCACGCTGACCGCACCCGATAGTCCGAGGCTGGAACGCGAGAAGCTGTATGGCGCGCTTGCCGAACCCGGCGCGCTCAAGCCGGGCGTCCGCGCCGCGCTCCTGGCGATTGTCGGCCTCAGTTGGCTGTGGGCGATCGTCCGGCTCGTCACCTTCGCCGTATCGATGCTGGAGCCTGCCGCGCCCGGCGGCACGCCGCCGTCCGTCGGCGATTTCACGAAGACCTGGGGCGTCCTGATCATCTTGGCGACGGTCTTCGTCCCATTGGTCGTCGCAGCAGCCGCCAACCTCATGGCCAAGCGTCCCGACCGAGTCCTCACGTCGCACGATAGCACCACGGGCCCCGGCCGAACCGTGATGAACCACCTCTATTCGGCGCTGGTCGACCCGCTGGCGGAACTCTGCCGCCGCATGGGCTGGGGCGTGCTCGCCGCGATCGGCTTCATCCTCACCTACGCCATTTGCTACAACATCTGGGCGAGCTTCGCTTACCCCTTCTACCTCGACTACATGCACTACACGAAGGACCAGGTGGCCTTCGCGTCCAAGATCTTCGGCATCATCATGACGATGCTGGGGATCAGTCTCGGCGGATATCTGTTCGCGAAGATCGGCCGCTTTCCAACCATCCTTCTGGGAGCGATTCTGCCGCCGCTCGGCAATTTTCTCTATGCTGATCTGGCCGACGGCGCTCCGATGATCGATGGCTTCGCGCACCTGCTGCACCTGGACGCCCTCGCTCGCGCATTCGGCAGCGACGAGCGGATGATGCGGCTGCTGCTCGCCATCTCCTACGAGAATATCACCACCGGCCTCGCGCTGACCGCCTTCGTCGCTTACGTGTCGAGCATCGTCAGCAAGAAATATGGCGCGATCCAGTACGCGCTCCTGGGATCGCTGCTGTCATTGGTCGGCACGCTCGGCCGCGGCGCAGTCGGCGAAGCTTTCGATCTCTACGGCTACGCACCGGTGTTCCGCTGGACCGCAGCGACCGCTCTCGTTTCGACGGTCTTCGTGTTGCTGGAGTGGTGGCGAGTGACCGCCCAGGAACGCCGAGCAGCGGCGGCCGAGATCGTTGAAGCCGATCGGCCCGCAAAGGTAAGCCGCGCGCTCGGCGAGACCGGGCAGCCGGCGCGGTAATTCATTGAGGGCTTCTGCCCAATCGAGAGCCAGCCGCGAGTCCGGCTCCTTCGGCGCGCTTGCCCTCTCCTATCTCAGGCCGCGCCCGCTCGGTGCATTCCTGCTTGGCATTTCAAGCGGGTTCCCGTTGACGCTGCTGATCTGGACGATGTCTTACTGGCTCGCGAAAGTCGGCGTCGACAAGAAGACGATCGGCTTCGCCTTCGCACTGGGCACGCCCTACACCCTCAAATTTCTGTGGGCTCCGCTGATCGACGGCGTCTCCGTCCCGGGCCTCACGCGGTTTCTCGGACAGCGGCGCGCGTGGCTTTGGACCGTCCAGCTGCTTCTCGTCGTCGCGGTTGTCGAGCTTGGTGCGAGCGATCCGGTCCACCACATCGGCCGCTTCGCCCTTTGGGGAGCGATCACCGCCTTCCTTTCCGCGACGCAGGACATCGTCATCGACGCCTACCGCATCGAAACCCTGCCGGAAGAGGAGCTGGCTCAAGGGACGGCCACCAATCAGGTCGGCTACCGCACCGGCGACCTGCTCGCCGGCGCGGGGACCATCTTCCTGGCTTCGAACGAAGGAGCCGGCCTGGGCTGGGCGGCCGCCTACGGGCTCACGGCTTTGCTTGTCCTGCCCGGCGCGATCGCGTCGCTGTGGCTCGGCCCGGGGCGGCATACGGCAATAAAGAAGAGCCGCGAGGGACTGGCCACCGTCGCCCAGTTCCTCCGGCATAATGTGATCGACCCGTTCGCGGACTTCCTGAAGCGGCCAGGCGCCTGGGTGATCCTGTTGTTCGTGATGACCTACCCGGTCGGCAATTCCCTCGGGCAGAACATGCTTGCGCCGATGCTGGTCCACCAGGGCTTCAGCGACACCCAATATATCGAGATCAACAAGCTGGTCCGTTTCTGGTGCCTGGCCGGCGGGTCGCTGGTCGCCGGCGGGCTGATCGCCCGCTATGGAATGAGCCGGCTGCTTCTCGGCGCCGGCATCATCATGATGATCGCGAACCTCATGTTTTCGGCGGTCGCGAGCACCGGCCATTCCGTGCCGATGCTCGCGGCGGCAGTCGCAACGGAGAACTTCTTCACCGCCATTAGCCTGACGGTCTTCGCGACCTATCTGTCGGGTCTTTCGAGCACCGCCTTCACCGCCACCCAATATGCTCTGCTGTCGAGCGTCGCGGCGGTTGCGCGCACCTTCGCGACGACGCCGTCCGGAATTGTCGCCGATCGCCTTGGCTTCGCGAATTTCTATATTTTCTGCGCGGCCCTCGGCATTCCCGGGCTCCTCATCCTGATCTTCATGTGGCGGCGCGGGTACATCGTCGAAACGGTGCGGCAGAAGGGCGTCGAAGGCGCCGACGCGAGCGCGGCCTAGTCCGGCACCTGGTCATTGGCCGCGAGCACCGCTCCGGCGAGATAGAGCGACCCGAAGATGAGAACGCGGGCATCGGCAGGCGCGGCCGCAAGCGCCTCGGCGACATTGTCGTGCGCGTCGGCGGCAAATCCGAGCTCGCCCGCGATTTCGACCAGGTCGCTCGGCGTGAAGCAGGCGTGATCGGGAATCGGCACGGCGTGGACATGCGCGGCGACGCCGCGGAACGGTTCGAGCATGCCGGGCGGGTCCTTGGTCGCGAGGCTCGCGAAGACGAGGTGCAGCGGGCGCCCGTCCCGCCACTCACTCTTCACGAAGGCCGCGATCTGCCGGGCCGCCGATGGATTGTGGCCGCCGTCGAGCCACACCTCGCGATCGCCGACGAGCGGCCCGGGCGCGAGATGTTGCAGGCGGGCGGGCCAGTCGGCCCAGCCCATCGCCGCGCTGAGCGCCGACGCCGGCACGGGCAGCACGTCCTGGTGGCGCAGCATGGCGACTGCGAGTGCGGCGTTCATCGCCTGATGCCGCCCGAAGAGGCGCGGCAATGGCAGGATCAGCTTGCCGCGCTCGTCCCTGTAGCGGAGCTTCCCCCGCTCGGACGCCGCATCCCAAGCGCTGCCTCGCGGGAGCCAAAGGGCGCCGCGCTCTTGCGCGATGCGACCGATCCTTTTCCGGATCAGCGGCGGATAGAGCTGCGTGACGAGCGGCACGCCCGGTTTCGCGATCGCGGCTTTCTCGCCCGCAATATCGGCGAGGCCCTCGCCAAGGAACTGCTGATGGTCGAGCGCGAGGTTGGCAATGCCGGTGATCAGCGGCCGCTCGATAATGTTGGTCGCATCAAGACGGCCGCCGAGGCCAACCTCGAGAATACACGCGTCAGCCGGCGTTCGAGCGAACGCTACGAGTGCCGCGGCCGCAGCAACCTCGAAAAAGCTCGGCTCGACTTCGGCACCGGCGTCGACGACCTCTGCCAGCGTTTCCGAAAGCTCCTCATCATCGATCAACCGCCCGGCGATCCGGATCCGTTCGTTGAACCGGACGAGGTGCGGGCTGGTGAACGCATGCACCTTGCGGCCGCTCGCTTCGAGCGCCGCGCGAATGAAGGCGACCGTCGAGCCCTTCCCGTTGGTCCCGGCGACATGGAACACCGGCGGCAGCGCGTCCTGCGGACGCCCGAGCCGGTCGAGCAGCGCCGAGATGCGCTGCAGCCCGAGACGATCACCAGCCGGTGAGAGCTTCGACAGCCGGTCCAGCTGCGATTGAACGCCGGGATGCGCGGAGCGTGCGAAATCCGCCATCAGGCGGCCTCTTTGGCCTCCGGCGCGAGATATGAGATCAGCTTGGCCAGCGTCTCCTTCAGCTCGCCGCGTGAGACCACCATGTCGATCATGCCGTGCTCGAGCAGATACTCGGCGCGCTGGAACCCTTCGGGCAGCTTTTCGCGGATGGTCTGCTCGATCACCCGCTGGCCGGCAAAGCCGATGAGCGCTCCGGGCTCGGCGATCTGGACATCCCCGAGCATCGCGTACGAGGCGGTCACACCACCGGTGGTCGGGTCGGTCAGGACCACGATGTACGGCAATCCGGCTTCCTTGAGCTCGGAGATGGCGACTGTCGTCCGCGGCAGCTGCATCAGCGAGAGGATCGCCTCCTGCATCCTGGCTCCGCCGGACGCGGTGAAGATCACATAGGGACAATGGTCCGCGATCGCCGCCCTGATCCCGGCGAGGAACGTCGCGCCGACCGCCGTTCCCATCGAACCGCCCATGAACGCGAAATCCTGAACCCCGACGATGGTCTTATGGCCGTCGATCTTGCCGCGCGCATTGACGAGAGCGTCCCGCTCGCCGTTCGCGCTGCGCGCTGCCTTCAACCGCTCGCTGTAGCGCTTGGTGTCCTTGAACCGCAGCGGGTCCTCGCGGACCTCGGGTGCGTGGAGCAGTTCATATTGGGCTGCGTCGAACAGCTGCTCGAACCGCTTGGTCGGGCCGATCCGGTCATGGAAGTTGCATCGTGGGCAAACGCTGTAATTCTCCTCCCACTCCTTGGCGAAGACCATCGTCCCGCACTTTTTGCACTTGTGCCAAAGATTCTCCGCCGTCTGGCGCTTGGGAAGGAATGGAATGCCGCTGCGTACGCGGCTCAGCCAACTCATCGTCGATTACCTCGCGTCGGCGCGCGTCTGCGCCAGCGACGCTGCAATGTCCATGATTGCGCGTCCGGGGTTGGGCGCAGCGGTGATCGGCCGACCGATGACGAGCACCGACGCTCCACCGGCAAGTGCTTCGGCGGGCGTGACCACGCGCTTCTGGTCGCCCAACTCGGCACCTGCCGGCCGCACGCCGGGCACCACGAAAAAGCCGTCGGGCCATTGTTTGCGGACCGCGGCGATTTCCGCGCCGGAGCAGACGATCCCGTCAAGCCCCGACTCCCGTGCCAGATCCGCAAGCCGTTCGACCTGCGTTTCCGGTGAACTCCGGACGCCGACGCTGGAGAGATCGTCCTTGTCGAGGCTTGTGAGCACGGTCACGCCCACGACTTTCGTGCGGCTCGGCGCGGCAGCCTTTGCGGCGCTCATCATCGCCTTCCCGCCTGCGGCATGAACAGTCAGGATGGCCGGGTCCAGATGGGCGAGCGCCCGCACCGCTTTCTCCACTGTGTTCGGGATGTCGTGAAGCTTAAGGTCGAGAAAGATGCGAGTTCCATGTTCCGCGATTCGAAGCACCCCCTCCTCGCCGTTCGCGTAAAAGAACTCGAGGCCGAGCTTCACGCCCGCGGCGATGCCGCTGACGTCCCGGGCGACCGCAGCGGCATGGTGCACGTCCTGGGTATCGAGCGCGACGAAGATTGGGTTCACTTGATCGGCTCTCCCTCGTCGCCGGCGGGCGCCGCCGCGACGGTGGAAGCACGGGTCCGCTCGAAGGCATCGAGCCGTCGCCGATAAGTCCACAACCGGGTGCGCATGAGCAGCCATGTCGGGAGGAAGCCGAGAAGGAAGAACAGCAAGAGCAGAAGCGGGATCTTGATGTCGACCTGAATGTCGCCCCAGAGGTTCAGCGTGACCGGAGCCCAGTTGCGATAGGCGAAGAAGGTGACGATCACCGCAACCAGCACCCAGAACAGCGTCTTCAGGAAGTGCATCCGGCCGGGCTCCTGCGGCGCATGGGAAGCGCCCGCGCGTTCATAGCCATAAGCCCGTTCGTCGCAAGACAGAGTCGGTTCACCGCATGAGCTTTGCATGCAAGTTGAGGCGGACGGCCCTGCCCGCCACAGCTACTCTGAGGGTGGGGAGAGAAGGTTCTTGAAGACAAAGCAGAAGCTCGGAATGGGCGTTGTGGTGGCGCTCATCGGCGCCTCCGTGCTCGCGATGCGGTCGCAATCCGTCGAGCAACGGCACAAGCAGCAGATCGTCGCCGCACACCTGAAGCTCGCGGCGGTCTCGCCGGCTTCGCGCAAGGACGTCGACTACCGGCTGCTCGACGCTCGGCTGCAACAGCTGATGGCCAAGCCCGCGATGGTCGGCCTCGCGGTCGGCATCGTCGAGAACGGCCGAATCACCTTCCTCAAGGGCTATGGAGAGACGCTGAAGGGCTCCGGCGATCCAGTCACCCCGGAGACGGTGTTCCGCTGGGCCTCCTGTTCGAAGGGCGTCGCGGCGACGATGGTCGCGAAGCTCGCCGAGCAGGGCAAGGTGAACCTCAACGCCCCGGTCGCCGATTATGCGCCCGACCTAAAGCTTCCCAACGGGAACGAACGCCTCGCGACCGTCGGCGATCTGCTTTCCCACCGCTTGGGACTCTACCGCGACGCGTTCGCCAACAAGCTCGAAGAAGGCCAGGACCCGAGCTTCCTCAGGACGCAGCTGGCGACGCTCAACGCCGTCTGCGCGCCGGGCACCTGCTGGGGCTATCAGAACGTCGCGTATGACGCGTCGAGCGAGATCGTCTCGCGGGCCACGCATATGCCCTATGAGCAAGCGGTTGAGCGCACGCTGTTCGACCCCATCGGGATGAGCAGCGGCAGCGTGTCGATGGCGGGGCTGCAATCGAACAAGAGCTGGGCGAGGCCGCACAGCGCGGGCCGCAAGCCCTGGCCGATCGACGACACCTATTACAAGGTGCCGGGCGCTGCGGGCGTCAACAGCGACATCAAGGACATGGCGCTGTGGATGGAGGCGCAGATGGGCGAAATGCCCGATGTGGTCGATGCGAAGGTCCTCGGCACCATTCACTCGCCTTATGTCGTCACGCCCGGCGAGCGCGGGCGCCTGCGCAAGTTCCTCGAGCGGCTCGGCACTGCCTGGTACGGATATGGCTGGCGCAGCTACGATTACGCAGGGCATCGCATCATCGGTCATCGCGGCGGAATCCGCGGCTATCGGTCGCTGATCCTGTTCGATCCCGCGAAGAAGAGCGGCGTCGTCGCGCTGTGGAACAGCGACACGTGGCAGCCGGGCGGCCTCGAGTTCGAGGTGATGGACATGCTCTATCACCTGCCGTTCCGCGACTGGCTCGAGCTGAACAAGACGCCGGAGCAGTCGATCGCCGGCAGCGAGGAAGATTCAAGCGACAGTGGCGACAGCGCGGACACGGGTCGCTAGCGCCGGTCGGCTTTTTCGTTCGCCTTCCGGATTTCCGCCTTCTGGTGCAGGTGCGCCATGTACCGGCAGCCCATGCCGAGGATCGATGTGGCCATTCCGATGATCAGCACCGGATAATACCAGCTCGGCGGGTTTTCCTTGGTCCAGGCGACCGCGCCGAGAAAGAAAACGCTGCCGATGGAGATGAGATATCCGATCGCCTTCCAGTCGAGGCCCGTCGGTACGGCTACGCTTACAGTTTGATGCTTCATCCGGTCAGGAACATCCAAGCTGAGCAGTTGGTTTCGCTCCCACACAAACTGGAGGCGTACCATGGCCAGCGACACTCAGGACGGGATTACCTTGCTCAGGGAGGATCACCGCAAGGTCGAAGAACTGTTCAAGCAATTCGAAAAGGCGAGCGGCGACCGCCGCAAAGAGAAGCTGGCCCACGAGATCTGCCTCGAGCTGTCCGTCCACACCGCGATCGAGGAAGAAATCTTCTATCCGGCGTGCGAAGGCACGGTCGAAGAAGACCTGCTTAAGGAAAGCTATGTCGAGCACGACGCGGCGAAGCTCCTGATCGCCGAGATCGAAGCGGGCCAGGGCGAGAGCGACGAATTCTTCGATTCCAAGGTCAAGGTCCTGCAGGAGGAGATCCAGCACCACGTCGAGGAAGAAGAGAAGCCGCACAGCGGCGTCTTCGCGCAGGCGCGCAAGGGCGATCTCGATCTCGACGCCCTCGGCGAGAAGATGCTGGCCCGAAAGCAGGAGCTGGCCGAGCGCTTCGAGGCCGAAGGACTTCCGCAGCCGAAGCTTTCGACAATGGACGAAGTGTCGGTTTAACCGATCGCCTACGCAGGTGGTGCGCCGAACGCGCGCCACCGATCCTACCTGAGCGCCGCCACCTGCATCGCCTGCGCGTCCCGTCCGTAAATGTCGTCGACGAAGCTGAGCTGGCCGTCCTGCGCCTGCGCCGTCAGATAAGTGACATAGATCGGCACCGGCGTCGGTAACGCCACGTTCTGCTCCGGTGCGTTCGACGCGGCCTGCGGGTCGCGGCCGAGCAACCACCGCCCAAGCCGTTCCGCATCCTGCAAGCGGATGCAGCCGTGGCTGAGGTCGCGATCGTCCTGCGCGAAGAGATCCTTCGACGGCGTATCATGCAGGTAGATGTCATAGGAATTCGGGAAGCCGAACTTCATTCGGCCCATCGAATTGCCGGGCCCGGGCAGTTGCCGGACGCGGACTTGAAGAGTCCCGTCCGCGACGGCGTGCCAGTCGACCTTTGAAGGATCGAGCAGCGTGTTGTCGCTCGCATCCGCCGGCATCACCTGGTAGCCGTGCGTCTTCAGATAGCCGAGACCCTGCTCGAGCACGTTCTTGGCGATGAGCGAACGCACGAGCTCACCATCGACGTGCCAATAAGGGTTGAGTGTCGCATAATAGATGGTGCTGGCCATCATGGGTGTCTGCGTGTGCGGACCCGCCTTGCCGACCACGACCTTCATTGAATCAACGACCTGGCCGTCCTGGATCATGTAAAGTCGCGCCGCAGCCGCATCGACCATCACATATTTATCCTGGGCCGGCCGCTCGCGCGCCCGGTCGAGGCTTGCGAGAACCCGCGGGTCGATCGAGCCGCCGCTCGACTGCATCTCGGCCCACGCCGCGTCGCGAAGCTGGGCATAAAGTGGATTCACCTCGGAAGCCGATCGAACGTAAGCCGCAAGCGACGGCGCCGCCGCGGCTTTCGCCAGGATCTGCATCGGGCCCTGCTGTCTCGGAGTGACCCACGAATCGGCGTAGATCATCCCCGAAGGCGGCCGCTGCAGCTTTTCAACATAGCTGACCCACGCGGCCGACAGCAGCCGATCAGCGGCCCTCGCCGCTGCCGGGTCGCCGCTTTGCGCGCGAGAGATGAGCGCCTGCGCCTGCGCCGCGAGCGCGGGACCGCTGGCAAGGCCGTCGATCGGAGCGCGATCGAGTATGCCGATCAATTCGCGCGCGGCGGTGCTGTCGGCCCCACTGCGCAGCCACAACGGAGCGCCGCCGCGGCTTGCATAAAATGAATCGACTGCCTGGGCAGCCGACGGCGAAAGCTGAATTGCCGCCCCCGGGAGTTCCGGAAAGGTAGCGGCGCAAACGGGCACAGCGAGCCCCATCAGCGCCGCACAAGCGGCGCTGGCCAGCAACCGGGTTATCACGTTCAGAAACCTTCTAAATCTCTATTTGCCCGCACAACGCGGCAAGACCCATGAGGGTTCAAAATTTCTGTTGACAACGACCCAAAGTTGTTTCGCCGCTGGACAGTTGCTCGGTTTCGCTCTGCGCCCCGAGTCGCGGATTCCGCTGTATTGACACGGTAATACACTAACCCTATCGTGCTCTCGGTTCATGGAGGACGGGTGCATGTACAGCCAGCAGGATATCGACGACGCGGTCGCATCGGGCGTGATCACCGCCGACGCGGCTGCCGCCTTGCGAGGCCATATCGAGCGCCAGCGCTCCACCGCCATTCCCGACGAAGAGCAATTCCGGCTGATCACCGGTTTCAACGACATTTTCGTGTCGATCGCCGCCGCGATCCTGCTGTTCGCCGTCGGCTGGATCGGCCAATGGATCGGTCAGCAGACGGGGCTGGTTGTTGACGTCGACGGCCCGTCCCCGCTTGCGCCTCTCGCGGTAGCGGCAACGGCGTGGCCTCTCGCGATGTTCTTCACTCAACGGCGCCGCATGGCGCTGCCGTCCATCCTGCTTCTTCTTGCCTTCGTCGGCGGCGTGTTCGGCACCGTCGGTCTTGCGATCGCGCTCGCGATCGGGCCGGATTCGCTCAACGACAATGCTCTCCTGAGCGGGATCGTCATTGCCGCTTCGGCCGCGGTTAGCGCCGTCGCTGCATGGCTCCACTGGCGCACCTTCCATGTGCCGATCACCATCGCTGCGGGCGCGGCCTCTGTTGCAGCAGTCGCAGTCGGGCTTGTCATCGCCGCTCTCGGCCAAAACGCCGACCAGGCGAAGAATCTCATTCTCGGCTTCGTCCTGCTTCTCGGCATCGGCATCTTCCTCTTCGCCATGTGGTGGGACGGGTCCGACCGTGCGCGCCTCACCCGCCGCAGCGACGTCGCGTTCTGGCTGCACCTCCTCGCCGCGCCGATGATCGTCCATCCGATCTTCACGCTGCTCGGGCTCACCAGCGGGCACATCAGCGTCGCGGAGGGCCTCGCGGTCATCGCGCTCTACCTGGTGCTGGGTGTCACTGCAGTCGCGGTGGATCGCCGGGCGCTGCTCGTTTCCGCGCTCGCTTATGTTCTCTATGCGCTGAACGAGCTATTCCGTCAGTTCGGCGCGGTTGAGCTCAATGTGGCGCTCACGGCCCTCGTGATCGGATCGGCACTGCTGCTGCTGTCCGCCTTCTGGCACCAGGCCCGCAGTGTCATCGTGGCCCCGCTGCCGGTGGGGCTGCGCGATCGGCTACCGCTCGTCCACAGGCCAACGGTGGCGGTCAGCCAACCAGCCGCATAAGGCGGCGCTCGAGCGGGGCCAGAACGGGCGCAAGCTCATGGCCCCGCTTGAGCACCGCGCCGTGCTCACCTACCAATGCGAACGCGCCCTGCTTCAGTCGAAGCGCGGCGCGTTTCTCAATCCTGATCTCAGGCCGCTCGCTGTGTCGCCGAAAGGCGGCGAACACGGTAACGTCGGGATCTATCCGAAGGGCGTAGTCGCGCCAGTGGCCCGCAGCGACCATGCGCCCGTACAGGTCGAGGATGCGCTGCAGTTCCTTGCGATCGAAAGTGGCGATTGGGCGCCGGTCCCAAGTCCGCGGGAACGGCGCGACGACGCTCAAGCGCTCTTCACCTTCGGCTGCGGCTGACGCGCGGCTTTGAGAAGCTTGAGCTCGGCCCGAAGCTCGTCAACCTCGTGCTCGAGCTCATTGATGCGAACGCGCACAGGATCGCAATCTTCTCCGCACGGCGTGCCATAAGGCATGAAGCCGGCGCTGTAGTGGACGGCCTCCACCGGCACCGGTTTGGCCGGGATGCCGACGACCGTCGAACCTGCTGCAACATCCTTGGTGACGACGGAGTTGGCGCCGATCTTCGCACCTTCGCCGACCTCGACCGGGCCCAGCACTTGTGCGCCCGAACCGATCACCACGCCCGAACGGATCGTCGGGTGGCGTTTCCCGCCTGCCCCCGTGGATGGGTTCGTCCCTCCCAGCGTGACATTCTGATAGATGGTGACGTCATCACCGATCTCGGCCGTTTCACCGATCACGCTGAAGCCATGGTCGAGAAAGAACCGTTCGCCGATCTTTGCTCCCGGATGGATGTCGATCGAAGTCAGGAAGCGGGAGAAATGGTTTACGAGCCTGGCGAGGAAAAAAAGGCGGCCGTCCCATAGCCAGTGGGCGAAACGGTGTAACCCAAGCGCCCAGACGCCAGGGTAAAAGAGCACGTCCCAGCGCGAACGCGCCGCAGGATCGCGCGATTTGACAGAGTCGAGATAGGACGTGAGTCCGGACTGCAAGCGCGGTTCCTTTGCCGTGGCTCGAATAATTTAGGATTGGGAGCGTTAACGGGCAATGGCGGCGTCGCCGTATGCCGTCCGCCGCAAATCGAAGCCGAGCCGTCGGCTAAGCTCTGCTTGCCCTTGCCAACGACCCTCGGTTCGGCAAAGCAGCCCACCAAATCGTGGCAAAAAGCTTCAATTTCATGCGGTTTGATCACCTGAGCTAGGGGGCAGCGATCCTTTCCGCCTACAATCCGCTTTATTCGCTCGCCGGCTTCCTCGTCGGTGCGCTCATCGGGCTGACCGGCGTTGGCGGCGGTTCCCTCATGACCCCCTTGCTCGTGCTGTTGTTCGGCTTTCATCCAACGACAGCGGTCGGCACCGATCTCATCTACGCGTCGATCACGAAGAGCGTCGGGACGGTTGTGCACGGCAAGCACCAGACGGTCGACTGGCGCCTGGTCGGCGGATTGGCGGCAGGCAGCATCCCCGCATCGATCCTGACGCTCCTGACGATGGCTTATCTCGGCGTGAAAGGAGGGCACGGCGGATTCCTCCTCAACGTTCTCCTCGGTGGCACGCTGCTGATCACCAGCTTCACCGTATTCTTCCGCCCATGGATCCTGAGCTGGTCGGGCCATCACATCCATGCCCTGGATCCACATCAACTGCGGCGCTGGACGGTGTTTCTCGGCGTCGTCCTCGGTGTCCTGGTTTCGATCACCTCCGTCGGGGCGGGCGCGCTCGGAACCACGGCGCTTCTCATCCTCTACCCGAAAATGCCGGTAGCCAAGATCGCCGGAAGCGACATCGCGCATGCGGTGCCGCTGACGCTGATCGCGGGAATCGGCCACTGGCTAATGGGTTCGGTCGATCTGACGTTGATGCTGTCGCTGCTTGCCGGTTCGATCCCGGGCATCATCCTCGGCAGCTATCTTGCAACCCGCTCTTCCGACGCGGTGTTGCGTCCGGTGCTTGCAATCACCTTGCTCGTGTCTTCGGTAAAGCTCCTTACCGCTTAGACGTCGAAGCGTCGCGGCGAGCGCTCGCCACAATCGTTCCAGTTCATTATAGACTGCGATTTGATTGGAATCGTCGATTAGAAGACCATGCACCCGCCGACCCTGAAGCAGCTCCAGTATCTCGTGTCGCTCCGCCGGCACGAGCATTTCGGCAAGGCTGCCGAAGCGTGCTTCGTCACCCAGTCGACGCTTTCGGCCGGCCTGCGCGAGCTCGAGGCGCTCCTTGGCGTTACGCTGGTGGAGCGCACCCGCCGCCTCGTCCGCTTCACTGCTCTGGGCGAGAAGATCGCGGACAAGGCAATTCGTGTGCTCCGCGAGGCGGAAGAGCTCGCGGAACTGGCGGGCGCGGAAGGCCAGCCGCTCCACGGCGATCTGAGAATGGGCGTGATCCCCACGATCGCGCCGTTCCTTCTTCCGACAATGCTGCCGCGGTTGCGCAAGGAGTGGCCGGACCTGAAGCTTTATCTTCGCGAGGAGACCAGCAGCGCAGCCTGTGAGGCTCTCCATCGCGGACAACTCGATTGCGTGCTCCTGGCATTGCCGTTCAACTGCGGCGAAGTGGATTCTGCGCTGCTGTTCGACGATCCGCTCTACGTCGCCTTCCCACCTGGCGAGGCGCCCGGCGGCGGCTCGATCGATGCCGCCACCATCGACGAAGACCGGCTTCTCCTCCTCGAGGACGGACATTGCCTCAAGGATCATGCGCTCTCTGCCTGCAACCGCCCCGAAATTCGCGCCCACGCGTCGATGATGGGCACGTCGCTGCACACCCTCGTGCAGATGGTGGAAAACGGCCTCGGACTCACCTTCGTGCCCGGAATGGCAATCCAAAGCGGGATCCTGCAGACGACGAGGGTCGACGCGCGGCGCTTACAGTCCGACCACGGGTTCCGCCGCATCGCCCTCATCTGGCGACGTTCGAGCCCGCGCGAGAGCGAGTTTCAGCTTCTCGCGGCGACGCTCCGCAGGATCGCGCGCGATTTGATCCCGGACCTCGAGCCGGTCGGTCCCGTCGCGCAGCAGCGAGCCGCGCTCGAACCGGCCTGCGGCTGAATCCGCCTACTCGGCCGGTACCGGCTCCGCAGTGCTGATCCCGGCTCCGCTCGTCTGCTCGGCCCAGCCCCCCGACTTGCGCACAAGGTCGAAGCGGTCGGCGTTCATGACCTTGGTCCACGCCTTCACGAAGTCCTCGACGAACTTTCCGCCGGCATCGTTTGCCGCATAGACTTCGCTTACAGCCCTCAGCTGAGAGTTCGAACCGAAGACCAAATCGACACGCGTCGCCGTCCACTTCTGCTGGTCGTTCCCGCGGTCGCTCCCGATGAAGACATGATCATCCCTCGGCTTCCACGCGGTGCCCATGTCGAGCAGATTCACGAAGAAATCGTTCGTGAGCTGCCCCGGGCGACCGGTGAGGACGCCGTGCTTCTCGCCGCGGAAATTCGCTTCGAGGACGCGCATCCCGCCGACGAGCACGGTCATCTCGGGCACCGTGAGGCGCAGCAGCGAAGCCCGATCGATCAGCAGTTCCTCCGTCGGCACCGGGTAATTGACGTCGGTGCGCAAGTAGTTGCGGAAGCCGTCCGCTCTCGGCTCGAGATAAGACATGCCGTCGACATCGGTCTGGTCCTGCGAGGCGTCCGTGCGTCCGGGCTCGAACGGCACTTCGATGTCGTGGCCGGCGTCACGCGCCGCCTTTTCGACCGCTGCCGAGCCGCCGAGCACGACGAGGTCGGCGATGGAGACTTTCTTTCCGCCGGCCCCCGCGTCGAAGTCGCGCTTGATATCCTCATAGGCCTTGAGCACTCGAGCGAGCTCGTCCGGCTCGTTCACTTCCCAATTCCGCTGCGGCTCGAGGCGGATTCGCCCACCGTTCGCGCCGCCGCGGTGATCCGAGCCGCGATAGGTCGACGCTGACGCCCAGGCCGCTTTCACCAGCTCGGAGATGCCGAGCCCGCTGTCGAGGATGCGCTTCTTGAGCTCGCGCACGTCATTCTGGTCGATCGCGGCATAGTCCGCCTTCGGGACGGGATCCTGCCAGATCAGATCCTCTTCCGGGACCTCCGGGCCGAGGTAGCGCGACTTCGGCCCCATGTCGCGGTGACAGAGCTTGAACCAGGCGCGGGCGACCGCGTCGGCGAACGCGTCCGGGTTGTCGCGGAAGTGCTCGGAGATTTTGCGGAACTCAGGGTCCTCGCGGAACGCCATGTCGGCGGTCGTCATCATGGTCGGGACGCGCTTGCCGGGCGTGTGCGCCGCCGGCGCGAGGTCCTCGGGCTTCACATCCTTCGGCTGCCATTGCTTCGCGCCGGCCGGGCTGCGCACCAGCTCGTACTCATAGTCGAGCAACATGTGGAAATAGTTGTTGCTCCACTTCGTCGGCGTCGGCGTCCACGCGCCTTCAAGTCCGCTGGTGATGGTATCGTCAGCCATCCCGCAGCCGTGCTCCGACGTCCACCCAAGGCCCATTTGCGCGACGTCGGCGCCTTCCGGCTCCGCACCGACTTTCGACGCATCCCCGGCACCGTGGCATTTGCCGAACGTGTGGCCGCCGGCGGTGAGCGCGACGGTCTCCTCGTCGGTCATCCCCATGCGATGGAAGGTCTCGCGGATCTCGCGCGCGGAAGCCAGCGGGTCGGCGCTTCCGCCCGGCCCTTCCGGGTTGACGTAGATGAGCCCCATCTGGACCGCGGCGAGCGGGTTCTCGAGGACTTCCTCGGCCGCGTCGCCCATGCGCGGCTTCGCGCCGGCGCCGACCCATTGCTCCTCGGTGCCCCAATAGACGTCGTGCTCGGGCTCATAGACATCGGCGCGGCCGCCGCCGAAGCCGAACACCGGCGCGCCCATCGATTCGAACGCGACGTTGCCGGCGAGGATCAGCAGGTCGGCCCAGCTGAGCTTACGTCCATATTTCTGCTTGATCGGCCAGAGCAGCCGGCGGGCCTTGTCGAGGTTCGCGTTGTCCGGCCACGAATTGAGCGGTGCAAATCGCTGCTGTCCGGAATTGGCGCCGCCGCGCCCATCCCCGATGCGGTAGGTGCCCGCAGCATGCCACGCCATGCGGATGAAGAACGGCCCGTAGTGCCCGTAATCCGCCGGCCACCACGGCTGGCTGTCCGTCATCAGCGCCGTGAGATCGCGCTTAACACCCTGATAATCGAGCGATTCGAACTCGGCCGCATAGTCGAAGTCGGCGCCCATCGGATCGGAGGACTGGGGCAGGATGTCGAGCGAGAGCTGGTTCGGCCACCAGTCGCGATTGGTCCGTCCAAGCAGCGAACGGAGAGCGGCGCCTTCTTCCATCGGACCGCCGTGCAGCGGGTCACCAGTCTTCGCGTCCATTGCGTTTCCTCCAAGAGTAGATTCCCGAGGAGGGCGCTAGACCCCCCTCTCCATCGACGGAAACGACTTTCCTTGCTCAGTCAGAACAGCAGAATCGATTAGTCGCGGCGAAGTCCCGCGATCAGTCCATGTGCTTCAGGCCAACCCGCAGATAATCATAGCCGGTGATCAGGGTCAGCGCGGCCGCCGCCCACAGGCAGATGAGCCCGGCAAGATGCACCCACGGCTGGTGCGGAAGCGCGCCCCCCAGGATCAGCGCGCCCAGTGCAACGAGCTGAAGCGTGGTCTTCCACTTGGCGAGCGCGCTAACCGGCACCGACACCTGGAGCCCGGCAAGATATTCGCGCAGCCCCGACACGATGATTTCGCGCAGGAGGATGACGAGTGCCGGGATGAGGTGCAGGCCTGCGATCTCCGGTACCGGGTTCGCCTTTCGGCTCGAGATCAGCATGACGAGCACTGCTGCAACCATGATCTTGTCGGCGATCGGATCGAGGAATTGGCCGAGGCGCGAAATGCTTCCCCAGGCACGCGCGAGATAGCCGTCCAGATAATCGGTGATGCCTACGACGCAGTAGAGAACGAAGGTGATCGCATAATCGAGCGGCGCAGGCCGCCATAGCAGGAACACGAGCAGCGGGACCGCAATGATCCTCGAAAGGGTTAGCAGGTTCGGCAGCGACAGCATTGTCCTGCATCCGCGTTATAAGGTTTGGCGGCATCGTCAAAGGTGGCTATGCCGCTCGACACCGATGGAACCGGGCGCAGCACGGCCTTGATTCAGAACGTTGCCCACTTGCTGCGCGCGCGGCGCTTCGTGCCGCTGTTCGCCACGCAGTTCCTCGGCGCTTTCAACGACAGCCTGTTCAAGCAAGCGGTGGTGCTGTTCGTCGTCTACCAACTCTATTCGAACCCCGGGAAGGAGTTTCTGTTCAGCGCGATCGCGCAGGCTCTTTTCATCCTCCCGTTCTTCCTTTTCTCCGCCCTTTCGGGACAGCTTGCCGACGACCATGACAAGGCGAAGCTGATCCGCATCATCAAATTCGCCGAGATCCTGATCATGATCATCGGCGGTTCGGGCCTCCTGCTCGCGAATATCCCGCTGATGCTGTCGGCGGTCTTCGCGATGGGCATTCATTCGACGTTCTTCGGGCCGATCAAATATGCGATTCTCCCGCAGCACCTTCGCCGGGACGAAGTTCTCGGGGGAACTGGCCTGGTCGAGGCCGGCACCTACATCGCGATCCTGCTGGGCACGATCTTAGCGGGCGTTCTCGCATCACGGCCGCAATATGCCGCGGCTGCCGTATTCGGATTCGCGCTGCTTGGGTTCACCGCCGGCCGGCAAGTGCCCCCTGCCCCACCGGCCGCGGAGCGGCTGCCAATCACGTGGCACATCTTCCAC
>Ga0207660_10000484_pt1 | contig 26514 bp, 38 predicted proteins | sample KBSC73BmetaG_FD_184335 | JGI IMG/M metagenome (GOLD analysis project Ga0207660, IMG submission 184335) | Corn rhizosphere microbial communities from Kellogg Biological Station, Michigan, USA - KBS C7-3B metaG (SPAdes) (version 2) | ecosystem: Host-associated > Plants > Roots > Rhizosphere ... | reverse complement strand
GGAAACGGGCGCGTCCGGGCGATCCTCGCCGCCTGTGCCCGATGGCCGCACGGGGAACCGGCCGCCGACTTCCACCAGGCCGTCCGGAGCGATACGCCGGTCCTGCTCCTGACAAGCTCGATGGAGCCCGGCTATCCCGCGGCGCTCGCCCGGCGAGTTGCGGCCGGCTTTTCGCACGCGCGCATCGTACTGGACGCGAACCACGGCCATGTCTTCGACGATGACTGGCAGATGTGCCTCGGCCCGCAGGCGGTCGCTTTCCTCGACACGCTCGACCTTGGCGCCGTCGATGCGCGATGCGCTGCCCGATTCCGGTTTCGCCCGTTCAAGCTGCACTAGTCGGGAGACTTGCCGAACTGCGGATGCCCGCGTGGACTGCAACCGTCGCGCTACTCTCCCAGGTAGTAGCGCCGCTTCACCGATAAGTCGTCCGCAAGCTCGTAGACCATCGGCTTGCCGGTCGGGATTTCGAGGCCGACGATATCCTCATCGCCGATGTTCGAGAGATATTTGATGATCCCGCGCAGGCTGTTGCCGTGCGCGGAGACCAGCACGCGCTTGCCCGCTGAGAGCGCCGGCGCGATCTCGGCCTCATAATAAGGCACCGCGCGCGCGATCGTGTCCTTGAGACTCTCGGTGCGCGGCACCTCGACCCCGGCGTAGCGGCGATCCGAGGCCACTTCATAGGGGCTGTCATCGGCGAGCGGCGGCGGCGGGATGTCATAGGAGCGGCGCCAGATCTTGACCTGTTCGGCCCCGACCTTCTCCGCCATCTCCTGCTTGTTGAGGCCGGTAAGCCCGCCATAATGCCGCTCATTCAAGCGCCAGTCCTTGGTGACCGGCAGCCACAGCCGGTCCATCTGATAGAGCGCAAGGTCGAGCGTCCGGATGGCCCGCGTGAGCACGCTGGTGAAGCAGCAGTCGAAGTCGAAGCCTTGGCTCTTGAGCAGCTGCCCCGCCGCGAGCGCCTCCTCGACGCCTGCCGCCGACAGGTCGACGTCCCACCAGCCGGTGAAGCGGTTCTCGAGGTTCCACTGCGACTGCCCGTGCCGCAGCAGCACGAGCGTCGGCATCAGGCGGGCTCTTTCACGCGCTTGGCCGAATCGCGCTCGGCGCTCGCCTTCTTCAGCTCGGGGAGGAGCGCGTGGAGAGCGTCGAGGCAGGCGGATGCGAGGAATTTCGACCGCTGCGGCGACCAGCCGAACACCGGATCCGGAAGGTCGAAATTGTCCTTGAACGGCATTTCGAGCGTCATCGACACGCAGCCGTAGCGCTCGGCCAGCTGGGTCGTCGACATGCTCATGTTCGCTTCGCCGGGCTTGGGAATTTCGTACCCCTGCTTGCGCTGGAAATCGGGCGACAAGCGCTCAAGCGTCTCGCTGAAGAGATCGAACAGGCGCTGCTGCCGCTCGGTGTGCGAGGGAATCCCCTCGAAGCCCGCAAGGAAGTTGGCCGGGATCGCCTCGTCGCCGTGTACGTCCATCGCGAAATCGACGCCCGTTTCGTCCATCGCGTTTCGGACGCACAGCACTTCGGGGCTGCGCTCTGCCGTCGGGGCGTGCCATTCACGGTTGAGGTTGGCGCCGACCGCATTGGTCCTCAAATGCCCGCGCCGCGACCCGTCCGGGTTCATGTTCGGAACCACGCGGAACGTGCATTCCTTGCGCAGCACCCGCGCGACCGGGTCATCCTCGTCGGTGAGCTTTTCGAGCGCGCCTTCCATCCACCATTCGGCCATGCTCTCGCCGGGGTGCTGGCGCGCGTACAGCCACACGTTGAGCGGGCCTTCGCCGATGATCAGGCAATCCATGTCCTGCCCGTCGAGGCTCTTCCCGAGCGAACGATAGCCGACGCCCTCGAGCGCCGCCGTCTGGGTGACCAGGTCGTGATGCCGCTCCATCGAATAAGGCGCGAAATAAGCGATCCACACCACGTCCTGGGGCGGCGTCAGCTTCATCGTCAGCACGCCGTTCGAATAGCTAGTGTCCTCGATGCGGACCCATTGCTCGCGGTCGAGGCTCATCACCCCTTTGTAGTCGGGCCAGCCGTTAGGGTAGGCCGATCCGGCGCAATTGGTGATTTTGAGCGTCACTTCGCGGCCGGCGGCGCCGGCGACGCGGAAATAGAACCACTGGTAGAAATCGCTCATGTGGTCCTTGACGATCTCCAGGTCGGCGCTGTCGCCGTCCTCTCTGACCACGCGGATATTGCCCGCGTCGAATGCGCTCGAAATCGTAAGTCCCATGCTTGTACCCGGCGGCTGAAGTTGCGGCGCCTGATAGCCGAAATCGGCCGGGCCGCAACCTCGGCCCGCGGGTTGGCACGGGAGCCCGTCCTCGGCTACCGCCGGTGGCCATGGACAAAGTCCCCGTTCTCGTCACCGGCGGCGCCGGTTACATCGGAAGCCACGCCGTGCTCGCGCTTCTCGACGCCGGCTGGCCGGTCGCGGTGATCGACGATCTCTCGAACGGGACGCGCGAGGTCGTGCCCGAGAAGGTCGCGTTCTACGAGGGGAACGTCGCGGACCGCGCGCTAGTCGGGCGGATTTTCGGCGAGCAGGGAATCCAGGCGATCATGCATTTCGCCGGCTCGATCGTGGTTCCCGAATCCGTCGAGAAACCGCTCAAATATTATGCCAACAACACGCTCGCTTCCCACGCGCTGGTCAGTGCAGCGGTGGAAGCAGGGGTGAAGCACATTCTCTTTTCGTCGACCGCGGCAACCTACGGCGTGCCGTCGCGGATGCCGATCGAGGAGGACGATCCGAAGCAACCGATCAACCCCTATGGTGCGTCGAAGCTGATGACCGAACGGATGCTCGCCGATGCATCCGCCGCTCATCCGTTCAACTATGGCGCGCTTCGTTATTTCAACGTCGCCGGCGCGGACCCCGAGGGGCGGACCGGCCAGATTGGCAGGGGCTCGACCCACCTCATCAAGATCGCGGCGGAAGCGGCGGTCGGCAAGCGGGACCATGTCGACGTCTTCGGCACGGATTATCCGACGCCGGACGGCACCTGCGTGCGCGACTATATCCATGTCAGCGACCTTGCCGCCGCCCATGTCGCCGCGCTCGAATGGCTGGTCCAGCACCCGGGCGAGAACCTGGTGATGAACTGCGGCTACCGCAAAGGCCTGTCCGTCCTCGAAGTCCTCGACGCGGTCGACCGCGCCAATGGCGCTCCGGTGAAGCGTGCGTTTGCGAGCCGCCGAGCGGGCGATCCGCCGGCGCTGGTTGCGGCGAATGCGCGGCTGCTTGCGACGCTCGACTGGCGGCCGAAGTACGCCGACATCGACCGCATCGTCGGGGATGCGCTCGCGTGGGAGCGCAAGTTGCTCGAACGCGCGTCCGCGGCTGTCGGCTAATCCTGCCTCACGAGCGGGGCAGGCGGCTTGCCGAGATGCCGGGCAAGCGCATCGACGCAGCTGAGGTACGCAGCACGCTGCCCGGCAATCGCAGCCACATCGGTCCCGTGCCGAACCGGATAGCCGGCGCCTTCCACGCGCTCGACCGCCTGCCTCAGCGAGGCCTCGTCGGGAGCGACCTCCGCCGGCGTGAGCCCGATCACGCCGGCAAGCTCGCGCGCCATGCGCGTGCCTTCGTCGCGAAGAAGCACGGCGGCGCCCTTGAGCGAGTCCTCAACGAGACAATGCTCGCTGAGCAGCGCGAGGTCGAGCAGGGCGCCGAGCGCTGCCGGCCAGCCGGCGCCGGTGCCGACCGACTGGAAGTAGATGAGCGAAGGGTGGTTCGAATGGCTCTGCCGCACCGTCGCGCACCAGTCCCGGCCGTCCCTCAGCACCTGCCTGATCTCGTCCTGGTTGCCGATCGCCGCAAAGCGCTGGAGCAAGGTCACGGCAGAGGGCGGCTCGCCGGCCGCCGTGTTGAGCTTGATGATCCCGATGTCGCGCTTGGAAACGCTGCTCTGCACTTCGAGCAGGTAGGTCACGGCCATCGTCATCACTCCGAGCCCGCAAAAGCCGGCGGCAAGGATGATCCAGCGCCCGAAGCCCAGCGCATCTTCCTCGCTGACGCCGATGGTGACGATCGAACTTCCGACCATGTAGATGGCGTCGGGGATGCTTCGCAGCGGGGGCACGAAGTGGCTTCGCGCGGCATAGGCCATCAGCCCGAAGCCCAACGCCAGCAGCGCGATCCAGATGATGAAGCAGAGCACCAGGACGAGCGGCGCGAACGCTCCTGACAGCCCGTGCCGCTTGCCCCGCGCCGCCTTCCACAGCGGCAGAAGCCCCCGCACCAGCCGTCTTGCGACCTTGAGCGACGCCCGGCTTCCGCCGGGGACGACCACCGTCTCGAACACGTCGAGGAGGGTCATTGCGGCAAGCGCAAGGCCGATGATGAACAGCAGGATGTCGACGGCCATTGGCGCACAACGGCGAACCGCTGCCGAAAGTGCCCTCGATCCTTGACTTGAGGGCAGCCGCTCTCTAGGTGGGCCGCCGGTCCAAATGGACCCATCCGACAACCAAGAAAACCAGACACGAGCAGGCGCCCGGCCATGAAGATTCGCAATTCGCTAAAGTCGCTGAAGTCGCGCCACCGGGACTGCCGGGTGATCCGCCGCCGCGGCCGCACCTACGTCATCAACAAGACGAACCGCCGGTTCAAGGCGCGCCAGGGCTAATCCCTTCTTGCCGGCGCGAGCGTTGCGCTGCGCTCATCAATGCCCATATTTTCGTTGGAATTCGGCGAGATGCCGGATTCGGGTCGGTGAATCGCGTCAGCGCGGGTTCACCTCGCTTGGGGTAAAAGGAACCATGACGAGTCGTGTAATGAACAGAACCGCCATTCGCGCGCTGATCATCGGCGCCATCGCGCTCGGCGCGACGGCGGCGTACGCCGCTGCCGCTCAGCCCCAGAACCAGCAGAGCGCCCAGACTCCGAAGACCTGGAGCTACGAAATCCAGAACGGCCAACGCGTGCCGAAGGGCAACCGGGTCACGAACCCCGACGGAAGCTGGCGCGAGGAGGTCAAGCAGGGCAATTGCGTGACCGTGAAGGAAAAGACTGCCGCCGGCGAGTATAAGGAAACTCGCCAGTGCAACCCCAGCTGAGCCTCTGCGCAGCGCTTCCCGTCAGCCGGACTTGTTCTCCGCAACGGGCTCTTGCCCTTTCTTGAACGTGAAGCTGCCCTGCGGCCGCTGCCTGATGAGGCAGGCGGGAAGGCCGCTCGCGGCGACATCTTTGCACTCCCGCACCTGAGCGCTCCCGTCGGGCCCGGCGAAGATCGCCCAGTCCCGCGGCGGGCCGACGTCGTTGACGCAGTGCGCGGCCCATTCATCGAGGTTCTTCCACGTACCGACGAAGCCCGCGTCGGTGATGCGCTTGCACGTGTATCCCGCGTCGTAGATCGCGCGCTTCAGGCCGATGGCCAGGTTGAACGCGTCGAGCTCGTGAAGCTGCTTCTGCTCGTCTCCCACGACCCGAATCTCGGTCTGGTTGCCTTCCGTCCGGCCCCATTGCTTGTCGCATCCCGCGAGCGCCACGAAGGCGAGCAGGACGCCGGTCGCCGTGCGCATCATTTGCACCTCCTTCAGCCGCGATAACGAATCTGCACGCGCGAGGCTGCGGCTTTGGCGCGTTCGACCGCCTGCTGGACGTTGTCGCCGCGCGCGAGGGCGATGCCCATCCGGCGGTTTTTGAGCGTCAGCGGCTTGGCGAAGATCCTGAGGTCGACAGGATTGCGCGGTGCGCCGAGCGCGAGCGCCTCGGCGATCCCGTCATAGGTGAATTGCTCGCTTTCGCGGTCCCCGAGGATCACGGCCGAGGCCGAAGGGCCGATCAGCTCGATCGACGGGATCGGAAGCTCGAGGATGGCGCGCAGGTGAAGCTCGAACTGGTTTGGGAACTGGCTGATCAGCGTCACCATGCCCGTGTCGTGCGGCCGCGGCGACAGCTCGGAGAAGATCGCCTGGTCGCCGCATACGAAGAATTCGACGCCGAAGATTCCGTAGCCGCCGAGCGCCTCGACGATCTTGCGCGACTGGAATCGCGCCGACTGCACGGCCTCGAGCGGAATCGCCGCCGGTTGCCAGCTCTCGCGATAGTCGCCGAGATCCTGCCGATGGCCGACAGGCGCCGAGAAGATCACGCCGTCCTTCGTCGCGACGGTGAGCAACGTGATCTCGCTATCGAATTTGATCATCTCCTCGACGATCACCCGGGGCCGGTCGCCGCGCATCTTTTCGACCGCATAGTCCCACGCCGCGCCGACCTCCTCGGTCTTCTTTGCAGTGGTCTGGCCCTTGCCGGAGCTCGACATCACCGGCTTGATCACGCACGGCAGTCCGACTTCCTGCGCGGCGGCGATCGCTTCCTCGCGGCTCTCGGCGAAGCGGTACTTGGAGGTGAGGAGGCCGAGCTCGCGCGCCGCGAAGTCGCGGATGCCGTCGCGGTTCATCGTCAATCGCACGGCTTTGGCGGACGGAGCGACACGCCAGCCCTCCTTCTCCAGCTCCTCCAGCGTGGCCGTGTCAATCGCCTCGATCTCGGGCACGATCATGTCCGGTTTGTGTTTCTCAACGGCCGCCCGAAGCTTCTTGCCGTCGAGCATCGGGAAGACTTCGCATTCGTCGGCCATCTGCATCGCCGGCGCATTGGCATAACGGTCGCAGGCGATGATCCGGCACCCGAGCCGCTTGGCGGCGATAGTGAATTCACGCCCCAGCTCGCCGGCACCGAGCAGCATCAACGTCGCGGTGAACATGCTGTGGCGATAGCCGTGCGGCGATTGCTCGGCTAGACCGGCCGCGACGGAGGGGAATCCATGCGCTCACTGCTGCTCATGACCGCGGCTGCGATGCTGGTCGGCGCTGCGCCTGCCACGAAGCTGCTCACGCCCAACGAAATTGTTGCCGGCGCGCCGGCGGGCGTCTGGGAGACCATCCGGGCCGACGACCTTTTGGTCATGGACCTCGCGAGCGGCGGACGCGTGGTGATCCAGCTCGCGCCGGCGTTCGCGCCGGTTCATGTCGCGAACATCAAAGCCCTCGCGCGCGGCAATTACTGGGACGGGGCGACGGTCTATCGCGTGCAGGACAATTATGTCGCCCAGTGGGGCTTGAACGAGAGCGACAAGCCGTGGCCAGCAGGCGTCACGGCGAAGCCGCCTGCGGAATATACCCGCGCGCTGCACGGCCTGAAGATCACGCGACTCGGCTCACCCGACCCCTATGCGCCCGGCGCGGGCTTCGCCGACGGCTGGCCCGTCGCTTATTCAGCCAAGGCGGGCTGGGCAGACCTCGCCCATTGCTACGGCAGCGTCGGTGTCGGGCGCGACCTTTCGCCCGACACCGGCACCGGCGGAGAGCTTTATGCGGTGATCGGCCAGGCCCCGCGCCAGCTCGACCGCAACATTGCGCTGGTCGGGCGGGTCGTGGACGGGGTCGACCGGTTGAGCTCGCTTCCGCGCGGCACCGCCGACCTCGGCTTCTACAAGGACAAGGCGCAATATGTGCCGATCGCGCGGATTCGCCTCGCTAGCGACATGCCAGCCGCCGCCCGCCCGTCCTATCAGTATATGGACACCGAAAGCCCGACCTTCGCGCACTATCTGCACGTGCGCGCGAACCGCCACGATAGCTTCTACATTCGCCCGGCCGGCGGCGTCGACCTCTGCAACGTGCAGGTTCCCGTCAGGAAAGCTCCGTAGCGGCTCAGGCCGCCCAGTCGTGCAGCGCGCGGTTCTTGTGCTGGATGATCGTCGGGCCGTTGTGCGAACGCATGCTCGCCTCGGCCAGCGGCAGAGCGGTCGAGCAGAAGGCGCATTCGGCCGAGACCCGGCCGATCAGCCACTGGGTCCGGCCGCAACCCGGACAGTGGTTGACCTCATGTTCGCGATAAACTGCGTGGTAGCCCCGCTCGAACGGCTTCCAGGCCTCGCTCGAAATGCTCGGCATGAACCTCTTCCTTTCGCGCGGGCAACGAGCGAGCGCGGCGCGTGGTTTCACGGACTAACGCGGGTTTGCAACGGGTCTTGGCGGAAGCGCGGTGGTCAGCGCGGCTGTAATCAGCACTCTTCGTTGGCGGCGAGTCCCTCGGTCGAGATCGGCTCGGCGAATTCGGCGCCGAGCTTGTCGCCGGCCGTCCACCTGACGATGGCATTCGCCCGCTCGCGGCCCGGCAGCATCAGCCAGACCCGCGAGCCGACTTCGAAATGGCCTTCCGATTCGGCCATGAAGCCGCTTTCGGAGATGTTCAGCACCTTCGCTTCGATCCCGCTAGCGCCGAGCTCGCGCACCTTGGCGTCGAGCTCCACTGGCAGCCGCGAAGCTCGCCGGCGCTCGGCCTGTTCCCCGGCAATACGCGCCTTGATCGTCACGAAACTCAATCTCCATGCGCCGCTACTCGAGCGGGGCGTCGAAGGAGAGTCCGATGCGGCCGTCCTTCACCCATCTCACCTGTGACGAGACAAGGCCGCGGTCAAGCAGCTGGAGGAGGAGGCGTTCACCTATGTTCGGGATGTGTGGGAAAATCACCATGGCGCCCGAGGACGAGATGTTGATGAGACGAACGACGTGCTTGCGGCCGCGGAACTCGAGCACGGCCGTGCTCGACAGCGCCGCATGACGAGCCTCGGTGCGCTCGTCGATCGTGCGCTTCGCAGTCCGCGGAATCATTCCCCCGTCGAGAAAGAAGCTGGACGCCACTTTTCACTGCCTCCCACACAGGCCTGATCCTCTGCCTTATCCATGTTCGCTTAAGGATTGGTTTGCGACAAAGTGAGACGGAAGCTCCGTGAGTGTGGCTTGCCGTCACTGGCGAGGGGCCGAAGTCGAGTGTATGCACGTGTTGATTGGGGGTTATCGTTTGAAATGAACGGGTTGATGGGATCGTCCGGGCGGCGTGGGAAATCGCTGATGCTGTTCACCGCTTTCGCCGGAATGGCGGTTGCGCCGGTCGCTGCGCAGATCGCGGCGCCGCCGCGCGTTCAGGCTCCCGCGCCGGCGAAGGCAAGGCCAGGCGCGCCGCCCACGGGCTCCGTCCCGCAGGCCGCTCCTGCAAATCCCGATTTCGCGCCCGACCAGCCGACCCCCCAGGCCGCGCCGATCCCGGCGCCGCTGCCGCCGGCGGTCTGGGACGTGGTCAGCGCGGAGGACCTCCTCCACTACATCCAGCAGATCGGCGTCGAGGGCTTGAGGCCGGCAGACTACGACCCCGAAGGCCTTCAGGCGGCAATCGCCTCGGGCGACATCGCCGCCATTTCCGCGGCCGCAACGGAGCGCTTCGACCTCGTCTCGTCGGACCTCGCGCTCGGGCATGTGAAGAAGCCTGCCCGCGTCGACTGGTTTCTCGCCGACAATGACCTCAATGCCGCCAAGCAGGACGCGCTGCTGCGCTCGGCCCTCCAACAGCACGACATCGCCGGTGCGCTGAACGGCCTGCTGCCGATGCACCCGCAATATGCGGCGCTGAAGACGGCGCTTGCCGAAACGCCGGAGAGCGACTCGGTCAAGCGCGACCATATCCGGCTCAACATGGACCGCTGGCGCTGGCTGCCGCGCGACCTCGGCAAGAAGTACATCATCGTCAACGTGCCGAGCTTCCACGCGACGCTCGTCCAGGACGGCACGACGCGGTGGAAGGAGCGGGCGATCGCCGGCAAGCTCTCGACGCCGACGCCGCAGCTTTCGGCGCTCGCCACCGGCGTGATCCTCAACCCCTGGTGGGAAGTGCCCAAGAGCATCGAGAAGGAAGCGGCGGGCAAGAAGGGGTTCGTGCCCGTCACCGGCCCCGACGGCGAGATCCAACGCTGGCGCCAGCCGCCCGGCCCGACCAATGCCCTCGGTCAGTTGAAGTTCGTGATGCCGAACTCGAAGGCGATTTATCTCCACGACACCAACGCGCGGAGCCGCTTCAACGACAGCGTTCGCGCGCTCAGCCACGGCTGCATCCGCACCCAGCACGTCGTCGACCTCGCGACTCTGCTGCTCGGTGACGACAATGGGCCGTGGACGCCCGAGAAGGTGCAGGAAACACTCGCCAGCAAGAAGACGGTGCAGGCGAGCTTCGTGAAGCCGCTGCCGGTCTACATCGTCTATTTCACCGACGCTGCGCTCGTTGACGGGACGATCGTCGACTACAAGGACATGTACGGCCGCGACGCCAAGGCGATCGAGGCCCTGAACATGAAGGACGGCGGCGCGAGCCTCGTCGCGCCCAAGCCCAAGCCGGACGAGGACATTGCGACGAAAGCTGCAAAGCCGAAGCCGGCGAACCAGGTCGCGACGCGCTAGTCCTATCGGGCGTGCCCGCTTGACAGGTTGAGCGGCGAGCGACCTACTCCGGTCGTGGCCGCCCGCTCGATCAGTGTCGCGCAAACCCTCATCGGCACCGCCGCGGCGCTCGGCATGCTATGGTTCTTCCGGCCTGTCCTGGTGCCGTTCGTGGTCGCTTTCGTGCTCGCGGTGCTGGTCAGCGGGCTCGTCCGCTGGATTCGCGCGCGGGCTCCCCACGCGCCGGGCTGGGCGGTGTCGCTTCTGGCCGGCCTCGTCGTCATCATCGTCGCTTCGGCCGCCATCTTCATCATGGCCCAGGGCATGGTCGAGATGGTCGCGCAGGGGCCGGCGCTTGCCGCCCGTATCGACGAGCTGGTGCAAAGCACCGGCCGCGCTTTCCACCTCCACGAGCAGCTGCGCCTGTCCAGCCTGATCGGAAGCGTCAGCGTCCCCCAGATCGCCGGCTTCGTCCTGTCGAGCATGCAAGGCCTGCTTTCGGGCGTGCTGCTGATGATCGTCTATTTCGGCTTCATGCTTGCCGGGCGCGAGCGGATGAGCCGCAAGATGGACCATATCGGCGCCCCCGCCGGCCGAGCCCGCACGATCCGCAACGTCATCGTCCACATCGCCTCGGACCTCGAAACCTACATCTGGGTGCAGACGATCACCGGCACGATCCTCACCGTCTCGGCGGCGGCGGTGATGCTCGCGGTCGGCCTCGACAACGTGCTGTTCTGGTGCGTGCTCTTCTTCCTGTTGACGTTCATCCCCAACATCGGCGTGACCGTGGGCTCGATCGCGCCGGCTTTGTTCGCGTTGATCCAATTCCCGACCGTCTGGCAGGCGGTGGTGATCTTCGTCGTCATCCAGATCGTGGCGACGGTGGTCGGCAACATGATCTACCCGCGGCTCCAGGCGGAGACGCAGAATATCGACCCGCTGGCGACGATCCTGTCGCTGTCCTTCTGGACCTTGCTGTGGGGGCTGGCGGGTGCATTCCTCGCCGTGCCGCTGACGCTGATGAGCATGATGGTCTTCGCGCAGTTCGACCGGACCAAATGGGTCGCCGGGCTGCTCTCGAACGACGGCAGGCCGGACCCGGTGAGAAAGCCGTAGATTCCGCGGTCCGCAGAAGGTTCAAGATTCCGACGCCGGCCGATCGTAGAGCTTGGACAGCTTCCGCTCCGGCACCGGCGTGTTGCGTTTGATGAACGCTTCCGCCTCGCGCATAGTCGCGAAGCCATGTTCGGTGCACTCGCTGCCGTGGTGCGACAGGATTGCAACGAACGGCAGGTCCTCGCTGGCCCGGTGGATTACGCGTCCCGAGGTCGAGCTCATGTGTCCGCCCTCATTGGCCCAATCCTGCTCCGCGCGCTTCATCTCGGCTTCCTCGGTCGCGGAATGAAAGGCAGTGAAGCTCTTGCCTTTCGACCGTTCGGGATCGTCCATGCTTCCTCTCCGATTGTCAGGCGCCGTGCAGCTTGATGCTCTTGCGGACCGCGGCGTCGAGCGCGTCGTCCTCCGCAGAAGATTGCTCCTTCCGCTCCATGGCGGCGCGTTCGACGCGCATGCGATCCAGCTCGTCCGTCAACGGAGCCTTCTTCATTCGCATATGCGAACCTCCGGCCCGGTTTCGACAGTCATTCGGCTGAGCAATGTTTCGACCCGAGCGAGGCCTTCGTCGCTTTCGATCGCAAGGCGAAGGGGCTGGCCCTGTAGACCTTCGTGGCGGCTATTGAGGAAGGCGATCACCGGTCCGGGCTCACCAAAGTGGCGCCAGGCGGATTGGACGACGTTGCTCTGCCGCCGCGTCTCATCCGTCGTGGGAAGCGGCTTCTTGCTATACTTGCGGAAGGCCATGCCCCGGCGCGGCATGGCGCCGCTCGCGGGATCGTCCGCGGTCTCCGGCACGCTCATTTGGCGGATCCCAGGAGAGCATCCCGAGTCATTCGGGTCTGCTCGGCATATTCGCGGGCGAACTGGTCATGGGCGCGCCCTTCGCGCGGCGTCAGGCTGGCGTCGGGCTTGATCAGCGCACGCCGATTGCGTTCAAGAAGAAATTCGAGGTCCATGGGTCATGCTCCGAATGCTGTAAGCGGGAGCGCCTCATGTCTCTCAGCCGCCGGCGCCTACGCGTGCCTTGCCGGCGGTCCTCCCGATATGGGGTCTGCACGCGGGAATGCCAGCCCGGGCGGCCATTGCATGATTCCAGGTTTAGGCCTCCCCGGCTACGGAAGAAATCAAGCCTCGCGCAGCGGACAGGAAAAGGGCCGCTCGAGGCGGCCCTTGGTTGATGTTTCGATGGTCGGCTTGTGGTTACGCGATCTTGTCGGCGTAGATCATCCGGCCGCCGGCGAGGCGCTTCATCACCTCGTACTGGCTCGCCTTGGGCATCGCGAAACAGCCTTCCGAGCGTCCGAGCTGGCCGTGCTGTGCGAGCATCTCGGGCTCCGCGTACCAGGCATTGTGGATGACGATCGCGCGCGCTTCGGCGTTGTTGTTCGACCAGTCGAGGCCGCGGACCCTCAGCGAAAGCCCGTACTTGCCCTGGTAATAGTCGCTCGTGACATAGGTCCCGTTCGACGTCGCGTAGCTGCCGAAATCGTTGCTGAACCGCTCGAGATAGCCCGAGTGCGCAGGGTCCGACCCGCGGCCGTGGCAGACGAGGTGGTTCTGCACCGTGCCGCTTTGCAGATCGACGACGTAGAAGCGGTGCTCGCTCGAGGGCCGCGAGAAGTCCGCGATGCCGATCACGTCGCGCGCATATACTTGGTGCTGGTCGAGCGCCGCCTTGGCGCGGGCGAACAGCGCGGGGTCGATTCCCGCGGGAGCCGCCGGCTGGACCGCGGGCGCGAACGGATTGGCCGCAGCCGGAACCGCGTTTTGCGGCATCAGGAGGCCGGGAAGCGCCTGCGACGCTGCGGCAGAAGAAAGGATCAGCCCTCCGGCACCGGCGGCACCAAGACGCAGCATTTCCCTCCGATTCAATGACATTCAATCCCTCCGCTCTCGTGGCCATCTCTTTACCATTCAAAGGGTTAATGGCCGATAACCCTTTTGTTCACGTTCCCTAGTTCATCGCCTTCGAGGAACGCTTCGTCGCAACGTTCACGGCTGATCAACGGGTTGAACGCTTTGGCCCCCACTGCTAAGGGGCGCGCGCCGCCGAGGTCTTGCCTCTGGAGGCCGCTATCCTATTGCCAATGCAGCGGAAGCCCATTCCAGTGCATTGGAATATAGGTGTAAACCACTGATTTTAAAGACTTTAGGGAGAGTGACAGGAGTTTATGCAGATCATCGTTCGCGACAATAATGTCGAGCAGGCGCTGCGCGCGCTGAAGAAGAAGCTGCAGCGCGAGGGCGTCTACCGCGAGATGAAGCTGCGCCGTCATTACGAGAAGCCGTCGGAAAAGCGCGCCCGCGAGCGCGCCGCCGCCATCCGCCGCGCCCGCAAGCTCGAGCGCAAGCGCGCCGAGCGCGAAGGCGCTCGGTAAGCCCTAGAACAATACGCCAGCCAGTGTCCGTCGCCGAAGTCGCCCATCGACCCGACCGTCGCGGGAGGGCGTTCGCGCTGTGGATCGGCTTCCTCATTGTCATTGCCGCGGGAATTGGCCTCGCCTGGATCGGTGCCGGCGCGCTTCGGCCGACGATCACCGCGAGCGGGCTCCAGTTCCGGACGATCAAGAGCGGCACAGGCGAACCGATCGCCCGGGCCGACGCGGCGCTGATGGATTACGTCCTCACCACCGATGACGGCAATGTCGTCGACAGCAGCGAGACCCACGGCGGGCCGCAGCCCTTCGCCATGGACTATGTCTTCCCCGGGTTCGCCGAAGCGATGAGCCGGATGCAGGAGGGCGGCCAATATCGCTTCTCGATGCCGCAGAAGCTCGCCTTCGGTAACGGCACCGCGCCCCCGGGTTTCCCCAAGGACAGCAAGCTCAACTTCGAGGTGCGCGTCCGGAAGGTCGTCCGCGGCGGCGCCGCGCTGGTCCAGCAGCAGATGCAGGAGCAGCAGCAGCAGATGGAACAGCAGCAGCCGCAGGGTCCGCCCCAGCAGTAGGTCCGTCCGGCGCAAGCAGCGCCGGCCCTTCGCCTTCCTCCGCGGCATGCTGGCGGCTGAGGTCGACCAGCACCACTTTCAGCGTCGCGAGAATGGGATCGGCGAACAGCACGCCGAGGATCCCGAACAGCGCCGCCATCAACAGCTGCATCGCCAGAAGCACCGCAGGCGCGAGGTCGACCGTCCGCCGGGCGACGAACGGCACGACCAGATAAGCGTCGACATTGTGCACCAGGAAATAGACGATGATGCACCAGATGCCGTGGCCGTAGCCGGCGCTGAATCCGACCGCGATCATCAGCACGCCCGAGCTGATCGCCCCGATGTTGGGGATGAAGGCGAGCACGCCCGTCACCAGGCCGAGCAGGCCCGCCATCGGCACTCCGCCGGCCTTCAGCAGCACCCAGGTGAAAAGCCCTTCGAAGATCATCCCGATCAGCCGTCCGAACAGCAGCCGGCGCAGCGTGAATCCGACATGCTCGGCGATCCGGTAGAAGCCGGCGCGGTGCCTCAGCGGCAGCATCCACGCGATCCCGCGGTCGTACAGCCGCGGCTCCGACGCGAGGAAGATGCCGATGACGATCATCGCGATCACGCTCGCCACCGCGCCGATGACGCTTCCGACGGCGCTCGTAAGGCGGCCCACTCCGCCGAGGAGCTGCGATCGCCAGTCGGTCGGAACATTGTCGACGAGCCCGATCGAGGCGGCGAATTTCATCAGCCGGTCGAACTGGCCCGTGACGACCGCTCGCAGCGCCTCGAACTGGGCGGCGATCGTCGTCCCTGCAAACCACACGACCCAGGCGAGGAAGCCGAAGCCGAGCACGAGGACGAGGAGCAGCCGCCAGGGGCGGGGGACCGGCAGGTAGCGGCCGAGCACGCGCGCGCCGCCGTCCAGGAACACGGCGAAGATCGCGCCGCCGACGATCAGCAGCAGCGGCTGGCCGAGGACGATCACGCCGAGGATCGCAATGCCGATGCCGAACCACACCGCCGCCTTGGTCATCTCGCGGCGGACGAGCGGATCGCGGAACTCCGCCGGACCGGGCCGCTCCAGATGGGGCTCGGTGGTCGGCGGTTTCGCGGTCATCAGCTGACGCTCACCGTCAATTGTCCCGGAGCGACTTTCCGGCGCGCCCCGACCGCAGCGCTTCGAACCAGCTCACCGGGTTCCACCATACCGACGTGCCGTCGAGCGAGAAGGTGATGAACTCCGCCCGGCCGCCGATATTCTCCCACGGCACCGGCCCGCCGAGCCCGCCCTGCCATTCAGGGACGCGGCTGTCGGCCGAATCGTCGCGATTGTCGCCCATCAGCCAGACGTGGTCCGCAGGGATGGTGACCGGCCCGAAATTGTCCTCGGTCGAACGGCCAAGCTCGACCGTCTCGTAGGAATGGCCGTCGGGCAGAGTCTCCCGGACGACCGGCACGCGGCAGTACGTTTTGCCGTTCGATCCCTTGAACCGGAAATCGTAGAGCGCCGGATCGGTCGGCGATCCGCACGGCGAATTGACGTCAACGGGGATGACATCCGGGGGCAGCATTTGCCGCTTCACCGCCTGGCCGTTGATGAAGAGCTGCCCGTCGACCATCCGAAGCGTGTCGCCGGGAAGACCGATCACCCGCTTGATGTAATCGGTCCGAGTGCCGGGCGGAGTGACGATCACGATATCGCCCCGCTTGGGCATGTGGCCGAACAGCCGGCCCTTCATCGGCGGGATGACGTGGAAGCTCGGGGACACCCACGACCAGCCGTAGGGATATTTGCTCACCACCAGCCGGTCGCCGGTGAGCAGGCCCGGCATCATCGATTCCGACGGGATGTAGAACGGCTTGGCGACGAGGCTGTGGAAGGCGAGCACAGCGAGGAGCACCCAGATCAGCCCCTTGATCTCGCGCCACAGCGCGGAGCCCTTCTCTTCCTTTCGTTCGGGCGGCGCGGGATTGGCGTCCGTCGTATTCGCCTCGGGAACAGTATCGCTCAACACTCAGGGCTCCAGCTTGCGGGCGGTCAGGATCACGAAGGCCTGTGCCCAGGGGTAATCGTCGGTCATCGTCAGGTGAATGTCGATGGCGTGGCCTTCCGGCGCAAGGGCGTCAAGGCGCGCCCTCGCTCCGCCGCTGAGCTTTAGCGTCGGCGCGCCGGAGGGGAGATTAACGACTCCGATGTCTTTCATATAGACGCCGCGCTTGAACCCGGTGCCGACCGCCTTGGAGAAGGCCTCCTTCGCCGCAAATCGCTTGGCGAGCGTCCCGGCGCGGGTGTGCGGACGCGACGCGGCTTTGGCCTGCTCGATCTCGGTGAACACCCGGCGAAGGAATTTCTCGCCCCAGCGCTCGAGCGATTTTTCGATCCGCTCGATGTTGCACAGGTCCGAGCCGATGCCGACGATCATCCGCGCGCTTCGTCCATCAGCTCGCGCATCCGTCGCACGCTTGCCTCGAGCCCGGTGAAGATTGCATCGCCGATGAGGAAATGGCCGATGTTGAGCTCGGCGATTTGCGGGATTGCGGCGACGGGAACGACATTGTCGAACGTCAGCCCATGGCCGGCGTGCGGCTCGACGCCGTTCTTGACGGCGAGCGCGGCACAGTCGGCGATGCGCTTCAACTCGGCCGCGCGCTCCTCTCCCTCGGCATGTGCGTAGCGGCCGGTGTGGAATTCGACCACCGGCGCGCCCAGCCGCACCGCCGCGGCGACCTGCGCCTCCGTCGGTTCGATGAACAGGCTGACGCGGATGTTCGCGGAGCCCAGCTTGTCGACGAAATAAGCAAGGGTGTTGTGCTGCCCCGCAGCATCGAGCCCGCCCTCGGTCGTCCGCTCCTCCCGCCGCTCCGGAACGATGCAGGCGGCGTGCGGCCGGTGGGCAAGGGCGATCTCCAGCATCTCCTCGGTCGCCGCCATCTCGAGGTTCAGCGGCAGGTCGATCTCGGCCATCAGCCGGTCGATGTCGCCGTCGGTGATGTGCCGGCGGTCTTCGCGCAGGTGGGCGGTGATGCCGTCGGCCCCTGCTTCGGCGGCAATCCGCGCCGCGCGCACCGGGTCCGGATGATCGCCCCCGCGCGCGTTCCGGATGGTCGCGACATGGTCGATATTGACGCCGAGGCGCAGGCGCTGCGCGGTCACGCCGCTCACTCCGCCGCAAGAGCGCCGAGGACGGCGGCGGGCCGGCGATAGGCCTTCAGTTCAATGAGATTGCCGCTGGGGTCGGCGATCATCGCCTTGGCCTGCTCGAAATCCGTGCCCGCATGATCGACATGCGGCTCCTCGACGAAGCCGCCGAGGCGTCCCACCAGCCGCTCCCACTGCTGCCACGGCAGTGTCGCGCCGAAGTGGCGCGAACGCGGCATCGGGCGGAGCACGTCGTCGGGAAGCTGCTGGAGCGTCAATTGTGCGCCGAACAGCGCCACGTCGGCCCAGCGCACTTCGCGCCGGCCCGGGACGCCGCCGAGATCGACATAGAATGCGATCGCTTGGTCCAGATCCTCAACCGGAAACGAGAGGTGGAAAATCGGCGCGGCCTCCGCCCCGTCGCTCATGCCGCGCGGCTGCCCGGTTTGATCGCGGGGATTGCGGCGAGCTCCGGCGGGACCGATTCCGGCTGATAGGTCGGAACGTCGATCCGGATGAGCGGAGTCAACGGCACGCCGAGATCGGCCGAGCCGCCCGAGCGGTCGACCAATGCGGCCTCCCCGATGACGTCGCCGCCCGCTTTCCGCACCGCCTCGATCGCCTCGCGCGACGACAGGCCGGTGGTGACCACGTCCTCTACCATCAGGACCTTGGTCCCAGGCTCGAGCCCGAAGCCGCGGCGGAGCTCGAACAGGCCCTGCGGCCGCTCGAGGAACATCGCCGGCTTGCCCAGCGCGCGCCCCATCTCATGGCCGATGATCACGCCCCCCATCGCCGGCGAGACCACGACTTCGACTTGATCGCTGACAATTTTGGGCAGCCGCGAGGCGAGCTCGCGCGCCAGCCGCTCGGCGCGCGCCGGGTCCATCAGGACACGCGCGCACTGCAGGTAGCGCGCGCTCCGCAATCCCGAGGAAAGGATGAAGTGGCCCTCGAGCAGCGCGCCGGCGGCGCGGAACTCGCCCAGGATTTCGTCGTCGCTCATCATCTTCGCGACGGCCATTAAGCCCCGAGCGGCACCCCTTCAACACCTCGCGATTTTCCCCCGGGCGGGCGCTTGAGGCTGTGCAAAGCCGCGCCTATAGAGCGGCCAACCTCCGGCGGCGCAGTCCTGCGCTTCCGGTTCCAACTTGGCTCTGGGGTGTCGATGAAACGGATTGGATGGGCGATCGCGTTGGCCGCGGTTTGGCTTACACCGGCTGGCGCGAAGGCGCCGGCCAGCTCACCGGCCCCCGCAAGCACTCCCGCCGCCGCCCCGCCCGCCGCCGCTCCGCCCGCCGGTTTCGCCCAGAACGCGAACACGCCCGACGCCGGGACGGGCTCGGCCGCGGCCATTCCGACGGTCGCTCCGACGCCGGGGATTGGCCAGCCAGACGGGCGCATGGGCCTGCAGACCCAGGTCACGCCGATCGGCGAAGAGGCCGCGGCCTTTCACGACAATTGGCTCCTCCTGCTCTGCGCAGCGATCAGCGCGCTGGTCCTGGTCCTGCTGGTGATTGCGCTGTTCCGCTTCCGCCGCGGGGCGAACCCGGTGCCGTCGCGCAACTCGCACAACACGACCATCGAGGTGATCTGGACTTTGGTCCCGGTGCTGATCCTGGTCGCGATCGCGATCCCGTCGATTCGGCTGCTGCGCCACCAATATTCGCCGCCGCCGGCCGACCTCACGGTCAAGGTCACGGGGCACCAATGGTATTGGAGCTACGACTATCCGGCGAACGGCGTGACCTTCGACAGCTACATGCTGAAGGAAAAGAACGACCCGACACGCCAGCCGAACCAGCGCTTCCGCACCGACGTCGACGGCCCCCCGCTGCTCGCCGTCGACCAGCGCGTCGTCATCCCGCAGGGGAAGGTGGTGAAGTTCATCGTCACCGCGGACGACGTCATTCACAGCTTTGCGGTGCCGGCTTTCTGGATCAAGCAGGACGCGAACCCAGGGCAGCTCCACGAAGCGTGGGTCAAGGTCGATCGGCCTGGCGTCTATTTCGGCCAATGCTCGGAGCTTTGCGGCGCTCGCCACGCCTTCATGCCGATCGCCGTTGAAGTCGTCCCCCCCGCCGAGTTCGCCCAGTGGGTCGCCTCGAAGGGCGGCCACATGGCCGGCGCGACCCCGGCGGCGCAGCCTTCGGCCGCGGCGCCAGCGAACGCGTCGCCCGCGCCCGGCACCCCCAGTGTCGCCAACCGCGCCAATCAGTAAGAGACGGACCTTAAGTCAATGAGCACCACCGCCGACGCACTCCATCTCCAGCCGCACGAGGCCCATGGGGCGGAGCATCACGAGGACCACAAGCCGAGCTTCTTCGTCCGCTGGTTCATGTCGACGAACCACAAGGACATCGGGACGCTCTACCTGATCTTCGCGATCTTCGCGGGCGTGATCGGCGGCGCCATTTCGGGGATCATGCGCTGGGAGCTCATGGAGCCGGGCATCCAGGTATTGAACCGCGCCTGGCCGATCGGCGCCGGGACCGCGAACTTCGATGAATGGACGCACCACTGGAACGTGCTGATCACCGCCCACGCGCTAATCATGATCTTCTTCACGATCATGCCGGCGATGATGGGCGGGTTCGGCAACTGGTTCGTGCCGCTGATGATCGGCGCGCCGGACATGGCGTTCCCGCGCATGAACAACATCAGCTTCTGGCTGCTGGTGCCGTCCTTCATTCTGCTGCTCGGTTCGACAATGGTGTCGGGAGGCACCGGCCTCGGCGCCGGCACCGGGTGGACGCTTTACGCGCCCTTGTCGACATCGGGGTCCGCCGGGCCCTCGGTGGATATGGTGATCTTCTCGATGCACCTGGCCGGCGCCAGCTCGATCCTCGGGGCGATCAACTTCATCACCACCATTTTCAACATGCGCGCGCCGGGCATGACGCTGCACAAGATGCCGCTGTTCGTCTGGTCGGTGCTCGTCACCGCCTTCCTTCTGCTGCTCGCGCTTCCGGTGCTCGCCGGCGCGATCACCATGCTGCTGACCGATCGCAACTTCGGCACCGCCTTCTTCGATGCGTCGGGCGGCGGCAACGTCGTCCTCTACCAGCACCTGTTCTGGTTCTTCGGCCACCCGGAGGTCTACATCATGGTGCTTCCGGGCTTCGGGATGATCAGCCAGGTCGTCTCGACCTTCAGCCGCAAGCCCGTGTTCGGCTATCTCGGCATGGCCTATGCGATGGTCGCGATCGGCGTGATCGGCTTCGTCGTGTGGGCGCACCACATGTTCACCACCGGCATGAGCGTCGACGAGAAGATGTACTTCACCGCCGCGACGATGATCATCGCGGTCCCGACCGGCGTGAAGATCTTCAGCTGGATCGCGACCATGTGGGGCGGCTCGATCACGTTCGAGACGCCCATGCTGTTCGCGATCGGCTTCATCTTCCTGTTCACGGTCGGCGGCGTCACCGGCGTTGTGCTCGCCAACGGCGGCGTCGACACCTACATGCAGGACACCTATTACGTCGTCGCCCACTTCCACTACGTGCTCAGCCTCGGCGCCATCTTCAGCCTGTTCGCCGGCTTCTACTACTGGTTCCCGAAGATGAGCGGGAAGATGTACAACGAGCTGCTCGGCAAGATTCACTTCTTCCTGATGTTCATCGGCGTGAACATCATCTTCTTCCCGATGCACTTCCTCGGCCTCGACGGAATGCCGCGCCGGATTCCCGACTACACGCCTGCCTTCGCGCACTGGAACTATATCGCGACCGTCGGCTACATGATCACGGTCGTCGGCGTCGCGGTGTTCTTCGTGAACCTGTTCTGGTCGCTCGCGGCCGGACGCCAGGCCGCCGGAAACCCGTGGGGCGAAGGCGCAACCACGCTCGAGTGGACGCTACCCAGCCCGCCGCCGTTCCACCAATTCTCGACGCTTCCGCGGATCGACTAGACCCGGCCGCGCCGAACGAAAAAGGCTCCGGAGTCCGGAGCCTTTTTTGTCGAGGTGCTATGGCAGCTTGCGACCCAATGCTGCCATTTGGCGGCCGGCACGAAGGCATCCGGCCGTTCGCCACTCACCACCCGAGCAGCATCGCTCCGATTAGATAATTGAGGCTCAGTTCAACCAGCAATACGAGGTCGATCCACTTATTGCGGGTGAACATCAGGGCGATGATCGGAACCCAATAGAAAAGCTGCTCGATCCAAAATCCCTGGTGAAAACTTTGCGTTCGGAAAACCAGGCCCTGCACGATCACAGCGACGTTTGCGAAAATGATGCCGGGGAGAACGTATCGTTTTCGGGCCCAATAATGCTGATCCAGCGATTTCCAGTCCCCGGTCTCCTTCGGGAAAACCTGTGATGCGGAAAAGAAGTAGGCGACCGCCACCGCCAGACCGAAATACATGTAGGTGTAACTGATCTGGAATGTCGCACGGCCCCGCCAGGCCCACACCCAAAAGCTGGTGATGTCCAGCAGGACGAAGATGCCAAGCAGCGGTGCGAGAGCGCCAACTTGTCGCCCGTGGCGCTCTCCGAGCGCGTCGGCGAAACGGATGATCACGGTGCCCGCCGATAAGCTCAGCAGCAAGCCGTAGAAAGAGAAGTAAAACCCGAACTGATCCATCGCGCCCCCGGTCGAACCCCTATTTGAACGGATGTCCGCTTTCCACCCATTGCGGACATACGGTCCAATCCAGGTGAATGAGCCTCGACTAACTGCCGCTCTCGGCTCCTCCACCGACGTGCAATTGGTAGAACACTGCAGCTATGGGATAGAGGAGGACGAGATAGGCTAGCAGCGCCACGTTCAGGCGCTTCCCGTTGGCCAGCAGCACGGCCAACAGTCCACCGAATAGCAGCACCGCGAACACCTTGTCGATTAAGCCCACCAGCGGATGCTCATTGAGGACGATCTGGAAGAGATAGGTCGCGGTATCACAGAAGATCACGCCTGCCAGGAGCCAGCGCTTGTGGCCCCAGTAATAAACATCGAAGTCGGGCCACTCGGCGGTATTCCTCGGAAAAACCATTCGAGAGATGAAATAATAGGTTCCCGTCACCACGAGGCCGCACAGTAGGAAAAAGAAGCTAGGCTGAAGTGCTCCGCGCAAGCTCCAGGCAACGGTCCAGTAGGAAGTAATGTCCAGAGTGATGAGCAGCCCGAGTAGCGGAGTAAGAATCCCCACCTTCAGCTTGCGGCGCTCCTGAAGTGCATTGCTGAGACCAGCCAGAACATTCGCGAGTGAGAGGCCGAGCAGCAGACCGAGAAGCGAAAATACAAACTCAAAGGTAGTCATCAGCTAGGCCCCCCGCCCGAACAGCGTCAGCGTACCGGCAGCTATCATGCAGGACGCCTTATGTCCGCTTTCCACCCATTCCTGCCATTAAACCTTGGGTGCCGTCCGCCCAAAGCAGAGTTTAGTTATTTGACCCGCTCGACCTTGATGATCTTGACTGGCGGGTCGAGCATCTGGCCTTTCATCGCGCCTTCGCCTGCGCTCGGCGACACGGGCGACGCGAGGATCTTCTGCACCACGTCCATGCCTTCGGTGACATGGCCGAAGACCGCGAAGCCGGGGTCGCTCGCCGTCGCGTCGAAGGACGGGATGTCGCTGGCGAGGATGAAGAAATCGGCGCGCGCGGTGCCGGGGCCGGCGTTCGCCATCGAGATCGCGCCCGCGACATTGTGAAGCCCGGTCTGGGAGGTCGGCTCGTGCGCGATCGGCGGGAACAGCTTGCGGCCGTCCGATCGGATTCCGCCCTGGATCAGTCCGCCGCTCCCGGCCGGCATAGCTCGATAGAAGCTCTCGCCGTCGAACCGGTGGGTGTCGACATAATGGAGGAAGTTCGCGGTGGTGACGGGCGCGTGGGTCTTGTCCAGCGCGACGACGATCCGACCGGCGCTGGTGTCGATCGCGACGGGGACTTCTTCGCGTGCGGCTTGAGCAAGCGCCGGAGCGGATGTGGCCGCAAGAAGCGCGGCGGCGAGGAATCGGATCATCATGGCATGGCCGCATAGCAAAGCGGGGATGAACCGCGCCACACAGGCTTTTCCTCTCACGGTCGAGCCCTTATAGGTCGGGGCAAATGCCCGCCATCGAGCTGACGAATCCAGCCGCGCTTCCCGCGGATTGGCGCGATCTCCTCGCGCTCACCAAGCCGCGCGTGATGAGCCTCGTGGTCTTCTCCGGCCTGTGCGGATTGCTGGCCGCGCCCGCCGTCCCGCCGCTCGTGCTCGGATTCACCGCGATCCTCTGCATCGCGCTCGGCGCTGGCGCGTGCGGTGCGCTCAACCAATGGTACGAGGCCGATATCGACGCGAAGATGCGGCGCACGGCCAATCGTCCGCTTCCGGCCGGGCGCATGGACCGGCAGTCCGCGCTTCACTTCGGCGTCGGCCTCGCCTTCTTCTCGGTGATCCTCATGGGCCTCGCGACCAACTGGCTCGCGGCGGTCCTGCTTGCCGTCTCGATCCTCTTCTACGTGCTCATCTACACCGTGTGGCTGAAGCCGCGCACCGCGCAGAACATTGTCATCGGCGGCGCCGCCGGCGCCTTTCCGCCACTGATCGGCTGGGTCGCGGCGACCGGCCATGTCTCGGCGCTGCCCCTGCTCCTCTTCGCGATCATCTTCCTGTGGACGCCGCCGCATTTCTGGGCGCTGTCGCTGTTCGTCCGCTCCGATTATGCCGCAGCCGGCATCCCGATGCTCCCGGTCGTCGCCGGAGTGCCGAGCACGCGCCGGCAAATCTTCCTCTACAGCCTGCCGATGGCGGCGGCCGCGGTCGCGCCGTCGGCGCTCGGCCTCACCGGCGCGGTCTACGGCGTCAGCGCGGCGGCGCTGAGCTTCGTCTTCGTCGTGCTCGCTGCCCGCGTGCTCGCCAATCGCGCCACCGCGCCCGCGCAAATGGCGGCGGAGAAGAAGCTGTTCGCTTATTCGGTCTTCTATCTGTTCGCGCTCTTCGCGGTGCTCGTCGCCGATCGATGGCTGACGGCATGAAGCTCGAGGACGAAGTCGTCCGCCGGCAGCGCGAGCGGGCGAAGATCCTCGCCTGGCTGCTCGGCGCGTTCGTTGTGCTGATGTTCTTTATCACTATCGCCAAGACGAGGATGAACTGGTGAGCTCCGCCGTTGCCGAGAACAAGAACGCCAGGACGCTCAAGATCCTGCTCCTGATCATCGCCGCAATGATCGTGCTCGTCGCGCTGACGCCGAGGCTCTACCGCGCCTTCTGCGAGGCGACCGGCTTCAACGGCACGACCGAGCGCGCCGACCGCGCGCCCGGCGCCGTCCCGGGCCAGGTCAAGGTTCAGTTCGACGCCAACGTCCAGCCGACGTTGCCGTGGCGCTTCGAGCCCGAGCAGCTCGCGGTGAATGTCGCGCCGGGCGCGCAGACCAAGATCTTCTACCGCGCCCAAAACCTCAGCGCGCGGGCGATCACCGCCCAGGCCGTGTACAATGTGACGCCCGACACGGTCGGCAAATATTTCAAGAAGATCCAGTGCTTCTGCTTCTCCGAGCAGACGCTTCAGCCCGGCCAGAAAGTCGACATGCCGGTGATCTTCTTCGTCGATCCGGAGATCAAGAAAGACCCGGACACCAAGGACGTCCACGAGATTACGCTCAGCTATACATTTTATCCGGTGGAAACTGTTCCCACGGCTCGCTAGAGCCTCGGAAAGGTCAAAGAGGGAAAAGCAGCGCAGATGGCCGCGAGCAAGCATCACGATTACCATTTGGTCGAGCCGGATCCGTGGCCGCTGATCGGTGCGATCAGCGCGGGCGTGATGTTCAGCGGCGCCGTCATGTGGTTCCACGAGAACCGCTTCGGCGTGCCGCTGATGGTTCTCGGCCTCATCGGCGTGCTTGTGACGATGTTCAGCTGGTGGTCGAACACGATTCGGGAGGCGCACGGCGGTTATCACACGCCGGTTGTCCAGCTGCACCTTCGCTACGGCATGATCCTGTTCATCGCCTCCGAGGTGATGTTCTTCCTCGCCTGGTTCTGGGCCTTCTTCGACAGCGCGATCTTCCCCAGCGCGGTCGACGCGGTCGGCGGCGTTTGGCCGCCGAAGGGCATGACGGTCATGGACCCGTGGAGCCTGCCGCTGCTCAACACCTTCATCCTCTTGTGCTCGGGAACGACGGTGACCTGGGCGCACCATTCGCTGATCCATGGCGACCGGCACGGGCTCAAGCTCGGGCTGCTGCTGACGATCCTGCTCGGCCTCAGCTTCACCGCCTGCCAGGCATGGGAATATGTCCACGCGCCGTTCGCCTTCAAAGGCAGCATCTACGGCTCGACCTTCTTCATGGCGACGGGCTTCCATGGCTTCCACGTGATCGTCGGAACGATTTTCCTCATCGTCTGCCTGCTCCGCGCCAATCGCGGCGACTTCACGCCGAAACAGCATTTCGGGTTCGAGGCCGCGGCCTGGTACTGGCATTTCGTCGACGTCGTGTGGCTGTTCCTGTTCACCTCGATCTACGTCTGGGGCGGCTGGGGCGCGCCGCACGCGGGGTGATCTCGGGCAAGAAGGCTGATGGCACCTCGTCGCTTCATGCGGCGCTCGGCGGCAACTGCCCCAGTTGCGGGGCGCACACCCTCTTCGCAGGCTGGGTCCGGTTCGCGCCCAAGTGCGCAAGCTGCGGCCTCGACTTTGACAGCTTCAACGTCGGCGACGGGCCCGCGGCATTCCTGATCTTCATCGTCGGCACCATCACCGTCGTCGCCGCGCTCGTCGTCGACGGCGCCTTCTCGCCGCCCTGGTGGGTGCATCTCGTCTGGATCCCGGTGGCGACCGCGCTGACGCTGGGCGGCTTGCGACTGTCGAAGGCTTGGCTGGTTGCCCAGGAATGTAAGCACCGCGCGCGCGAAGGGCGGATCGCCCGGTGACCCGCCGTCTTCCGATCGTCCCGACGATCATCGTCGCAGCTGCGGTGGCGCTGATGATCGGGCTCGGCATCTGGCAGCTCCAGCGCGCGAAATGGAAGGAACGGCTGCTTGCCCAATATGCCGCCGCGCAGAAGCTCCCGCCGATCGCCTGGCCGACGGTGCCGCTGAGGACCGAGGAGCTGCCGCTCTTCCGCAGCGCGACCGGCGTCTGCCTGCGAGAGGTCGGCCACCGCGCAATGGCCG
>Ga0207660_10000482_pt1 | contig 26540 bp, 24 predicted proteins | sample KBSC73BmetaG_FD_184335 | JGI IMG/M metagenome (GOLD analysis project Ga0207660, IMG submission 184335) | Corn rhizosphere microbial communities from Kellogg Biological Station, Michigan, USA - KBS C7-3B metaG (SPAdes) (version 2) | ecosystem: Host-associated > Plants > Roots > Rhizosphere ... | reverse complement strand
GAGAAGCAGGGCTCAAGCCTGGCGGCGCAGAGCGCCACCATCAGCAAGGACCCGAGAACTATTGTGCTTTACTCTGCGCGAGTCAAACAGCCGCAGCAAGCGATGAGCGCTGACAAGGTCTCGATTCTCCTCCGTGACGACAACTCCGTGAGTCGTATTGTTGGGGCAGGTGATGTCCGGGCGTCCGCTGAAGGTAAGCGGGCATTTGAAGTCACTGCACCTGAGGGCGAAGTCCTGATGGCGGCTAACAATCAGCCTCAATCCGGGGCATTGTCTGGCGGAGTACATTTTGAATCGCGCGGCGTTGCGCCTGCCCGGGGCACAGCCGGCAAGCTCCTGATTTCCTTTGCTCCTCAGGGTCGCGTGAACAAGGTGAGGTTGCAGGATGCGGTGGAGCTAAATCAGGATAACGGACCGAAGTCGCAGCAGATAAAAGCTGTTGCCATAGATCTCTTTGTGAAACCAGGGAACAAGCTGGAAAAGGCGGTCACCTCGAACGGTCCAGCTCAAATCATTTTTAGTGATCGGGGAGCTAAGCCTAACACCTCCACCATCAGCGCTGGACAATTTGAAGCCACTTTCAACGCCCAGAACCGCTTGAGCTCCGTTTTCGGCAGCCCAGAAGCAAAGATTGTGTCACAAACACCCGGACAGCCGCCACGGATTGCCAGCGGCGATGAACTCCACGCCAGCCTCACCACCAAAGGCCAGATTGCTGGAGCCGACCTCATCAACAATTTTCATTATCAGGAAGGGAACCGGTCGGCCAGAGCAGACCGCGCGCATTACAATGCGGAGGACGAAAGCTTCAATCTCACAGGGTCACCCAGAATCGCTGATTCGGGTTTTCAGCTCACCGCCAACACGATCCAGCTCGGCCGCAAGGCAGGCAGCGCCATCGCTCAGGGCGACGTGAAGACCACGTACAATGACATGAAGCCTCAGCCCAATGGGGCTATGCTGGCCTCCGGGCAGCCAGTCCATGTAACCGGCGCCAGCGTGACGGCCACCCAAGGCGGCGGAGTGGCTCATTACACTGCGGCCCGCCTCTGGCAGGGCGGAAACATCATTGAAGCGCCGAGTCTCACCTTTGACAAGCCGCACCGCAGCCTGCTGGCGCAGCGGAACCCGAGCGAAAGGGTGACATCGGTCTTTGTTTCACCCGGTAAGAACGGCGCTTCCACTCCTGTGAACGTCACTTCCGACCGTCTTTCCTATGTGGATGCTGACCGGAAAGCCGTTTTCACCGGCAATGTACGTCTACATGGCGAAGATTTCACGATGAGCGCCGCCACCATCCAGGTGCTGCTTGCGCCTGCTCATCAAGCGGCGACTAAGTCCGGGAACCAGTTGGATCGTATTGTGGCAGAAGGAGATATTCAGATTCAGCAGCCGGACCGAAGGGCTACAGGGAGCCAACTGGTGTACACGGCGAGCGAGCAAAAATTCGTGTTGACCGGGGTTCCGGGCAAAAGGCCTAGCATTTTTGATGCCGAACGCGGCCAAATTTCCGGTGATTCGTTGACTTTCTATACTCACGATGGTAGGGTGCTGATAGGTAGCGGACAAACATCGCAGAGCCTAACCCCAACTAGGATTCGAGACGCGAGCACGAAGTAATGCAGACCCTGGCTACGGACGACATCGCGAAATCGTACCGCGGTCGCAGGGTGGTGAACGGCGTCAGCCTCCATATTAACCAAGCTGAGGTAGTCGGGCTGCTGGGACCCAACGGCGCCGGCAAGACCACCACGTTTTACATGACCGTGGGATTGGTGCCGCCGGATAGTGGGCGCATCCTGATGGATGGGGAGGAAATAACGGGCGTTCCCATGTACCTGCGCGCGCGGGAGTACGGTATCAGCTACCTGCCGCAGGAGCCGTCAGTTTTTCGCAAGCTAACGGTGGAAGAAAACATCATGGCGGTCCTGGAAGTACAGCGCCTGTCATGGCAGGAGCGGCGGAAAAAGCGCGACCAGTTGATTGACGAGTTGGGCCTTGGCCATATCCGCAACAACATGGGTTACGCATTGTCAGGCGGCGAACGACGACGGGTCGAAATTGCGCGAGCGCTGTGCATTGCGCCCAAATTTATCCTGCTGGATGAACCGTTCTCGGGTATTGATCCGATTGCTGTTCTGGACCTGCAGAAGATCATTTTCGATTTAAAAGGTAGCGGCATTGGCGTGTTGATCACGGATCATAACGTTCGTGAAACGCTTTCCGTGACAGACCGGGCCTACATCATCAACGAAGGGCGAATCTTCCGTACCGGCACTCCGGAACAACTGGGAAACGATCCCGAAGTCAAAAGAGTTTACCTGGGGGAAAGCTTTTCGTTTGTGTGAACGTGATTTGAGAAATGCTGGGCCACAAGCGCCAATAAACGCCAGAATTACGAGCGTACCCTTTCATCACAAACGGTACGGTGCAACAATAGAAGCAGGAAAACAGGGACAAATCAGGGAAGAATGGTTTTACTGCAGAACAAGCTGAATCTCAAGGTTGCTCAAAAGCAGATTCTCACGCCGGGACTGGTGCAGATGGTGAGCGTCCTGGCGCTCAACAAGCTCGAGCTCCGGGAGATGATTAACACTGAAATGGTGGAAAACCCTGTTCTGGAAGAATTGGATTCTTCCGTTCCTCTGCTGGATGAGGTGGCGGGGCGCGAAGAGGCCCGGGATCGCGAAGCAGCACAGGAGTTGGAAGCGGCAAAGGGTCAAGAGTCCGCGCCGGAGGCGGAGAAGAAAGACCCATTTGACGAGATCGATTTCGGCTCTTTCTTCCGCGACTATCTGGATCCGGGGTACCGCAGCTCGAGTGATCTTGAAGAAATTGAGCGCCCCTCGTTTGAGAATTTTCTTTCCAAGCCGACCAACCTTACTGACCATCTGATGTGGCAATTGGGCTCGCTCAATGTCACGCGTCGGGTGCATGCCGCGGCGGAACTTGTAATTGGCAACCTGAATGAAGAAGGCTATTTGACGGCATCGGAAGACGAGTTGCTTGGAATCGTTGCCGTCGGCGATGAAGCAGGTCAGCCGTCGAGCTCGACCGAAACTGCCGTGAGTGAGGATCCTGCAACCCTAAACGGCGATAAAGAAGCTTCCCATCTGGAGCTGGTGGTTTCCCATACTCCATCGCCTGAAGCCGTGGCCTCGAATAACCATCTTTCCCCGGTATTGCAATTCACCCGCGAAGATTTGCAGGAAGCAATCCGGCTAATCCGACATTTTGATCCCGTAGGAGTGGCGGCGCGCGACCTCCGCGAGTGCCTGATGGCACAGCTCGAATACCTCCGCAACACCCGTGAAATGGAAGGTTCAGACGACCCGGAGAACGACCAAGTCATAGAAGACGCGCTGAAGATCGTGGATGGCCAGTTGCACCTGCTGCAGAACAAGCAGTACAGGGAGATTGCAAAGGCTATTGGCCGCACCATGGAAGCGGTAATTCAGGCGCACGAATTTATTCGCACCCTGGATCCCAAACCCGGGCTGCGCTACAACAAGATTGAGCCCAGGCTGATTGAGCCGGATGTCGCTTTTGTGAAGCACGGAGATGAATATCTGGTGCTGATGAACGATGAGGATCTGCCTCAATTGCGGGTAAGTCCCACCTACCGAAAAATGCTTCACCAGAACCAGGGTGTGGAAAAGGACGTCAAGTCCTACGTGAAGGAACGTTACAAATCCGCCGTTCAGTTGATCAAGAACATCGAACAGCGGCGGCAGACGATCCTGAAGGTTTGTCAAGCGATCATTGGACGACAGCGAGACTTCCTGGATCATGGAATCGATCTGCTCAAGCCGATGATGATCAAGGAAGTGGCCGAAGAAATTGGGGTGCATCCTTCCACCGTGAGCCGCGCAGTGGCCAACAAGTACGTCCATACACAGCAAGGCGTTTATGAGCTGCGCTTCTTCTTCTCAGAGAGCGTCCAGGGACCCGAAGGCGCCGGTACGTCATTGCTCATCTTGAAACGGCGCGTGAAGAAGTTGATTGAGGAGGAAGATCCTGCACACCCGCTCACTGACGAGCAGATCACCAAAGTGCTGCAATCCCAGGGCATTCAAGTGACACGGCGCACAGTAGCAAAATACCGCGAAGACATGAAGATCCCCAGCACGCATCAAAGGAGGGTGAAAAACTAGCTGTTCGGGAACCCGTTGCGCGAGAGCGTGAGTTCCCCCGGAAACATGCAAGATGCCTGTATGTGTCTCCCGGGCACAGTCAGACCACTCCAAAATGGATCCAACCAGGAGGGGAGTCAATGAACGTGGAATATACTGGCCGGCAGTTTGAAATTACTCCCGCAGCCCGCAAACAGGTGGAAACCGGGCTGGAAAAGCTCAAAAAACACCTAGGCAGCAACTTTCAAACCCACGTAATTCTTTCCGTCGAAAAACATCGTTCCATTGCCGAAATCACCGTTGCTGTGCGCAATCACGCGCCGATTGTCGGCCTCCATCAAGCCACCGACATGAGCGTGGCCATCAGCACCGCGCTGGACAAGATTGAGCGCCAGGCAGTGAAATACAAGACCCGCTGGAAGAGCAAGAAGCAGAAAGCACGCAAACACCAGGTTGAACCAGTGCCAGAAGAGGTTTCACTGGCAATCGCCGTGGGCGGCGATCTCAAGAGTGCTATCCCTGTCAAAGTGCATTCTTTTCCGAACAACGTCAAATTCACAGAAGCTCATATCACCAAGAGTTCTGACTCCGTGTCCCACAAGCCACTTACGCTCGAGGAGGCGGTAAAGGAGTGCGAGTTCCGTGACCGGGACGTGTTCGTGTTCCGCGACATGGAGGGCAGGGTAAAGGTCTTGCACCGCAAGAAGGACGGCAAAATGGAGCTGATCGAAGCACCGCTTTAGTTTCTGTCGCTGCGCTCCACACCGCGTTACGTTATTTGAACGTACGAACCTATCTAGGCTCTTGAACCAGCCCGCTCGGCACGCAAGACGGCCTCGCAGGCTTGACTGTTTTCGCTTCGATTGGTGCGCGCATTGGGTGGCGGGCTGTGAAAATCTCGTCTTCTTCTGCGGCGTATAATTGAGTGAGTTTCCTATCATGGCCTATCAGGTTCTGGCGCGCAAATACCGTCCCCAGCGTTTTTCCGAGGTCATTGGCCAGGACCACGTCACGCGCACGCTCAGGAATGCGATTGAGCAGCAGAGAATCGCGCATGGTTATATCTTCAGCGGCCACCGCGGCATAGGAAAAACCACGATCGCCCGCATCCTGGCAATGGCGCTGAACTGTCGTTCTACTGACAAGCCAACACCGGAACCATGCGGCATGTGTGATTCGTGCGTGGAAATACGCGCGGGCAGTGCTGTGGATGTGATTGAAATCGACGCAGCCACGAACCGTGGCATTGACGAGATCCGTGAGTTGCGGGAGGCGGCGCGCTATCGCCCGGCGCGCGACCGCTACAAGATTTATATCCTGGACGAAGCCCATCAAATTACTGACGCTGCCTTCAATGCCTTGCTGAAGACCCTGGAAGAACCTCCACCGCACGTTGTGTTCATGATGGCTACGACGCAACCCGAGGACATCCCTCAGACCATTCGCTCGCGATGCCAGCATTTCAGCTTCCATGCGGTCAAGTTCGACGAGATCGTAGCGCAGCTTGCAGAGATCGCGCGAAAAGAAAGCATCGGGACCGATGATGAAGCGCTGGCGGTACTGGCGGAGGCGGGCGACGGATCCATGCGCGACGCGCTCTCCATCATGGACCAGGCGATTGCATGCTGCGGCACGAAGCTCAACGGTGAACTGGTACGCGGGCTTGCAGGCACAGTGGGATCAGATGTTTTTGAGAATCTCATGGCAACTGTCGCCCGGAATTCCAGTGAAGACGCATTGCATGTTCTTGACCGGCTGATGACCGAAGGACAGAATCCCGCTCATTTCGCAAAACAGTTTGTACGCTTCCTGCGCAACACCGTAGTTGCGAAGGTCGCTGGCGACGATTCTCAGCTCCTGCAAATTTCCGCAGACGAACGGGCAAGAGTAGGACGTGTAGCATCGCAGTTTTCAGAAGAAGAGCTGGCTCGTTTTCTCAACATCATGCTGCGTACCTTTGATGAGCTTGGCTATCGTCAGGAGCAGAGGTTTCATCTCGAACTGGGAGTATTGAAGCTGGTGCATGCGCAACGAATGCTTCCATTGGAGCAGTTGTTGAGCCAGGTGTCAGCGGAGCCAGGAAAACTTGGAGCAAGTTCACGCCAGCCTGCGACCGCGGCAGCGGCCCCTTCAGTCCCGCCAGTCCCACGGCAACAGGGAAGCGCACCTTCTCCCTTTGAGGTAGATCGCGCCCGGAAAACGCGAAGCTTTGAACCAGAGATGTCCGCCGGGCCCACAGTGACAATGCAATTCGGCAACGGGGCAGTGGCAGCGGCCACCGCTGTCGCTGAGATGGAGGTTGAAGCTCCATCGCAGGAGGACGTTCCATCCTTCATTGATCCAGCAGTCATACTGGGAAAGGTGCTGACTGAACTGGAAAATGGCGGGCATAAGATGCTGGCTTCGACCCTTGAGACCGCAGCGGTCAGTCTCCGCGGAGGAGAGTTGGTGCTTGAAGTTCCTCAATCAGCCGCAGTGATCGACATGATGATGGGCGCTGAGCCGAAGCGAATCGCCAATGCAGGGGCCAGCAACGCCGCGGGCCGGCCGGTGAAAGTCACCGTAATCGGCGGCGCTGCTGCCCAACGCAACGGCAATGGTGCTCAATCCGTACGACCGGTGCGCAATGGAGTGGGTGCGCGGGCCCGCGCGGCGGAGGACCCGGTGGTCAGGCGGATGCAGGAAAAATTCGGCGCTGAAATACGCACCGTCATTGATCATCGTGAGAAGGTGTAGGAGACAATATGGGCGGCTTTAATACGCGTGAATTCCAGGAAATGCTGCAGCAGGCTCAGAAACAGGCACAGGACCTGCAAGAAAAAATGCAGCGCACCGTGGTTGAAGCCTCATCCGGCGGAGGCACGGTTACGGTGAAAATGAATGGCCAGAAACACGTGCTGGAGACGCGCATCGACCCTGAAGCCGTGAGAGCCGGTGATGTTGAAATGCTGCAGGACCTTGTCACCGCCGCCGTCAACGCTGCCGCGCAAAAGATTGATGAGGCCATGCAGTCAACTGTCGGCGGCATGCTGGGCAGCCTCGGTATTCCGGGGATGTGAGGGACGCTTCGTGTCCAAGTTTGCCGAGCCGATGGCTCGACTGATTGACGAGTTGAAGAAGTTGCCGGGTGTCGGCGGCAAAAGCGCTCAGCGGCTGGCCTTCCACATTCTGCGTTCCAGTGAGGATGACGCTGAAGCGCTCGCTTCAGCCATTCGCAACCTTAAAGAAAAACTTCATCTCTGCTCTGTATGTAACAACATTACAGATGTTGATCCGTGCAGTTACTGCTCAAATGCAACCCGCAACCAGCGTTTGATCTGTGTTGTTGAGGAGCCAACCAATATCGCTGCCGTGGAGAAAACACGTTACTACAACGGGGTTTATCACGTACTGCACGGAGCGCTGTCACCGCTGCACGGCATCGGTCCGGAGCAGCTTCGCATTCCTTCGTTGCTCAAGCGGCTTGATGCGGGAACCGCCGATGAAGTGATCATCGCAACTAATCCAACGATCGAAGGGGAGGCAACGGCGGTCCACCTCACGCAGATTTTGAAACCTTACGGCATAAAAATCACGCGCATTGCCACAGGTATTCCCGCAGGCAGTGACATTGAATACGCCGACGAAGTCACGATGCTGAAAGCAATGGAAGGGCGACGGGAGCTGTAACTAAGCTCAGAGCTCTTCCCCACTGGTTAAATCCTATTCACAGTTTCAATTTGGCAAGCAGGTCCTGCGGATGTACAGGCTTAGCAAGGATATCGAACTCGTGGCCCTGAGCCCGCGCTTTTTCGAGCAGATCAGCTGTAGCTGCCTGTCCAGAGAAGAGCAGGATCTTGCACCCGGGCAGGAGTTGGCGGATGCGAATCGCAGCTTCAATGCCGTTCATGTCCGGCATGATCACGTCGCTGATGACGAGTTCCGGCTTGGTCTCTCGTGCGCGGTCGACTGCGGCCGTGCCGGTATAAACGGCGGACGCGTCGAATCCGTTCTGGTTGAGAATTATGGAGAGGGTGTCGGCAATCACACGTTCATCGTCAACGACGAGAACTCTGGGCTTGCTGGGCTGGCCATTCGCTGAGCTCAAACAAAATCTCCTGAGAAAGTGCTCAACACGATTATACGCGTCGAAGACCTCAATGTAAGAGATGCGAGCTCCTGGATGTGAGCTGCCCAAGCCAACCACCCCAAAGGCTTCCGCTTCTCACCATTGAAGCTCAGGAGGAATGGTTATGAGGAAGGGGCTCATATTCGTACTCGCGATGTCGCTCTCGACAACTCTCCTCGCCATTGAGGACGCATCCTCGCAAACGCCGGTACAAACACCGACGAGCCAGAAATCGAAACAAACGAATCCCGAGAGCCCAGCCACGCCGTTAGGATCGCAAAGAGCGCAGAGCTCGCCAGCACCGGCAAATAGTCAGCCGTCAGGTCAGAGTAATGAGCCCAATAGCTCAGGTCAGAATACTCAGCCTGCAGCAGGCAACGCACAGACTGCCGAGGCTTCAAATACCGGATCTGATCAGGTTCCCGCCAACACGGAGCTCCGCGCGGCACTGGATACGCCTCTCTCTACCAGGATTTCCAAACCAGGCGACCGCTTTACGGCAACCGTAAGCGATCCAATTCGAGGCAGCAATGGTTGGGTCGTCCTTCCCGCGGGCGCACGGATTGAAGGCGAAGTAGCAGAAGATGAATCCATTCCCGCTTTGCGTGACAAGACCCAACTCACGCTGAGGTTCCGCGACGTAGTTCTGCCAAGCGGTCAAACTATCCCGCTGAGTGCAACTCTTATCTCAGTGAACAAGACCAATGGCCGAAACACGAAAAAAACTGACGAAGAAAGCCATGTGCGGTCCGGCACCCGGGGAAAGGACGTCGCACAGGATGTCGGCACCGGAGCTGGCGCAGACACAGCTACGGGTCTCGCCTTTGGCAGTCCATTGAAGGGTATGGCTGTTGGCGCCTTGGCCGGCGGCGGTTACGTGCTGGCGACGAAAGCCAAGGAAGTAAATCTTCCGGCACAAACGGGGATGGTAATTCGTCTCGATCAGCCGCTGAGTGGAGGTGAAGGTTTGTCACCCGTCCCGAGATAATCTCGCGAACAGGTTCATGTCTTCAGGCAAATCTACAGCTCACAGCCGAGGGCGGCTGTGCCACACAACTTTAAGAGAGAAAATTTCTCAATAACTCAGGCCGCTCGCTTGCGCCGCTGTTTGTTCTTCTTTCCTGATTTACGAGCTTTGTTCTTTTGACGCAGCAATTTTTTCTGCCTGACGATTTCTTCTTCCGAGTACATGGTGCCGCGGCAGTTAGTTGAGCCGCAGTAGCATGGAGCTTCGTCGCCGGGCTCGCCATCCCAAAGGCAGTAATCGTACGTCAGCTCTTCACCCGGCTGAATGTCGCGTAGCGCAACAATCCATATCTGGTCCTTAAACTGGTCGCTTTCGCAGTTCGGATTGCAGGAGTGGTTCACAAAGGCGGCCATGCCGAAACCGTCAATGACCACGCTGGTGTCGTCCATGGTGAATAGATACGTGACTTCGTTATCGGCGTAGAGCCCGTCAGCGTCTTCTTTCTTCAGACGCGGGCCTGTGTATTCCAAAACCCGAGTTCCTTTGCCGATTGGAGCTGTTGTATACACCCCCGCTCCGTGCAGAGAAGAAGATTTAACGATGAGCGCCATTTGCAAATTATTTTGTCGCTGCCTGGCGCTTCACCGCGCGCTGCAATGTTTTGTCCAGAGCTGCCTTGGAAGTCTCATATTCCTGCGGTGTGATCTTGCCTTCGAGCCGGTCCGATTCAAGCTGGAAGAGCTCCTCCTTCATGGCGTCGAGCAGGAGGGATGAAGAGCGTCCTTTCCCATTTGTTTTCGACTTGGACGACACGGCTACAGCTTGCGGTTTCGCCGTGTAAACGTATACGGCGCCAGCGGCCAGAAACACCGTCAGCACTCCAAGAAAGAGCCACTGACCGCTGTGCAAAGGATCGGGCTGCTGATTGGGAACACCCAGGCCACCGCCAGGCCGATTCTGAGCCTGTCCTTGGCTGCCGTCATTACCGGCAGCCTGCTCCCGTGGAAGTTCCCCTGTACCCTGAATCTGGAAGGCAACTTTGGAATCTGGCGTCACGGATTTGGCAACAAAGAGCGTAACCGTCTTGGGAATCTGTGGGTCTGCGGTGGGAGAGTAAATCGATGCATCTTCAGGGGAGAAGTTGATAGAGGCCGGAACCACGACCATCATTTTGTCAGTGGGTAGAGTGACCCTTGGGTTCAGACTGAGTTTTCCTGAGTAGGGAACACTGTACCTCAAGTGGAACTGTGTCTTACCCGGACGCAACGGATAACCGAAAAAATACTTGTTCTTCTCGTCGCCGGGCACAAGTGAAGTCTTCAGCGCCATGTTGCCCTGAGTTTGGGCCGTGGCCTCTTCGATTTTTGCGCCATCGGGAAGGTAAATGTCGAACGTGTGCTGTCCATTTCGGGTGACGGGGGGCGAGGAGGTGTTTTCCAGGGTGAAGAGTGCATCCACGCTCAGGCTGTCACCGCCCGGTGAAGTCTGCATCACCATCAGATGCTCTGGCATGGAAAGATTCTTCACGCCGGCCGAGGCATCAAACACCTGCACGTCCACCGGGCCTGATCCCGGCATCGCCACTTTGGTATACGTCACCTGCTGGTGCTCCACCCAGAGCAGATACGGCTGCCGGCCGCTGGGCACGGTGAATGAGAATTCCCCTTTGGCATTGCTCTTTGTTTTGGCCACCTCCTGCATTCCGGCGGCAATTTTCTTCAGGACGATCGAATCGCCAGCGGAGGGCTTATTCGTGGTGCCGTTCCGGACCGCGCCGCGGATCGTATCAGCCGGGGCAGCCAACGTGCAGGCAGAGATGACCAGGAGGATCAGTACAAAACGCTTCAATCGAGTAGACTCCTTCAACCGTTTACAGCTTCCAGTTTTTCAATTTCGTCGAGAATACGAGCAGCTTCGGCCTCAATCGATCCACGCATGGCGTCGTAGTCCTGCTGCGTGAACTTACCGGACTTGAATTCGAAGTTCAGATCGCGCAGGTTCTCGTACACCACGTCCTTGCGCTCGTAGAGGTAAGCCAGGCGCGTCTTGTCAACGCCTGTATCCAGTTCACGTGCGGGAGTGAAAATGTAAATCAGCGTGAGGGCGGCAAAAAGTCCGCAGAAGCTTACCACGATAGTCTGAAATACCTGCGGGCTCATAGTTCGGTCTCCCGTCGCGCGCGGGCGCGCAGGGCTTCCAGGCGAGGATCCATCTTTTCAGGCGACCTGGCTGCTGCCGGCGCGGCGTGCCATTTGTGCACAACCAGTACCAGGCAGAAAATACCCAGGCCAAGGCCGGCAAAAGGCAGAATCCAAGCCAGCAGTTCGAAGCCGCGGCGATTCGGCTCCACCACTGACGTTACGCCCCACTCTCTGCGAAAAAAGTTCAGGACGGCATCGTCGTCGTTTGTGGCACTCGTAGCAGCCACCTGCTCGTGCAATTGGCGGATCATGGTTGCCGAGTTTGGGCAGCCCACGTGGTTACACTGGAGCAGCATTTGCCCACAACTGCACGAACACATGATCTTGCCGCCGAGCCGCTCATACCGTCCAGAATTGTCGGCCGCCATCAGCGACCCTACCAGACAGAACAGAAGCAGAATTCTTGCCACAGCTTTCATTTTCTTGCTCCAGCGGGACGCATGCTTGCGCCGCCTCCTGTGGCCTCGACCACTCCGGCAGCCGCTTTCACCGTGACGGGCGATTTCAACTGTGCGGCATTGGGAACTAGAGCCAGCCCCGTTCCCAGCAGAACAGTCAATACGCCGATCCACAGCCAGTTCACCAGCGGGTTGATGAATGCCTTGATTATTGGGTGCCCGGTGTCTGGGTTAAGACCTTCGTAGATGACGTAAAGGTCTTCTTTCAGGGTGGAATAGTCCGCCACAATCGTCGTGCCCTGCATGCTGGCCTTAAACTGGCGGTGCTCGGGGCTCAAGCGCGTGATGTACTTTCCATCTTTATAAACGTCGAGCAGAGCGGCGTTCGATTGGTAATTCGCGTTGTCGTCCTCCGTGTATTCCTGTCCCACGAGCGTGTAACGGCCGATTTGCAGCTTGTCGCCCTGGGCCATTTCCTGCTCTTTGGACTGGTTGAAGGCCTGGCCGGCAATCCCGATGCAAGCCAGGATCACACCGAAATGAACGATATAGCCACCGTACCGCCGCATGTTGCGGCGCGTCAGGTGATACATGCCGCCGACAATATTGGTATTAAGCTTGTCTTTTAGAACGCGCCCCCCGCGGATGAACTCAGACCCAATCGTGGTGATGACGAGCGCACCCAGAACAAACGTCAGCCAGGCATAAAAATATGCGAGATCGTTCCACGGCTTCACGCCCAAAGGAATCAGCCCAATTCCAACGAGAACCGAGAGAATTGCCGGGATGGCAAAGTTCTTCTTCAAGCTACCAAGGGAGGTATTCCGCCATGCCAATAACGGACCCACCGCGGTAAGGAAAATGAGGAAGAGCCCGATGGGCAGCATGACCTTGTTGAAAAATGGCGCACCCACCGTGATCCTGTAGCCGCGCACCCATTCGGAAAGGATGGGGAAGAGTGTGCCGCTCAGAACTGCAAAGCAGGCAGCCAGCAATACCAGGTTGTTGAAGAGGAAGCTCGATTCGCGTGAAACCAGCGATTCCAGCTTGTTCTCTGATTGCAGATGCTTGCGGTTCTTGACGAACGCTGCCACGCAGACAAGCGCGATCACCGCCAGGAACGCATAGAACCAGGCGCCAATACTCGACTGGGCAAAGGCATGCACGGATTGCACAAGGCCGCTACGGGTCAGCAGCGTGCCCAGGATGGAAAGCATGAAGGTTACAAAGATCAGCCACACATTCCAGACCTTCATCATGCCGCGCTTTTCCTGCATCATTACCGAATGCAGAAACGCCGTGCCGCTCAGCCAAGGCAGCAGGGAAGCGTTTTCCACCGGGTCCCAACCCCAATATCCGCCCCAACCCAGGACCGCGTAAGCCCAATGCGCGCCAAGGGCGATTCCGCAGGTCAGGAACAACCAGGTCACCATAGTCCAGCGGCGCGTTATGTGGATCCACTTTTCGCCGGGGTAGCGCATCATCAAGGCCGCAAGCGCAAAAGCAAAAGGCAGCGAGAAGCCCACATAACCCAGGTACAGCATGGGCGGATGGATCACCATCTCGGGATATTGCAACAGAGGATTGAGCCCGTTGCCATCTGCAGCCACCGTGCTCATCATCCCGAACGGGTTGGCCACAAAGTTCGTCAGCAGCAGGAAGAAAACCTGAATTCCAGCCAGCACCATGGAGGTGGTGGCCACCAGCCGCATGTCTACTTTATGCCGCACCCGTAGAACAAACGCGTACGTGGCCAGCAGCCACGACCAAAAAAGTAGGGACCCTTCTTGCCCAGACCACAACACTGCGATCTTGTACGGGGTCGGAAGGGCACGATTACTGTGCTCCTGAATATAGGCGATGGAAAAGTCATTCGTCAGCGCCGCCCAGACCAGGATGATCGCGGCGCCCGTAACCGCGAAGAAGCTGGCAATTCCGGCGCGGCGTGCGGTTTCCCCGAGCCGGTATCCGACTTCATCCTTGCGAATAAAGGCCAGAATCCCTACCACAAAGGAGTATGCGGCCAGCGCAAGCGCGAATAAAAGACAAAAGTCTCCTAGAAGGGGCATAAAGATGAGCTTAGTATCTTTTTAGACGGCGTGCAATGCAATTAGGCGGATGCCCGATTACGGGGGTCTTTTGAGAGTGTAGTTTTTACAAGGCTAATCAGGTCTTCCGGCTCACATGGCTTGGTACGGAAAATCACCGCCAAATCGGCGTATTCCTGCTCAGCCTCGGCCAGGCCGCTGATCACAATCACTGGGATGTCGTCATTGAAAGACCGCAACTGCCGCACAAACTCGGCGCCGTCCATGTCCGGCATTATGTGGTCCGTGATGACTACGCCGATTTTGTCGCGTCCTGGACTGCTGCGAAGAAACCCTAGTGCCGATTGAGAATTAGTAGCAACGTGCGTCTCCAGACCGCCCTTCCGCAGCACCAATTCCCGCACCAGCAGTTGCGCTGGATTGTCATCAAGCAACAGGACTTGCTTCATCCGGCTTACGCGCTCTTCTCTCTCTCCCTCTGGTACTTGGAGAGGATTTCTGTTTCCGCTCTACGCCAGTCTTCCTGGTGGAACCCATGCTGTCCGCCGCGCTCCTGGTACAGTTCGTAGGCGCGTCTGCGGATCTCATCCTCAATGCCGGGATGAAGCTGCGCAGCACCGTTTTCAGCCGAAATTGAGCTTTCCCGGATTGGGGTTACCGGACTGGACTCCTTTGCCGTGGTTTTGCGGGAAGAACCGGTTTTGCGCGGTGTTCCAGGATTCTTTGTTGCCATAACTCTTATACTCCTTACTCTACAAAAGACAAACGGCTTAACGACGCGCCGCGCTAATGAAATTATAAAAAATTTTTTCCTGCTGTGGGGCCGTGCAGGACAAAAAGTTGAGAAATTCAACTAACTTTGGTCTTTTTGCCTGCTCTCTTACAAGAGACGTGTAATGGAGCGCACTATTGCTTTATTCCAGGACGCTCAAACCGCACTGCGGCGCGAGGCGAGCGCCTGACTGCCTCAGAAAACGAAAACGCGATCTTGACGTTGGGATACTCGACGGCGTTCAGCTCAACGTAAGGATAAATGAAGTAGTTGAGTGGCTGGCCATGTTGTTTCGGGCTGAGTTCAAGATCGCGGCCCACTGTAAACTGCACCCGGTTTACGTCGTGCGCGCCAAAGAAATAGTGTTTTCTCTGCTGTTGCCATGCTTCCGAGATATCAATCGGAAACCATCCGTACTCAGCCGTGTAAAACTCTGCCCAGCAATGATATCCGGCGATATCGGAGGCAGTCTTGCTTTCCGGGATGGCGAACCCAATTTCAAACCTGGCGGGAATGTGCTGTGAACGTGCCATGGAGATGAACAAGGAATGAAAATCCGTGCAGTTACCATGATGGGAGTCGCAGGCCCAGAGGGCATCGCCATGGCCCCAGCCAGAACCGGTTTTGTCGTATCGCATATTGTTGAACGTGTAGTCGTAAATCGCGCGCGCTTTTTGCACGTCTGACATTCCTGGTTTTACTTGCTCAGAGGCAATCTCCGCAGGTTTACCAGTGACAGGGACGAGCCGGTCAGGGCGCAGAAACCGCTCCAAGTCTCCAGCCCCCGGGTCAGAGTTTCGCGAGGTTGGCACCAGGTGCTCTCGCCGTACCACGTCGTATACCACACTGAAGTGGTATTCGGCTTTGTCCGCGCGTTTCGTATGGGCATAAAACATCTGGTTCCCATAGTCCGCCTCCGAGCTTTTCCGCAGCGGCAAATCGGATTGTATGGAGATGACTCTGACCTGCTGAAACCCGTCTGAATGAGCAATCGGGAACCACACATCCAAAGGTTTGCCCGGATCGGTGATCCGAACCGTGAAAGAATAATCAAAAGTAAAGTGACGCGATTTTGGCGATGGCGCGCCTTGAATTGACGTGATGGTACTCAATACAAGAAGAAGTGGAACGAGAGAAAGCTTGCGCAGCATGGCTCAAGTCCTTGGCTTTGAATGGTGACAGCAAGAAAACGTCCGACCGGAGTTAGGCGAACTACTGTCAAGTGAAGCCGTGAACAGAACAAGCCATTTGACAATGAATCTAAAGCTGGAGATGAAAGTTGTCAACGGAGGTCAGGCCCGCGGAGCGCACCGGCTGTTCCTGAAACCAAGAAAAACGACAGGGGAGATATGCGACACGCGTGGGCACCTGATTCGTCGGAGATTAACGCTGTTGAACCACCGCCCGGTGAATGACAGTATGTCCGGTGTTTGAGCTGTTCACGCAAAAACGCCTGATACCCTCAACCCGTAAGTTCTGTTTGGAGCTGATATGACGAATAGCGATTCCCTACGCGAACACCTTTTGAACCTGCTGACCAAAGCCGAAGCCCATGTGGATCTGCGCAGCTCACTCGTCGATTTCCCGATTGAGTTACGCGGTGGCAAACCTGCTGGCGCCCCACATACGCCTTGGCAATTGCTGGAGCATATGCGGATTGCACAGTGGGACATTCTTGAATTCAGCTTGCATGCAAATCACACCTCGCCCAAATGGCCGGAAGCCTATTGGCCAAAAACTGAGGCGCCCCTTGATGCCAAACAATGGGATGCGAGTGTGAAGCAGTTTCTTGCCGACCTGAATTCGGTCTGCGAGATTGTCAAGGACCCCAGACGCGACCTGTTTGCAAAAATTCCTCACGGCGATGGCCAGACCTATCTCCGGGAAGTATTACTCGCAGCGGATCACAATGCATACCACCTGGGGCAGTTGGTGATGGTGAGGCGGATTCTGGAGGGGCGATAAATGACCAGCGGCGAATGCCACTCGAATAAGTCAATGTTGCTGGGCTGCCGGTGAGCGAAAGGACGGGAGTAACCGAAGAAAGATCTAGCCGCGAGGCCGACTTGCGCGCCGAGCGGCTCACATCAGGAGCCGAACGCATATCAGGGGAAAAGAAACTCGAGCGGTTTGGAGCGAAGCGACAGAACCTAAAGAAAAGGGGGCGGCAGTCTTCCGGGGATCCGCGCACCCCCTTTTAGCAGTCGACGGATGAGCCTGCTGTTTAGATAGAGTAACGGGCGAGCGAAAAGGTTTCATCCAAGTTATAGGCCAAGGTTTGTACCTGCCCAATCAGGCAGGGCTCTGGATTGTGAGATTGGCCTTGCCCCGCTTCCAAACGGACATCCCCAGGGAACCACGCCCATCAAATTTGGCAGATGGAATCAACTCGGCTTAATCTGCTAAGCGTAGACCGTTTGGCGCGGGCCGCTGGCCAAACCTCAAATTACCCGGAACTGTGGAGCTTGCACACAGCCTTGGTTTGACCCTCTAACATCAAGGCTCCTATTCCCGGTTTGAAGTGGTATGCAATCACGAACAATCAGCACCGGATTGTGGCAGTGGCTCCAGGGCACTGGCTTGGAACGTTTTGAATTCGCACAGGCCGGGGAACTGTGGATCCTGCGCGGAACGGTGCTGACCCTGTCCAACGCGGCGGCTGAGGTGAAATACGAGATCCTTTGCGATGGCCAGTTCTGTACGCGGAGCGCTCATATCGCTCTTCGGGACGCGATGGGAGAGCGGGCGATTAAGATCGTTAGTGAGAATAGCCGCTGGTACCAGAACGGCGCCGAAGTCGAAGGGCTGGGAAGAGCCGTTGACATTGATTTGGGATGGAGTCCCTCCACAAACACCGTCCCGATTCGCCGGCTTGCCCTGAAAGAGGGCGCGAGCAGCGGCCAAGTCACGGCGGCGTGGGTCCGGTTTCCTGAGCTCAGACTCGAGCCGCTCGAGCAGGAATATCATCGCCTGGAGGATCGGGTTTACCGGTACACAAGCCGCAGCGGCACATTCCAAGCCAAGGTCCTGGTTGATGAGCATGGGATCGTGGAAGAGTACGAAGGTTTCTGGAAACGGCTGCGGTGATCAGCTTCAGACCAGGGTATTCCTCGCCGCTCCGACGCCCCGGATTTTTGAGCAATCAGAGCACCGGAGTGCAGCCATAATTTTCTATCCGAGACATTCGTTGAAGCTAGCTCGCCACGGGATCGCGGTTTTCCCCCGAACGCCGGCGAGCAGGATCAGAGCGAAACAAGAAAAACACCAGGGTTCCCAGAAGGAGCAAAGTGAAGCCGGCGCCAAGAGCCAACACATGGCTTACAAGCAGATCATAACGCCCCGTCATGGGATTGTATTCGCAGCAAAAGAGCAGGATAGGGTCAACGAATGACCCAATCTTCTCGTCGGAAGCCTGTACCAAGCCCAGGCGCAGGTCGGTGGGTGAATAATCCAATCCATAGAAGTACTTTGAAATTTTCCCCTGTGGCGTAAGCAGGATGAGCGCAGTGGCGTGGGCGAACTGTCGCGTTTGCGGGTCCCATTGATAACGAAACCCGACAGCTTGGGTCAACTGTTGGATGGAGCTTTGCGTACCGGTCAGAAAGTGCCAGGCCTGCTCGCCACCGGCGCGATGCAAATTTTGTATCTGTCTGGCCTTCTCCTGTGCTGATATGGCTGGCGTATCCTTTGGGTCAAAGCTAATTGTTACGACCTGGTAATCCTGGCCCGGATCGAGCGTCATGCGGCGCAATGAAGTGTTCAACGCATCCAGAACCCTGGGACAAAGCATAGGGCAACTGTAATAGACCAGCGACAGCACTGCTGGACGATTTCCGCCATCGAAATACTTGCGCAGCGTCACTTTGTGGCCAAGGACATCCTGGAATGGGACATCTAAGGGAACCTGTGCACCGAGTTTCTGATCAATACCGACTTTTTGCAGAATCGGCGGCAGCTTGGAGTTGGAATTTGTGGCTGATTGCTGCGTAGTCGGCCCCATAATCTGTCCAAAGGCGGGAAGGCACGCAATGGTCATCGCAATGGCCAGAAAGCCGGATGGGGGCGGTACTCGCAAGCCTGAGTGAAAGCGCATCAGGTTCTCCTAATTCGCACGAATAATCGTATCACGATATGTTCCGGTGCAGAACTCAGGAGCACCGAAAGGGAGTCGGTGCACAAACCACACCAAAACGACGAACTTTTGTGCGCGGCGACAGGGCGGCGTACACGAGAGACAGTTGATCCGTCCAACAAAAGCCCCGGCAGTTTTCCGCCGGGGTGAAGGGCCCAAGACTTTATGCATTAGACAGCGACCTTTCCTTGCGGCTGTCCGGATTCACTAACTTTGGGCAAAGGGAAGATGTCCAGAACGTAATCGTGCGCAGCCAGAGCAGCTTGGCTCATGGTACCTGCTTTCACCCTGCGCATGATTTCCTCGCGTGAGAGGTCAAAGATGGCTTCCAGCAGATTTTTCTGCTGATCCGTAGGCGCCTGTCCCACCACAAACAGCACGCGTGCGCTGTGCTGAATGTAACGTGGCGAAAGCAACTGCTTCTTCAACAGGTCCATAATGAGCGGGGCTTTGCTGCGGTCGAAACGGCCCGGTTCGCCACGTTTGTCCTGCTCCGCAAAGAATTGGGCCGTCCAGTCATTGTGATATTGCCAGACTTTGTCGAACAGCTCGCGTGTGAAGCGCGTCCCTGCCTTGACCGGCTCAGCTTTTTCCGCCGGTTCTACGCCGTCCTCGGTCAGAGCCGGACGCTTCAGATAACCATCTTTTGTGATGACGGCCTGGTGATGAGCCAGCGTCCACAACCAGGAAACATCAATGCGGTATGTTGCCAGATCGTTCATGAAGCGCAGCTTCAGTTCGTAATCGTCAATGGCAGCGGCGAAATTGCCGTTGAGGATCTGGAAGCCGTAGTTTCCAGCCATGTAGAAGGCATGCTGTATGTGCTCGATCGTCACGTCGCCCGTGGGGATGCCATAGATCGACTCCCACAGTTCCGGGGTGAAGATTTTCTCGGGGGCATTCACCGACTCTTTTGTAATCACGTACGGCGTGATCTTTCCATCCGCATTGAGCAGGCCGCGCGATTGCAGCACCGCTCGCTCGGCATCGCTCAGTCCGCTGTTGACGGTGGGAACACTCTGGTCCTTTACTCTGGTTGTGTCTCTCGGTGCATCGATCAGCTTCTGTAAGCCTTCAACCGCCGTTTGCAGCGGAACATTTCCCGCCGCAACATACGCCGGTTCCGGACTTGCCACCCAGCTTTGCCGATAGGCGTCGTAGAGCCGCCCTTTCACGCGTTTGGTCAGAATGTCCTCGAGCGTCGGCTGCTGTCCCGCATCGAGCGGTTGGTCGGGAACAAAAATCAGTCCCAGCATGCGCTCGCGCAATTTATCAATCACCATGGCGCGCAGCGCCAGCGGGTTGTAGCGCGACCGGCCGTAGGGATCGCCTTGCTGATAGATCATCACCGCAGCCATGCCGCCAATGGGCGCTGCATTGCGGAGCTCGCCGTTATTCATGCCGGCCATTACCATCACCAACGCGTTGTAACGCTGATACGCGATCATATTGGGCGCGGCCATACCGATGGTCTGCGGATCGGGATAAATCCCCGCGGGATCGTCTTTCCACATCTCGATGATGCTGCCGAGATAATCCCAGCGCCCCACGTTCGTGCCCAGCAGCCTTCTGCGAAGCACCCAGGAGATGGCAGGAAGCGTACGCCCGGCATTGCCTTCTTCGTATAGCACTTTGATTTTGAAGGTTCCCGCAGGCACGCCGATCATTCCTTCTACGCGCGCCAGCAATTTTTCCAGGATCCCTGCCTCGGCAGGAGTCTGGATCTTGGGAATGTAAAAATACACGCCAGTGCCGGCCCGCTTCAGCGAGTCATAGTTGTTGAACACCCACAGCGCCACGATTACCACGAGCCCGGGCGCAGGCTGATCATCAACCAGGACGTGATCATACGTGATGTGAACGCCCGGAGGACGCCCGAACCGGATGGGCCATTTCGCAGGCGGGTTGCTGATCTTGTACTCCCGCTTGCTTCCTTTTTTTATCACTTCATAGGGACGCCCAGCCCAGCGGCCTTCGAAGATGTCCTTCGCGTTCTGCATAGCGGCAAAGATTCCGATTGGGGAATTGGCCGGAGTGCCATCGGGCTTGAAGTGCGGCGGCGATGCGTCCTCAAAATCCGGCATGTTCATCGGCGCTGGACTGTTCAAGGCGTTAAAGGCCATATCCAGTGGCTGCCATGGCCCGGTCAGCTCCAGTCCCGGATTGTCGAGCGGGTGAGCATCTTTGGGAATCGGAACTTCGTCGTTCAAACGCCAACTCCACTTGCTCTTCGTGCCGAGAAAGTTGTCAATCATGCCCTGCACGATCTGGCGATAGGTCCACGAGTCGCCGGTCACCGGATCATTGAAGTTCTCGTCCCACTTGGGCCAGCCGTACTTTTCGCGCACTGGCGCTGATGATTCCAGTGTCTCGCGCCGGGCGCTGAGGGCAGCAGCGATCTCGGGACGCAGCTCACGGGTCAGGTTGGTGATTGCTTCTTCGACGTTTACCTGGCGGCCGTTGACAGTCTTACTGCCGAAGAGTTCCGGAAACTTCTCGAGAATATCTTTGCGAACCATGGCGCGATGCTCCTCAAGTTATTTCGGCAAAGCTTTCGCCGGGGTGAGTTCCATCTCCGCTTACAGGCTGCTGCGGGTGTGCTTACCAAAACCTTCATTTTACGCTAGGGCAATCGGCTGCGGCGAGAAAGCCGTCTTTGACGAATGGACGAAGAATCTTTCCGCTGGTAAACGCTGGTGAAAGTGATCCCTGGTTTGTTTTGAATCACCTTGGTGTCGCCAACTCACGCAAGAAACGTTTCATCAGTCATTTTTTCGGCGCCTTTGGCGAACAAGATTCTGTTCATGGATACTGCTTCGAATGGGCTCTTGATTTATCAGCGAAAATCAGTGTGATCAGTCAAATCAGCGGCAAGGTGTTTTGCATCTGCTATTCTTGACCAAATTCGTTGAGAGGTTTCGTACGGATGAAACTCCGGAAAACAATTCCGCTTGTGATCGTCGCCGCGTCTGTCCTTTGCCTTGTAGGCTGCCCCACACGGACAAGCATCGCCGATATCAATAAAGATCCGGGGCATTACGCCGGGAAAGAGGTAACCATCGGCGGACGCGCATCGAGATCATTCGGCGCGCTGGGAAACGGGATTTTTGAGGTGGACGATGGCACCGGGCGCATGTGGGTTTACAGCCAGAGCTTCGGCGTACCTAGCGATGGCAGTAAGGTAGCGGTCACAGGCCGCATTGAACAGGGCTTCAGCTTTGGGAGCCGCAGCTTTGCCGTGATTTTGAAGGAAACCCGCGTACGGCACTAGACACTCATGGAACCAGAATCGCGTAAACGGCTGCAAATTATCCTGATCGTCGGAATCCTCCTGGTGGTCGCGCGTACTGCTTACATTTTTTATGAGCGGCGCCAGCCCGTGCCCCAGCCCAAGCAGGAGACTTACTCCAGCAACCTGGACGACTACGTTACACCGCCCAAGATCTTTCCGTACGACCTGAAGTCGGCAAATAAAGAACTGGATGGCAAGGCCGTGTGGGTGAAGGCCGGGAACGCCGTGCCGTATTACCGCTACAGCTCCGCGTCGCACACGGCGGTGCTCAAGTATCAGGCCGGTCTGCTTCCGCCGCTCGAAAAGCTGGAAATCAAAGACGTCATCCTGCAGAAGATGCCTACGTCATTGAAGCAGGGCCAGGTAGCGGTGGTGCAGAAGCAGGTCCTGGCGGCGTTTGACATGCCGGGAGAGCAGGGAACATTTGCCGCTCCCATCGGCACCGCTGTGGGCGATGATTTCAGCTTTACTGCGAATGATGTTTTCTTTTTCGCCGATCCTCACCAGCTCTACAAACACTGGCCGCCAGATATCTGGAAGGCCATTGATGAACACCAGGCGAAGATGGGGATGAATGAACTTCAAGCCGGCTTTGCGCTGGGCACTTCGGCGAACGTCAGTAGCGGCGATTACGGCAACCGCACCGTTGAGTACACAAACAACGGCAATCCGGTGAAGGTTACGTTTGAAAAAAACCGCGCCGTCAGCGTGGAACCGGAAAAGAAATGAGCAAAACGATTTTAGTCCGCGCCTGAGCTTTTGCGGCTTTTCCTCGGCTTGGCGGGTTCGGTCTCGACCGAAGCCGAAGCTCCCGTCGAGGCCTCTCGTACGGACTGTGGCGGCTTTTTCGCCTCTGCCAGGCTCATCTTCAGCGCCTCGAGAATATCGATCACAGGCGCTTTGTGCGCAGGCGCAACGGGCTCGACGATCTCCTTGCCCTCGACTTTGGCCTTGATCATGGCCATCAGGTTCTCGCGGTAGTTGTCCTTGTACTTTCCCGGCTCAAAGGGAGCGAGCAAAGACTCAATCAGCATCTTCGCCAGGGCCAGCTCTTTGTCCTGTACTTTGCTCGTATCAGTGCGGAATTCCTCCACTTGGCGGATCTCGTCTTCGAAATACATGGTGTGCAGGAGAATTCCCCGCGCGCCCGGGCGCAGGATGACGATGTGCTCCCGGTTATGCATGGCAATCTTCGCGACGCCCACGCAGCCGCTCTGCCGCAGCGCTTCAAACAGCAGGGAATACGGCTTCTCTCCCGCTTCATCCGGAGCCAGGTAATAAGAGGCGTCGAAGAAAATCGGATCGACTTCCGAGGACTTCACGAACTCCAGCACTTCCATGGTTTTGGCGGTCTTGGGAGCCATTTTTTTGATCTCCTCATCGTCCACCACCACGTACTTGTCTTTTTCGTACTCGTAGCCTTTTACAATGTCGCTGCGCTGGATTGGCTTGTCCTCAAGCTGGCAGTAAAGGATCTGCTTGACGCGCGAGTGGTCGGATTTGTGAAGCTGGTTGAAGCTCACCGTCTCACTGCGGGCGGCGCTGTACAATTTCACGGGCAAGGAGAGCAACCCGAAGGTAAGGTGCCCCTTCCATACGGTGCTGGCCATCTGATTTCTCCAAAAGAACCGGGCGAGTCTACGTGTTTAGCACAATTATAGGGGCATTTACAATCTTACAAACAGCTCATGTCACTAGAAGAGTACCGGCGAAAACGGGTCTTCAGCAAAACTCCGGAACCTGAGCCCAAGCTTGCTGAGCATAAAGAGAACCGCTTTTTCATTCAGCGACATAGCGCGCGAAGGCTCCACTATGACTTGAGGCTGGAAATGGACGGCGTGCTCAAGTCATGGGCGCTGCCTCAGGGGCCCACCCTCGACCCGGAAATCAAGCGCCTGGCCGTTCATGTTGAGGACCACCCACTCGATTACGGCAATTTCGAAGGGACCATCCCGGCAGGGAATTACGGCGCAGGCAAAGTCACGCTCTGGGACCGAGGCACGTACGAATGGCTGGGCGACAAATCGCCCGACCAGCAGTTTCAAACAGGCGACCTCAAGCTGCGCTTTCACGGGCAGAAGATTGCCGGTGAATTTGCTCTTGTTCGGACCAATCGCAGCAAGGGAAAGGATTGGCTTCTGATCAAGAAGAAGGACTTCGCCGTGCGTCCCGGCTGGGACCCGGAGAGCGATACGCGCAGCGTGCTGCAAGGGCCGGCGAACCTCGCACAGGTGGAAGGGGCGGTCGAGGCTCCAACGCCCACGAAGATTGAGCCGATGCTCGCCGTTCTCGGCTCGCAACTGCCGCAAGGCTCTGACTGGCTCTATGAAGTGAAATGGGACGGCTATCGGGCGCTTTGCTTCATCGAGAAGGGGAAGGTCCGCATGGTGTCTCGCCGCGGCAATTCCATGGACGCGAACTTCCCGGAGATCGCGGCCGCGCTGAAAGAGACGATAAAGGCCGAGACAGCAATCGTAGATGGCGAGATCGTAGCCTTTGACGAGAACGGCGTTCCCAGCTTCCAGCTTCTGCAAAACCACATGGGTTTCCGGCGCTCTGCGGCGCTGAAAGGCGAGAAGCCACAGGCCCTGAATTTTTTCGCTTTCGATCTGCTTTATGTCGATGGCTACGACCTGCGGCAAGCCGCGCTCGTTGACCGCAGACAGTTGTTGTCATCCATCATCCTGCCCAGTGAAACGGTCAAGTATTCGGAACATTTTGTGGGCCGGGGCAAGGAACTGCTCGATGCCGTCCAGCAACAGGGACTCGAAGGCATCATTGCCAAGCAGGCCCAGAGCAAGTACGAACCAAAACGCAGCTCATCCTGGGTAAAGATCAAAGTCACCTGCCAGCAGGATTTCGTGATCTGCGGGTACATTTTGGGGGAGCGCGAGCTGTTTGGCTCGCTTGTGCTGGGGTATTACCAGGACGGCCGGCTGATCTATGCCGGAAACGTAGGGTCGGGATTCACTCAGCAGTCGCTCAAACTTGTTTATGAGGCAATCAAGCCGTTGATCACGAAGAAGCTGGTGCTCTCGGACGTGCCCCGTGAAGTCGGGGCTGTCACATGGGTGAAGCCGGAACTGGTCTGCGTGGTGAAGTTCAATTCCTGGACGGCTGACGGCCGCCTCCGAGCACCGGTGTTCCAGGGATTGCGGGCCGACGGGAATCCTGGAGACGTGATCAAAGAAAGCGGCCAAGATCCCACTCCTGAAGCTGCGAGTACGTCAGCCCCCGCAGCCACTCTTTTGCCCCGAGATGCAACCGAGCTTTCACTTACCATCGAAGGCCGGCGACTGAAGTTTACGAATCTCAAAAAGATCTTTTACCCCTCCGACGGCTACGCCAAGCGCGACGTGATCAATTTCTATGCGGCAGTCGCGCCGCTGCTCTTGCCTCACCTTCAGGCCCGGCCGCTTTCCCTCAGGCGCTATCCCAACGGAATTGAGTCCGAAGGGTTTTTCCAGAAACAGGCGGCAGAGAGCTTTCCCGCATGGCTGCATACCGAGTCCATTCAGACGGACAAAGACTCGCGTACCGATTTCGTAGTCTGCAATGACAAGGCATCGCTGCTGTATCTCGCCAACCTTGGCTGCATTGACCAGAATCCGTGGATGAGCCGCGTGGGATCACTGGAGAATCCCGACTTTATCCTGATCGACCTTGATCCTTATCACTGCGCCTTCGATCGCATTGTCGAGGCGGCTCAGGCCGTCAAAGCAAAGCTGGACCTCATTGACCTACAGGGTTACCCCAAAACGACCGGCGGCGACGGCATGCATATTTACATCCCGGTTGAAACTCGCTACACGTACGCGCAGACACGCTCCTTTGCGGAGATCCTGGCCCGCTGGGTTACCGCCGAGAGACCTGATTTGTTTACTACACCGCGTACCGTCTCCGCGCGCGAAAAAGGAAAAGTCTATTTTGACTGGATGCAAAACGCGGAAGGTAAAACGATCTCCGCGCCGTACGTGCTTCGCGCCTATCCGGGAGCGCCCGTGGCAACGCCGCTCAAGTGGGAGGAAGTGCGAGCCGGCCTTAAGCCCATTCAGTTCCACATCGGAAATGTATTGCGCAGGTTTGAGCGAGTAGGCGATCTCTTTGCGGGCGTGCTCAAGAAACCTCAGGAAATCGAGCCGGCACTGGAACGTCTGACAGAGTTGGTCTCTTCCAAATGAGGACGGAAGCCGAATTCGTCACCCTTCCAGATTACCTTCAGCATGGGCTCAATCTCGTTTTCATTGGAATCAATCCGGGACTCTATTCCGTCTCGCGCAGGCATTACTTTGCCCGCACGAATAGCCGCTTCTGGCCGGCATTCTCCGTCTCAAAGCTGAGTCATGCCGCGCGCCTGGGGTTGCGAGTGGATCGCCTGACACCGGAGCACGATTCTCAGCTCTCTCGGTTCGGCATCGGCTTAACTGATCTAGTGAAGCGTCCATCCGCCAATGCAGGCAACCTGGTGCCTTCAGATTTTGAAAAGTGG
>Ga0207660_10000481_pt1 | contig 26556 bp, 29 predicted proteins | sample KBSC73BmetaG_FD_184335 | JGI IMG/M metagenome (GOLD analysis project Ga0207660, IMG submission 184335) | Corn rhizosphere microbial communities from Kellogg Biological Station, Michigan, USA - KBS C7-3B metaG (SPAdes) (version 2) | ecosystem: Host-associated > Plants > Roots > Rhizosphere ... | reverse complement strand
CCTCAAGATCGCCAAGGAGCCGATCAGCCTCGAAACCCCGATCGGCGACGAGGAAGACAGCCACCTCGGCGACTTCATCGAGGACAAGAACGCCGTCATCCCCGTCGACGCCGCGATCCAGTCCAACCTGAAAGAGACGGTCACGAGGGTGCTCGCCAGCCTAACCCCCCGCGAAGAGCGCGTGCTGCGCATGCGCTTCGGGATTGGGATGAACACCGATCACACGCTGGAGGAGGTCGGGCAGCAGTTCAGCGTGACGCGCGAGCGCATCCGGCAGATCGAGGCGAAGGCCTTGCGGAAGCTGAAGCATCCCTCTCGCTCAAGGAAAATGCGCTCTTTCCTCGACCAGTAGGCCCGCAGCCGCCTTGTACTTTAACTCGGTCTTATTTCGCTATCTGCGAAATAAATCGCTGTTCGCGAATCGCGAACGCATGTTAGCAATGGTGCTAACTCGTGGCTCGGCTGGTGTGGGCTCGGCAGGACTCGAACCTGCGACCTGGGACCTACGAAGACCTCGCTCTATCCAGCTGAGCTACGAGCCCCACACTCCACCGACGTGGTAATGCCATTCTCGTAGCGGGTTGAATCGCACGCAAGAATCCTCATGCGACTTATCCACAGCTTAGCGTCCGCGATCTGGTGACCGTTGGCGTAAGTCTGAGATAGCGCTGCACCTTGCAATTTCTCCCGTAGCCATGCGAGCTAGGGCTGCTCGGTCGAATTTTGTAATCAGGAGCGTGGATGGGCGGGGGCCGATCTACACAGAATTTAACTGCGTGGCGCAGATCCGTCGCGATAATCGTTGCGGTCGTAGCAGCAGGGATTCCACTGTTCCTGATACTCGGGGTCCTGAAGAGCTCCGAATCCGTTTCAGTTCCTAGGGTGCAGACGCCTGCCGCGGAAACCTACAAGGATGCAATTGCGCACGTAGTGAGCACGTCAGGCAGTTTGATTACGATCGTCCTGACAATTCTGGCTGCGAATGTTGTGTGGTTTCTGCGGTCTTCAAAGCCCCAGCCAATCAGGCACGTGGCAATGTATGTAGTTTTTACCGGCTGCATTATCTCCCTCTACTTCGGCGTGAAGCTGGGTTACTCGGCTGGCTTAACGCTGTCTGGGTCGGAACCTGAGATCAATCCGCTTCTCGCTTTGCTGCAGAACCAAGCGCTCCTCGCCTTGGCCTCTGGCCTGCTTCTCACGGCCGTTGTGGTGTTTTCGTCATTCACGCGGGAAGGATAATGATAGCCGCTGATTTTCTTTTCATCGCTCTTGCCGCGGCTGCGGCGCATCAATCACCCGAGCATGATCGGTTGACGACAGTTCACAGAAAATCCGTCGCGACTGAGACAATGACGCCAGCCGTAGCGGGAGCAGTGATCCTGCCGGGTCGATTCGAGAGCTGCGCCATCAACCCACCGCTCACTTTGATCACGCAAGGTACCGACGCCGGACAGAAGAATGGCAACTATGTCTTGTCACCGTCTTCCGCAGCCTCAACCGCAGTAGTCGTGGCATATTCATCTGCGGGCAATAAGACGGCTAATCCCGTCGCGTACGTACTTGACGAATTGAATGTCTCTGCTGCGGGAGCGCAGAGTAGTACTGGACAAACGAACAAGGTCTTTGAGCAAGAAACTTCGGGGACGGCGGTGAGACTGATACCAAAAGCGGGCGATTATTCGGTATGTCGCTATGCGGTGCCGGTTTCCTCAAAAGCGGTGTCCATGGTGCGAAGTAGTCGCGCAATGGCACATGCCCACACCAACGCAGCATATGCATCTATCTTGGATATCTTCGGCTTGGAGGAGGGAGTATCTGTCCGGCTACGGCTGAGCTCCACACCAACTAACGCTGACATTTTTATCAATGATTTCCGACAAAACGCTCACACGGATACCGTTCTCGACGTAGAGCGGGCCGACGTACCAAATATCGTACTTGAGAAAGCTGGTTTCGTGCCGTGCACCTTCAGGGAGTGGAGGACATCAATCGAGCGAGGTCCACGCCCCATCCTGGACGCGACTTGCACTCTACGCCACGGAAGGGGACGCAAAACGAAATAAACGGTTCGCGGGGGAACGTATGGTAGAGAAAAGTAACGATTACTTGCGGCTTTCGTTGGCTGTGGCGGCCTTACTTGTTGGAGCTAGTGTCGCCTATCACTACGTAATCTACATTCCCGAGAAAGATCGCGAGCAACAAGCTGCCGAGCAAACAAAGGAACAAAGTGTTGCACAGCAACAGCTCGCACAGCAGGACGCCCAGCAGAAGGCGGCACAGGCCCGAAAGAGCAACTACGAGATGTGCGTAGCGAGTGCGCAGTTCGATTATAGCAATCGATGGGATGCAACATGCAAGACGCGTTCAGATGCCGCTGAAAAGAACCGGCTGCAGTGCTTGCAAAGCGGAATGACCGTGGAGTTTTGTCAGGCGTCGTATCCGCCGCTGCCTCCGAAGGATTGCCAACTCCCAAGTTCAGTCAGCGATAGCTACGATTCTATGCTCAAGGATAATCGACAGCATTGTCTGGACGAAGCGAAAGCGGACGTTCTCGATGCACCCTAGCCGTGCGACCCCTCCTCGGCGGCGGGGCCCTAAACGCGTAGGAACGTGAATCACCGCCGCACCCAAGCCTCCGCCGTCCGCTCCCCCTCTGCGGGCATTCCGCCGAACGGTTCGGCGGAGCCTTGAAGCCCGCGCCGCCCGCATTGCCAGCTCGTACGGCCGGCATAGCAGCCCCGCCGCTTATGCGCCCAGCGCATTCACTTGTTGCTATCGACCACTGTCACATTTGTGATTTGGCGGAGGTCGGGGTGGAAGATCGGCGTGTTGCCGATGGTTCCGTCGGGATTGATCGGGTAAGCGCCCGTGCCTGGTGTGCAGGTGACCTTCTTTTCAGGGCCCTTCGAACCTTCGCCTGTGAATGCTGCGCCGGCTGCCGCTCCCATGACGGCTTGGGCGATCTTCAGGGCATCTTCGGCCTGGCTTTCCGTCTCCACATTCACGGACGACAATATGCCTCCAGGGCCGAAGTTCACCGCGGTTTGCGCCTTGCCGAGGCCGGACTGGAAGCTCACGTAGCGGGGCTTGCCCGGCAGGCTCACGACCTGACTAGTGACCTTACAATCGGCATCGACCGTGACGAGGAGCGCAGGGATGGTTTGATAGAACTGGACGGAGTTCGAGCTTCCATTGTCCGAGAATTGCGCGCCAGCACATCCAGCGAGTGGCGCCGCGACAATCAGGATGACGCGATTCATGATCGCTCTCCCCCAAGAGCAATTCGGCACGCCCCGTTCTACACCTGAAGGGCGGCTTCGCCTATCCGGACTAAGAAAATTTGCTGTCCTACAGCAGCCCGTTTGTGATTTATCCTGCCCGATGCAGCCGCCGCATCTCTCTCTTATTCCCGCTCACCGGCCCCGGCGCGCGCTCGCGCGCCTGCACGCGCCCGCGCGTGGAACCATGAACTTTGTGAACTTTCGCACCGGAAACGGATTGCGATTTTCATGAGTTCCTCCGTCGGATGGGTTCGGCACGGGCCGCCCTCACAGACGCGAGGCGCATTCTAGCGACGGCAAGGGCGGCAGCGCGGCGGGGGAGCAACGATACGCGGCCGCAGGTTGATCTCAACGCGTCGAGCGCTCGGCCCCGCGGCGAGGCCTCCGCCGACCAATTTGACTCTACTCCCGCCGAAGCGCACCGCCGCCGCCGCCGGGGGCATAAAGCATCGACAAATTCGCCTTCTTCTTCGCCTTCTACGGGCTAATCCTCGGCCTTGCCGTGACCGAGCTGCTGGGCGGCTTCGCCGGCATGGTGCGCGCCCAGGCCGTGAAAAAGCTCGAGACCGAAACCGCGCTGGTCGCGCTGCTCACTTTCCTCCTCATTTGCTCGACGTGGATCGACGCTTGGAATGAGCTCAAGTCCGTAAACCTGGACTTGGCGGATCTGTGGGCGCCTATTCTCCTCGCCACTTGCTATTACCTCGCCGCCGCCGTGGTGTTTCCGCGCGAGCCCGAACAATATTCGCGGCTCCGGACCTATCTCGCCGCCCGCAAGCTATTCGTCTTCGGCCTGCTGTGGGCTGCGGTCCTGCTCGAATGTTATGCTAGCAGCGGGTTCTTCACGGACGCCTATCAGCACCGCGCGGCGTACTTCTGGGGGTTCCTGGTTCCTTACAATTTCGCGGTCAATGCGGGTTTTCTCCTCCTTCTCGTCGTGCGCGAACGCCGCGCGAGCATTGCGTTGGTCAGCGCCGAGATTCTGCTGGTGCTCGTGCCTTATTGGCAGGACCACTCGTTCGCCCCGGCGACGATGCACCTGTTCGGCTATTGACGAAGCGGACCGGCAGCTCGCCTTACTCTGCCCTCCACACGATCGTTTCGTCGACCGTCGAGACAACCGGCATGCCGTGGCTGTCGACCGCCGGCCCATAACGCGCACGTCGACGCAGGATGTTGCAGGTCGCCTGGTCGAGAACGGCGAAGCCGGTTGACTGGACGATGTTGCAGCCGGTGACCCGCCCGTCCGTGCCGATCGTCAGCCGGGCGACGACCTTGCCGTGCGCGCCGGTGCCGCGTGCCGAGGCTGGATAATCGTCGACCGAAAAGAGCGAGGCGGCCGTCCCGTGGGGCTGCGGCGGGCGCGCGACCTCGACCGCGGGCGGCGGCATCGGCGGCGCGCTTGTCGGCACAGCGGCGGTGCTCTGGAGGAGGACGAGGAAAGCAGCCGGTACCAACATGCGCATACTCCTGCCTGGGCCGCGAGCGGGACTGGCGGCCGGAATGACTCGGCACTGGCAATCTAGCCTCGTGCCGGCCGCAACAAAATCCTGTCCTACAGCATCGGTTTTGTGATTTATCCTGCCCGATGCAGTGCCTCGCCTGTCCACGTTCCCGCTCACGCGAAATGCTCGCGTCCGCGCTTGCCCGGCCCCTTGGGCTTAAGGTCACCAAAAAAGGCGCCGCACCGCGTGACATTAGGGACTTTACGCGCATTCCTAACACCGCCGCGCGGCAGCGCCGTTGCGACTGGCGCGCTGGTCGATTTACCTTCGCGTTAATTTCCGTTATTTCAGATTCTTACCGGGGGGCTTTCCAATGTCGTCGCTTTGTCGTGTCGTGGGGCACCAGTTGTCCCAACGTCAGCTCACCGCCGAGACGTTCTTGCAGATCGCCGTTTGCAAACGTTGCGGCGGCACTCTTGTCCGCAAGGGGCGGTCGTGGGTGGCCCGGAGCGACGCCGAAGCTCCCGCGGCCGCTTAGGCCTTCAGGTTATTCGGACTGCGAACCGCGCCTCGTCAGGCGTCGAATATCCCGGTCGATCTTGCTGTCCTGTAGCAGCCCGTTTGTAATGTTCGCGCCGTCGCATGTTCCGGGCGATTGGCGTACATGCGACTTTCCCAGCCGAAGGGAATTGTCATGAAAAAGCTCGTGCTTGCGCTTACCGCCGTCAGCCTGCTGGCCGGCGCCTCGCCCTCGTTTGCCAAGGCCGGATGCCGCGACAAACACGGCAAGTTCATCAAATGCCCGGCCAAGCCCAAGATCTGCCGCGACGCCAAGGGGCACTACATGAAATGCAAGTAGCGTAGCGCGCGGCGTCACGCCGCCGGCGATTTTTCACCTAGCGTCGTGGCTTCACGCGCGGTCGCTTATTCGTGGATCGCGGAGTCGATCGTCGCCGCCAGCGCTTCGGCGTCGGCCTTGCGCTTGGCTTCGTCGGCGCGGAACTTCTCGGACCGTTCTGCTTTGCGCGCGAGCGCCGCCCAGGCCGCTTCCGACCGTTGGCAGCGCTCGCGGACATGCTCCAGCGTCGCCGCCTCCCCCTCGGCCCGCGCCTGCTCGGCACGGGCGAGGAAGAATTGGAGATTGGAGCTGCGGATAATCGTCCGCTCGGTCACTCTTACTCCGCCTGGGCGTCGTTGGCGGCTTCGGGCTGGTCCTGCCCCTGTGCCTCGTCGCTCGCGTCCTTGAGGTTCACCGCGGCCATCTTGCCCCGGCGGTCCTCCTGCAGGTCGTACGTGACGCGCTGCTTCTCGCGCAGCGTACGCATGCCGCTGTTCTCGACCGCGCTGATGTGGACGAACGCGTCGTTTCCGCCGCCATCGGGGGCGATGAAGCCATAGCCCTTGGACTCGTTGAAAAATTTTACGGTGCCGGTGGTCATTCGATATTCCTTCTGTCAGGCGCCGAACTGCCGGCGCCCTTCGCTGCTAGGAGAGGCCGGAGAAGGAAAAGGGGGCATGAAGCACCCGAAGACCGTCAAGGTGCAACTGATAGCGGGCTCCACATAGGCGAATTGGGCGCGAATTGTAAGGCGGGTTGCGAATGCATGTCGTGCTTTTTTGAATCAGGTGATTTTGCCGAGCACCATCACCAGCACCTGCGGCCGGCCCTTCACCGCCTCGTACGACTCCTCCGTCAGATACTCGCGGATCGTCTCTCCGACCTTCAGCTGGAGCACCCGGCGCAGTTCGAGCCCTGCCTGCTCGGCGGCGTCGAAATAGTCGAAGAAGCGATGGTGGAAGACGTCGGCATTCTCGCGCATCACGTAAATATCGGCCGGCTTCATCTCGTAGCCCGTCCAGTCCATGTCCGGGTGAGTCACCGAGAAAACGAGCCTCCCGCCCGGGCGAATGACGCGGGCAAACTCCCGCATCGGCGCTTCCGCGTTCGGCAGATGCTTGAGAGCTTGGGCGCAAAGCACCGCATCGAAACGTTCGTCGGCAAACGGCAGCGGGTCGTCGAGGTCGGCCTCGACGAGCTCGACTTGAGGAAGCCTCTTCCTCGCGACCGCCAGCATCTCTGCCGAGAAGTCGCAGCCGGTAACCTCGATGCCCGCGTCGTGCAGATGGACAGAGTAGCGTCCCGTGCCGCAGGCTGCGTCGAGCACGCGCTCCCCGCGCTGCGCGTCCAGCGCCCTCAGGACGGGAGCGAATTCGAGCGCGGTCTGCGGATTGGGATCCGCGTCATATGTGGCGGCCCAAGCGGCGTAGGATGAACGGGTTCGCTCGGTCATCCTAGGAACGCTAATGCGCGGGCGCCCGGTAATCCACCCGCTCCAGCGGTTGCGCAGTCGAAACGCTAGGCACCTCTGCCGTCCTAAAACGTTGAACAGCCAAAAGAAGTTGACGAGGTTTCGATGGACTACGACCAGATCGTAGCCGTCGGTTTGCTGACCAGGAATGACGTGCGGCTCTTGGGCCCGTCATTCGACCGACTGTGGCCAGTCGAAGACGCGCCGCATTTTCGCGGATTGCTCGAGGCTATAGACGAAGCCGACCGGCGGCTGATGCAGGAGCGAAGGCATTAGTTCGCCGGCGGGCGGGCGCGGTCACGACGGCCTATAGCACCTGGCCGACGAGCTTCCCGTCGCGCAGCACGTCGCAGATCGGGCAGTCGTCGCTGTCTTCCGCCTGCTTCACCGCCTCGCGGTCTGTCGGCGCGAGGACGTGCTTCTTCTTGATCACTGCTCCACCGTGTCTGGCGAGCTTGTCGATGCGGTACAATTTCATCGGCCTGCATCCCCTGTTTCACCAGCGAAACGGCGGCCGCACGGGGCGGTTCCAAGAGCCTCCTGTCCTATGGAGAGTCGTGCCTTGTAATCCGGATGTTCGGACAGTTCCCTTAGCCCAAGGAAACATCTACCCATTCGTCCGATGAGTTCCGCGGCAGACGCCCAAAAACGCATTCTCGTAACAGGCGGAGCGGGCTTTATCGGCTCGCACCTTTGCGATCGGCTGATCGCGGACGGGCACGAAGTCCTGTGCGTCGATAACTTCTACACCGGCAGTCGGCGCAATATCCGTCACCTCCTCGGAAGCCCCGTGTTCGAACTGCTCCGGCACGACATCACGTTCCCGCTGTATGTTGAGGTTGACCAGATCTACAACCTGGCTTGCCCAGCCTCGCCTATCCACTACCAACGCGATCCCATCCAGACGACCAAGACGAGTGTTGCCGGGGCGATCAACATGCTCGGGCTCGCAAAGCGGCTGAAGATTCCGATCCTGCAGGCGTCGACCAGTGAGGTGTACGGCGACCCGGCGGAGCATCCGCAGGCGGAAGGCTATTGGGGCAACGTCAATCCGATCGGTCCAAGGAGCTGCTACGACGAGGGGAAACGATGCGCTGAGACGCTGTTCTTCGACTATCGCCGACAGCTCGGCCTCAACATCAAGGTCGCACGGATCTTCAACACCTATGGCCCGCGGATGCATCCTAACGACGGCCGCGTGGTCTCCAATTTCATCGTCCAGGCGCTCCAGCAGCGGCCGATCACGATTTACGGAGACGGCTCACAGACGCGGAGCTTCTGCTACGTCGACGACCTTATCGACGCGCTGGTCCGGTTGATGAACTCGTCCGACGAGGTCACCGGGCCGATCAACCTGGGCAACCCGGACGAATTCACCATCCGCCGTTTGGCCGAGCTCGTCATCGACAAGACCGGAAGCAGCGCCGGAGTGCAGCTGTGTGACCTCCCCGCCGACGATCCCAGACAGCGCCAGCCCGACATCAACCGCGCCCGCGAGCTGCTCGAGTGGGAGCCAAAGGTGCCTCTCGACGACGGACTCGACAAGACAATCGCTTATTTCCGGGAGGTTGTTGCGTCGGCCGCCTTGTGACGCGCGCAAAGTCGGTCCCGTTCAAAAAGGCTTCACCGCCTCCAAGGTGAAGGTGAGACGCCTCAGCATCCCTTCCGGTAGCCGTTCATGATGCTCCAGATTTCGCAGTTCGGGTTCGCTGCTTTCACAGAGGGCAAGCTTCTCGATTGAAACGAAGCCGGCCTTGGACATCAGCGCGCGCAGCGTGGGCTCATCATAGACGAACTCATGTCCCCACTGCTTGTAATAGTCCGCTACGGCCACCGCTGCGGTGAACACGGGCGATTCCGGACTGCATTCTTGCCGGTGCCAAAGAAGGTATTCCTCGTCTTCCGGTGCGGGATTCACCACTAGTTTGATCAAATATTCCAAAGGGGGAGTGGAGATTCTGATCCGCCCTCCCGGCTTCAGCACGCGGCAGCACTCCTGCAGCATCGTGAATGCGGCAATCAGCGGCACATGTTCGATCATGTGCTCGGAAAAGACGAACTCGAAGGTGTCGGTTGGCAGTGGAAAAGGCCGCGTCGCGTCGAGATAGGCCACCGAGAGCGGCGCATGGCCTTCGAATTCAGTGTTGAGCCAGCCATCGAGCCGGTTGTCGCCGCAGCCGATGTGCAGCTTGCGTACCGGATGACGGTCCAAATAATCGCGAATGCTGCGCTGCGTGAGCCAGCCGGACTTTCTCACGGTGTTGCGGGAAAGGTGATAGATCGACCGCGTCAGCCGATACGGTGAACTTCTCTTAATCCATGGATTTCGGTCGATCGCGCTCCGGAGACGCATGGAAGCTTATTGGCCGGGCGCGAATATGACGGCAATAGTCGATGCTGGAGCTCAAAGGCGCTGCAGAGCGCAGGGGATGCGATGGGCGTGACTCGCGATGGCGATTTCGTCGTTGAATATGATCACGAGGGCAATCGCCCGTACCACTCCGTGGAGGGAGCGGCCGAGGTCCTTCGTACGCTGTTCCCGAGGGATTTTCCGCGCACCGTCCTGGATGTTGGTTGTGGCACCGGCACTTGGCTGAAGGCTTGTCTCGACCGCGGCGCCACCGTTGCCGGGCTCGACGGGATCGACCCGAACATCCAGGACCTATTCGTACCCGACGAGGTCATCCGCCATACCGACCTTCGCGCGCCTTTCGACCTTGGGAAGCGCTTCGATCTCGTGCTCTGCCTTGAAACGGCGGAGCATCTGGACAGGGAATGTGCCGGAACACTGATCGACTCACTGACGCGTCATGGAGCGACGATCCTCTTTTCGGCGGCGGCGCCGGGACAGCCAGGGGATCATCACGTCAACTGTGAATGGCTGGATTATTGGCAAAGACTCTTCAACGAACGGGGCTATGCCTGCGACGACAGTGCGCGCTGGGCGATCTGGGACAATGCTGCGGTTGAACCGTGGTACCGACAGAATTTGATGACGGCGGTCGAGGACAAGAGCCATGCGGGTAAGGAACCTCGAATCCGGCGCGTGCTCCACCCAGACATGATGCAGCATTACGCCGGCACCTTTTTCGAAGAGAATGTCGGCCGCGTCGAGGCCGGAGCACTTCCGGTCGGATGGTATCTTCGAGCCCCGATCACGGCTGCGTCGATGAAACTGCGCCGCTTGGTGCGGCGTCGCTCGAGCTAGTTCCAGGCGGCTCGGTCCCCATGAACGAAGAAGTTCCCGCGTCAGTGTCGGAGGAAAAGCCGTCGGCTGCGGTATGGCTGTCGAAGACCGCGCTTGCGGCTTATGTCTTTGCGCTCTTCTGGATGAAGACGCCGCTCTGGCTGAGTGGGATGCCCGCGATCGTCTGCGACCTGGTCTATCTGGTCGCGGCGGCCGCCTGGCTCGTCGCGTTCGTGACAGGTCGAACGAAGCTGCACTGGCACCCCGCCTTCTGGCTCCTGATCCTCTATTTTGCTGCGATGCTCCTCTCGGGCATGTTTTCGCCTGATCCGAGGACGAGCGCGATCAAACTCGCGACGCAGCTCTATTTGCTTTCCTTGCCGGTCCTCGTCTTCAATCTTGTCCGAACGAGCAGTGATTTTCGACGCATGTCCGTGGCTTGGCTTGCCGGCTCCGGGATCGTCGCCATCATCGGTGTGGGGACGCTGTTACTGTTTCCTTTTTTCGGATGGAATTCGTTCCTGGCCGCGCCACTCCACAACTTTGGCACCCTTCCCGCCGGTCTCTATCCGCGATTGGAGACCACCTTCCTGCTGCCGTCGATCATGGTCAACTATTTGACCGTTTCGCTGGTCCTCTTGATCTTATCTTATCGGCTTGGGTGGATCGCGCGAACGCCGGCGATCGTCCTGGGCGTTTCGATCTGGCTAACGGCGTTGTTCGGACTTACGCCGGGGTTCGGCGGCTTGATGGCAATGCTCGCCGCCTGGCTCTGGTACCGCTGGCGCGCTGACAAGCCGATTCTCGCGCTTCTTTCGCTCGCCGCGGTTTTCGGCTTCACGCTGCTAATGGTTGTCGTCGCTTCATTCACGACCACCATGCAGCCGAACGCCAAATTCCTGGTGAAGATTCACGGATTGCCACCCCTCTCTTCAGCGGTGAGGTTCAATGCATGGATCGACGCCATCGACACGTTTCGCACAGCGCCGCTCGTCGGACGCGGACCGGGGCTGGACACGGTTCGGACCTACTATTTCAATCCCACCGATCCCATCACTCATCCGCAAATCTATCAATACGTCAGCGATGCCCATAACTTGTTCCTCAACGTTGCGGCGGAGTTCGGCATCGCCGGCATTGCCCTAGCGATTGCGATCAGCGCGTACGTCAGCAGGATAATGATCAACGCGGCCGTGGCGCGAAGGGAACAATTGTTCGGACTATCCGCCGCCTTCGTTAGTTGTTTCGCTGTCCAGGGGCTGGTCGGATCCTTCGAGGACACCAGATCGATGTGGGTTCTGCTCGGTTTAGTGCTGTTCGCCGACCGGATGGATGTAGGGCCGTCGGAAACCGCTAGGGAGCCTTCCGCGCCCGGATCGTCACCGTGACCGGATAGCATTTGTCGCGATAGCTCAGCAGGCGGCGATCGACATCCTCAAGAGCGAGTCCCTGCAGGAAGCAAGTGGCGGCATAGACGTTTCCGAAAGCCTGCACGGCGAGGCCTCGATCGTCGAAGCTCTCGCCGAACAACAGCGCCGCGGAGTGAGCCGTCAGCGCCCAGCACCAGCTTCCGCCCCACTCGCCCGCGTCGACTGACGACACTCCTGGGACGGTGACAAGCGCAACCCCGCCCGGCTTCAGCGCCCGCTCGAGCTGCGCGATTGCGGCTCGCATGTCATAGATGAGGTGGAGCGTTTGAGCGACGATGATGCAGTCGAAGGCTTCGTCGGGAAGGACGCCTTCGCGGGAGAGATCGCCGACAATCGTCGCCTCCGCCTGCTCGTCGACGTGCAGCACGTGCTGATGCGTGACTCCGCTCCCGAACCGGCGAGAGTAGATCGCGTCGCCCACCTCAAGCACCCGACCCCGGATATCATTGGCGTGCGAAGCCAGGAATGACTCTATGTAGAACCGATCGATCGGAGTCCCTCGGTGGTAGCCGAAGTGCCGGTTAATCGGCCTCGATCGCCCAAGATCCCCGAAGTCGATCGTGCCGACGCGGCGGATGTTGCCGAATATCGCGCGGCCAAGCGCAGTCTTCAGCGGTTGCGGCAAATTGCGCGACAGCCATGTTCGAAACCGCAATGGCTTAGCCCCTCCTGGTCGAGATTGATTTCGAGACAGAACTGAAACACACCGTAGCACGACTGACTTGGTCCGGCCGAATGCGTGCCGGGGAATGGTCGATCGAGTCCCTGAAAGGGCGAGCGGAGGTAGCTGATTCGCCACATCATCAAGCGGCTGCCCCTCGCCCGAACCGGGCATCAGATCATGAGGCGCGTGCGCTCGGCACTGCCCCGCCTGCCCCGGCCCGTCATTCTGATGTACCACCGTATCGCCGAGGAGACGTTCGATCCGTGGGGGTTGGCAGTTAGTCCCGCAAACTTCGCGGATCAGCTCGGCTGGCTCAAAACTCACCGGAAGGTGCTGCCGCTCACCGAATTCGCCGAGCGCCATGCGTCACGGACGCTCCCGGGCGATGCTGCCGCAATCACATTCGATGACGGATACGAATCCACCGCCACCGCCGCAGCTCCCTTGCTTGAGCTGCACCAGCTGCCCGCAACGGTGTTCTTGCCCGTGGAGCTGGTCGAAGGAGGTTCGCCGTTCTGGTGGGACGAGCTTCAACAGCTCGTCTTGGGCTTCGCCGGCGCTTCTCTCGTGGTCGGCGGGCGGAAGTTGCCACTTGGGAAGCGAAGCGCGGCCGATGGCCAATGGCGGCCATTCGCCGGGCCCCGAACGCGAAGGCAGGCAGCGTTCCAGCGGAGCTGGGCGATCTTGCGGCACATGGCCCCGGCCGAGCTCGAATGTGCAATGCAGGAACTTCGCGAGCAGGTGAATGTCGCGCCCTCGAACGAATGCGATCTTCCAATGAAACCCGCTCAAGTCCGAACGATCGCGTCCGGTAGAATCCAATTCGGCTCCCATGCCCTCGCTCACCCGTCACTGCCGGCGCTGAGTCGTGCCGAAAAGACAGCGGAAATCCACGGTAGCATCGAGCGAATTACCGCGCTGACCGGGCTCACCCCGCTCTCGTTTGCTTATCCCTTCGGGGATCGCGACGAAGAAAGTGAGGCCATTGTCAGGCAAGCGGGCTTCCTGTGCGCCTGCGCGACCGATGGCCATGCGGTCGATCGGCGCTCAAGTCTGTTTGCGCTTCCCCGACTGGGTGTCCGCAACGTCGACGCCCGGCGTTTTGCGCAGGAAATCGCCGCTGCGTGAACAGGCCATTTTCGCGTCCATCTGTGACAGCCTGTCCAGCCGACGTCGATCAATGGCATCGAGAAGGGCCTGGACTTGCGGGAGGTCGAACGGGTCCATCAGCAGTTCAGCGGCGGGGTCCACTTCTTCGAAGCGTGAAATGCGAAGGACTCGACCCGGGCGGCCCAGACGACGCCGAATGGAGCGCGCCGCGCGATGGCCAAGGAGTATCGTCGAGCGGAGCGGGTCGCCTGCGAGCGCCCTCGCAAGCCACGCCAGTGCCGTTGCATACTCACCTGCGTCGGCCCGCTGCTTGACCGTGTGGAAGGCGTTGCGAGCCCACACCCGCCGCACGACGCGCGGCGGCAGCGGCGCACGTTCGGCGATCAGCCGCGAATAAACCTCTCGAGAGCAGCGGCGAATCAGGTCGATGTCGCTCGACATGTTCGAACTATGCCGGCGCCAGCCGACAAGATGCTCCCTGACCAGGTCGATCGGGTAGCGAGCGGCAATACGCAGCTGCAGCATCACATCTTCCAGTGCGGGGAGGCTCTCGTCATAGCCACCGATGTCCTCGACCGCCCTTCGCGATAGAAGCAAAGCGCTGCCGTTCTCTACCGCGTTGACATAAGCTAATTGGCTGAAGACGCGTCCGCTCAGCGGGACTCGTGGACCCGAAGCCAGGACTCGCCCGGCGTCGTCGACCTCGCGATACCAGCAATAAATGAATCCGACTGAGCCCGCCGACCGGAGTGCGAGCGCCAGTTGCTTTTCTATTTTCGTGCGGTGCCACAGATCGTCGGCGTCGATTGGTGCGAACCAGTCGCCGCGGGCTGCGGACATTCCGAAATTCCGCGCCGAGGAAAGACCGCCATTCTCCTTGCGCACCAGTCGAGCCCTCGGCTCCCGCTCGCAAAACGCCGCCGCGACGGCCGCCGTGGAGTCGGTCGAGCCATCATCGACAATGACGATCTCCAGGTTTCGATGTGTTTGCGCCGCCACAGACTCCAGCGTCGCAAGAAGTGTGCGCTCACTGTTCCACGCGGGCACGATCACCGAAACGAGCGGCTCCTTGGTCATTGCCGTCCCTCCTGCTGGAGGCGCTCGAGAAAACTCCCGCTGGGCGCGGGTGAGTTCTTGTACGGTCTGATGGCTTCGTTCGACAGGTGAACTCCGAGAGTCCTCGGCGTCAAAATGTCCTCCAGACCGATTGAAGGGTCGAGTATCCACGCCGCGTCCCGCCAACCCGAGGGGTAAAATGTGTCGGGGGGATAGGCGCGGGAGTAGAGCCCGAAGCGACGGGCCAGCCAGGTCAGGCCGTAAGCTCCGGTGGTTCCCCACGGCATTCTCGTCAGGTCGGCGCTGCCGGAGATGAGCTCCCTCAATCTGGCTGGATAATACCAGTACCAGGGGAGCCATGCGGGCGTCGTCGGCCGCTCGAACACGTCGAGAAGCAGCGGTAGCATCGGGCAATCTGGCGGGAGTCGAAGTACCGCGTTGTTGATCAGCCCCGGCTCTTCCTCGGCCAGGAGGTATGGGTCCGAAAGATCAATCGGGCCGATGAGGTACATGTCGAGATCGAGCCAGGTGCCGAGACCGCGCCGCTGCAGCTCCAGGCGAAACCAGTCCGCAAACAGTCCGGGGCTGCCGCTTCGGTGGTAGACAATCCGGCTCTCTGAGATGATCTCGGAAGCGTCGCGAACCTCGACTCCGTCCGGAACGCCGCGGACATCACCGTAGCAATAGAGACTCAGTTTGTGACCCTGCCGAAGCACGGATCGGGCGCAGGCGCGCTCGACCGGTCCCAGTGAATCCCCAATCCACAAAGTCACGCAGTCGGGGGTCACAGAGAACTCTTGAAGCCGCTAACCGACCCGCCTGCCGTTACTCGGCCCATGTGGCCGGCTAACCCGACAACAATGATTTGTCGACGGCTTGGGTGCTGCTCTACTAATCAGCCATGAAGCAGCGGATAAAAGGGGACCGGCAGGTCGGCGCGTTCAGCGCGCTGTGGCAATTGTACGGCCACCTTACTCCTGGGCTTCGCCGAGACTTCTTCGCCGTCCTGCTGTTGATGTTGATCGGCGGACTGGCCGAGCTAGGAACCATCGGCTCGGTTGTTCCCTTCCTCGCCTTTCTTTCGAACAGCGCCCCTGCTCATGTCCCGCGGCTGAGCGGAGTCTTCACGATGTTCGGCGAGGCGATCGGCGCCGGAAGCGTTACCGCTGCGGCAATCGTCTTCGCCGGATTCGCGATCATTGCCGGAGTTGTGCGGATCGACCTTACCTGGCGGACTCAGAAATTCGTTTACGGTGTGGGCCATCATCTCTCGCTCGAATCGCTCCGCAAGATTCTGTGTCAGCCCTATTCCTTTCATGCCGAGCGCGAACTTGGGGCTTTGTTGTCGACAACTGTCAGGGTCGAGATTCTCGTGTTCGACCTAATCCTGCCGGCGATGCAAACGCTTACCTCAGCGTTCATCGCGTGCTTCCTGGTCGCCGGACTCATCTACATCGATCCGGAAACGACGCTTCTGACTGCCGGAGCCTTCGCCGGGATCTACCTGCTCGTATCGCTGATCACGCGCAAAAGGCTCGCTGCAAATTCGACGATTGCCGAGACCGGATACAACGACCGCTACAAGATTGTGAACGAGAGCCTTGCGGGAATCAGGGACGTTATAATCGACAATTCGCGATCTGTTCATCTCGAGCAATTCGATCGAGCGAACGGCCGCCTAGCTCACGCTCGCGCGGTTACCGGTTTCATAGCGGCGTCCCCGCGCTACATGATCGAAACTCTCGGGACGGTCCTCATAGCGGCGATAGCGGTTCTGGTCTCGCGCCGCGAAGGCGGCATCGCCATGGCCGTGCCCTTCCTCGGCGCGCTGGCTCTCGGCGCCCAGCGACTGCTTCCTCTCGTGCAAACGGTCTACAACGGCTGGTCGCTCAGCGTTGGAAACCGATCCATCATCCATGAACTGACCGAACTCCTGCGCCTTCATGACCGGGAAGATGGCGAAGTGCCGCCTCCTCTTCCGTTTCGTAACGTGGTCAGTTTCGAATCTGTCAGCTTTTCTTACCCGACCCGACCGAAGAGCCCGGCTGTACGCGATCTGAGTTTCACAATTCCTGCCGCGGCGATGGTCGCGATCACCGGAAAGACGGGTGCAGGGAAGTCGACGATTGCCGACCTGCTGATGGCGCTCCTCGAGCCGAGCGATGGTGAAATCCGTGTCGATGGAACGCCGCTGACCGGTCAAAACGCTGCCGCGTGGCAGCGAAACATTGCCCATGTTCCACAATCGATTTTCCTTGCCGACACGACCATCGAGCGGAACATTGCGCTGGGCGTTCCAAAGGAGCCGGCTGACCCCGTGCGAATCGAGGAAGCTGCGCGAAAGGCGCAGCTTGACAGTTTCGTGCGGTCGCTTCCCGACGGCTACGAGACCCTTGTCGGCGAGCGGGGAATTCGCCTGTCGGGGGGGCAGCGGCAGCGCCTGGGCATCGCTCGAGCAATCTACAAGCGAAGCCCTGTAATCGTGTTGGATGAGGCTACCAGTGCTCTCGACGAAGCGACTGAGGCCGCGGTCATCGAGGCTCTTGACGAACTGCGAACGAACGGCCGGACAATCGTGATCATCGCGCACAGGCGTTCGACAATCGCTCATTGCGACTTCGTCGTTAACCTCGACGACGGGCGTGTTTCGGCAATCGGAACCCCGGATGGTCTCGTGGGACAGGCACGAAAGTAGCCATGCCAGCTCCAACGGGACGGTTAGACCCACAAGCGGAGCGCACGCTCAGGCACGGTTACCGATCGTTTCGCCAGCCGATGCGTTCAGCAGCGCTTGGAATCGCCGGCTCCGCCCTGTAGTCCTCACTGTATCGCTTCGGCAGGCGCGCCGGGCCTGATTCCGATGAGAGAGCGCACTTGCACGAAACTCCGCAGGCGAACGACCAGGCCCCAGCGCTCAGCGTCGTCATGCCCGTCTACAATGCTCTGCCGTTTTTGGACGCGGCTGTAGAGAGCATCCTCGGACAATCCTTCACAGACTTCGAGTTCGTAATCCTCGATGACGGATCGACCGACGGCTCGTTCGAACGGTTGCAGCAATGGGCATCGAAAGACCCCCGGATCCGCCTGGTGCGCGTCGACAAAAATCTGGGGCCGGTCCGCAGCTCACAGCGCGTTGCGCAAGCCGCGACTGCTCCGATCGTCGCGAGGATGGACGCGGACGATATCTCCTGTCCGGATCGGCTCCGTCAGCAGATCGAGGTCTTGAACGCTAATCCGCAGGCAGGGGTCGTCGGTTCGCTCGGCGACCTCATCGATTCGAAGGGTCGACAAGTTCGCGGTCCCGAGCAGTGGAGGATGTTTCGCAAGCTGTTCATTCCATTTTGTCACGGAGCAATGATGTACCGGCGGGCCGTGTTCGAGCAGGTTGGCGGCTATCGGCAGCAATGCGTTCTTTGGGAGGACCAGGACCTGGTCGCGCGCATGTCCGCCATCTCCGATGTACTCGTAATTCCCACCGCACTGCATCGCGCTCGGCAGTCGAACAGCAGCACGCGATCCATAACGACTTACGATCAGATGGAGCGAGCGCTCGATCTCGCCTACCGTTGCCTGGAACGTTTGCACCACGGCCGCGATTACGAGGACATTCTCGCCGACCCTGTCCCTCGCGACGGCAAGTTTGATCCTCGATCCTATATTTCGCTCGGTTCCGTGATCCTCTGGGCGGGCGGCAGGCCACGGCTCTTTGGTCGCCTGCTCAAGCGCGGTAGACTCTCGCCCAACTTCGCCTCGTTGAGCGCGATCGTGTGGACTGCCTGGGCATCAGTCAGCCCGCCAACGCTGCGACAGTTCATTCTCCTGCTGGCCAGAATTCGCAACGCGGTCGCGAAACAGCGGATCCGTTCTACCGCGCCCGTTCCCTGGCGTCGGCAGAGTGGCGGCACGCGCAGGAAACGACGGCCAGTCGAGATTGCCGGGACGCGAGCATAGTCTCCACGGCAGAAATCCGGCGAGCGACGCAACCGGCAACTCGCCGAGGAATCGCGTCATCAACTCGTTCGACGCAGGTTAGAACGCGGCAGCGTCGCTCCGTTCAGAATGACTGTCCCATCGATAGTGGAGCCGGCGAGCTCCGCATTGCCGCGGATGGTTGTAATGCCGAGATACGTGCCGCGCGGATACGAGCGCACCGGCGAGCGCTGCGACATCGTACAGTCGGCGAAGATCACCTCGTTGGTCGACCACGGGAGGACGGCATTCGCAGTAAGATCGAAATCGCAGCGCTCGAAGCGGGCATTGCTGCTGTCCGGCAACTGGGCGATGGGCTGTCCCTGTCCGGTGCCGCCATAGACGATGCGCGTCGGCGACAAGGCGGGATCATCCAGGAAGCGGCAATCGGCGAATTGCGCTGCTCGCTGGGGATCGGGACTACCGTAAGCGTGCACCATCGCGCCGACGAACGTGCAGCCACTGAAGCGGAAGCCGGGCTTGTTGGGCCAGGCCGACCACATGCTGGTTCCGACGAAGGTGCAGGAATGGAACGTCGCGCCCTCGGAATCTCCGGAATCAGCGACCATGCCGGCTCCGCTATTGTCGCTGAATTCGCAGCTTGTGAAGCTGAGGTTTCGGACGAGCTTGTCTCCAGGTTCAATGTCCACGCCCGCGGATGGTGCGCTAAGCAGTCGGGCCTTACCCGTGCGAGTGAAGCGGCAACGGTCGAACGCGTAATTGCGTCCGCCGACGATGCTGCATCCCTGGCGCGCGTTCCGGTCGCAAACGATGTTTGAAACGGTGCTGGAGGCAGCGCGCTGTGTCGGACCGTCGATGATGATTCCGTCGAGCGGATGGTCGTGACTTCGAATGTTCGACAGCCGCTCAGGACCCAGATTGTCCACGAGAAAGATACCTGATCCGGGGAGCTGCCAGTGAACATCGCCCCACTGTCCTCCAATCTGGAGCCCACCGGAATTTCCATCCAGATCCAGGTCGGCAACTGCAATGCCGCCGCTGCAGCGCTCTGCGTGGATCATTGCAATGTATGGAGATGCCCGGAAGGCAGCATCATAGAACTTGGCCCCGCGCTCTGCGGGTCTGCCAGTTGCCGGGTCGAACGAGCCGAAGCGTAAACCGCCCTGGGCCCGGAGCACGGCACCATTGCCGCGTACCACCACCGGCGCTGTGCAGCCGACGAAGTGGAGGACTGGCGACGGAGTGAACGCGTAACCGGCCTCACCCGCAGTCGGGGGAAGATGCTTGCCGACGATATAGGTGACGGGACGAAGAGCCACCGTGCCGCCGCGAGCCGCATTGATGTGCGCAGAGAGATCGGCAAAAGCGTCGGTGTCGTTCGTCTTCCCGTCGCCCTTTGCGCCGAACGCTTCGGGAGTCAGGACGGCCGCGGCTGCTGTCGCTCGCGGCAGGAACATCGGGGCTGTCGACGCCAGGACGACGAATTCACGCCTATCCCAATCCACTTTCCGCCTTCAGCTCAGTGTGGCTGCTGCAGGGACTAGGCTGTCCTGGTCAATCTGCCGCTTCTGTTGTCGCAACCAGTTCTGGAAGGTCAGCACCGTCCACAAGCGATACTGCTCGTTGGCCCCGCCAAGATGTGTACGCCACATCTCGCGGATCGGTTCAGGCCGGAAGTACCCCTCGTCCCGCAGCCGCGCCTCATCCAGAAGATCCTCCGCCCACTCGCGAAGCGGGCCGCGAAGCCACGCGCCGATCGGAACTCCAAAACCCATCTTCGGCCGCTCGATCAGCTCCTTCGGTACGTGGCGGTACAAGAGCTGGCGCAGAATCCACTTGGACTCGCCGCGCCGGATCTTCTGGTCCCGCGGCAGGCGGAAAGCGAACTCGACGACCTGGTGATCGAGGAACGGCACCCGCGTTTCGAGCGAGACCGACATCGCAGCACGATCGACCTTCACGAGGATGTCGTCGGGCAGATAGCCGACCAGGTCGAGCGCCATCATCCGCTCGAGGTCACCGAGGCTGCGCATCGGCTCCGCCAATCCAGTGGCCTGCGACGGCGGCTCCGCCGCTCCGAGGACCAGGTCCGACGGGTTGCGCCACAGCGAGATCATGCCGCCGTAGAGTTCAGCGATGGAGCCGCTCTCGAGCAATGGTGCGCCCTTGTGCGCCTTGTCACCGAGCCGCTCCAGCCAGACAGGGTTGGACAGCATTCCCCCCGCGGTATCGCCGAGCCTGGTCCAGGCCGACCTCGGAACGGCGACTACAGCGCGAGCAGCCGCGCTTCGGAGCGGTCTCGGGACCCCGCCGATTCGACGCCAGATGTCGGTCGTCTGCGTATAACGCGTGTACCCGCCGAACAGCTCGTCGCCGCCGTCACCCGAAAGGGCGACCGTGACCTCGCGCCGGGCCAGCGCGGAGACGAGATGCGTCGGGATTTGAGAAGGATCGGCGAACGGCTCATCGTACATCTCCGGCAAGGCCGGAATCACCGATCTGGCCTCACTCGGCGTAACATAAAGTTCGGTGTGGTCCGTGCCGAGATGACGCGCGACGGCCTTCGCGTGCTCGGCCTCATTGTAGCCCTTTTCCTCGAAGCCGATGGTGAAGGTCTTCACCGGCCGCGGCGACAACTTCTGCATCAACGCGACCACCGTCGAGGAATCGATTCCCCCGGAGAGGAACGCGCCCAAGGGCACGTCGGCGATCATCTGACCGGAAATCGCCCGTTCGAGCTCGCGCTCGAGGCGATCGACCGCCTCGATGTCGCCAAGTTTCAGTGGGTTCGCGGCGCCGGCCTCGGCCACCGCAGCGCCGGACCAGTATCGCTCGAGGACTGATTCGCCCGAGCCGCTTCGAAGCGTCAGGAGCGTCCCGGGGGGGAGCTTCGAAATGCCGCGGTAGATCGAGTGCGGAGAGGGTACATAGCCATAGCGGAGGAGCAGCGTCAGGGCTTGGCGGTCGACGTCGTCATCGAACTGCGGATGCTGAGCGAGCGCCTTGAGCTCTGATCCAAAGAGGAACGGCCCGCCCTCCGACTGACGCCCGTAGTAGAGCGGCTTTTCGCCAAGACGATCTCGAGCGAGGAATAAAGTGCGCTCCGACCGATCCCAAAGCGCGAAGGCAAACATGCCGGTGGATCGCTCGACGGCGCCGCGGACACCCCATTGCTCGATCGCCGCAAGGAGGGTCTCGGTATCGGAATGCCCAACCCACTTGTGGCCCGCACCGGCGGCCGCGAGTTCACCGCGGATCGCCATGTGATTGTAGATCTCGCCGTTGTAGACGATGACGAAGCGGCCGCCGTACGATTCCATCGGCTGATTGCCCGCCGCCGAAAGATCGACGATCGACAGGCGGTTGTGGGCGAAGGCGACCCGCGCATCCGCGTCCATCCAGGTGTCGGACCGGTCCGGACCCCGGTGGCGGATGCTCCGATTCATCTGTTCGAGCGTCGACTGGACTGCGCCCTTGCTCCGCCATGATCCGCCAATGAATCCCGCAATTCCGCACATTTCAGCCGCCCAGCTCCCTATCCGCGCCTGTGCTCACAGTTCCTCTCCAGAGCCGCGTGTACCGGCTGCCGGCACTCAACGGCGTCGCAGCAGCAGGATTGTATCGGTGCCAAGCCGCGCAAGCAGCGGAATTCGCCGAACGATGCGGTCGTAGGGGATCAGCGCCGGCCCCATCAGGCGTTGGAACCCCGGTACACAGACGAGATGATTTCGTTCGTCCATGCTGACCACGCCGTGTCGTTCCGCGGCCGCAAGCACCTCTGACCTGCTCGTGAGCGCGTAGCCGCGTCCGCGCAGCGCCCAAAGAAGGCGACCGATCCGATAGAAGAGCCGGTTCTTGTCGCTGAACTGCAGAACGGCAACGCCGCCGGGCGCCAGGTGCCGAGCAATCGCGGCGATCACCGGGTCGATGTCGTCGACGTGCGCAAGCACCCCAAGCGCCAAGACAATGTCCATGTCGCCTGCGTCGACGGACGCCGCGTCGGCCTGTACGAAAGTGCAACCAGCAGCGCCGAGCTCCCGGGCATTCGCCCGCGCCGCATCCAACATCGCCGCGGAATTGTCGACGAGCGTCACCTGATTGTTCGTCGCCATCGGCAATGAAACTGCTCCGTCCCCGCAGCCGAGGTCGAGAATGCGCTTGCCGCGCGGTTCGCCAATCAGTTCGCCAACGACCTCACGCCGCAGCCGAAGCCTGTAGTTGCCACGGAGATATGGCTCGGGCCGTTCGAAATATCTGGCGCTCGTGGGAATGGTGACCACAGCGGCGTGATAGCAGAAATCGTTTGACGAGGAAGGCTTAGCCGGCGGCGCTTCGCTGGCTTGCCGTTCAAATCGCGAGCCGCTGGCGGAAAGCTTTCAAGGTCCCCTCGACCATCGCGTCGACGGAGAAATTCTCGACGATCCTTGCGCGGACTTTCTCAGGCTCGTGGCGATCCAGAGATGCGGATTGCGTGAGCATGGCTTGGGCGAGCGCTTCGGGCGATGACGCGGGCACGACGATCCCCGCAGAGCCCACGATTGCCGCGGAATCGCCAACGTCGGTGACGATGCAAGGCAGGCCGCACGCCATTGCCTCGGCGATGGAATTGGAAAAGCCTTCTCCCCAAACAGAGCACGAACAGGCGATGTCCAACGCATTGAGAGCCGCAACGGGCTCTTGTGCGCCCGTGAACATCACGCGGTCGCCAAGTCCGAGCTTACTGCCGAGGACCTTCAGCCGCTCGAATTCAGAACCGTTGCCGATGCACAAGAAACGGAGGTTCGGCGCGCGCGCGCGCGCAATCGCGGCGGCGCGAAGAAACACCGGATGACCCTTCATCGGGTCGAGACGAGCCATGACTCCAATGGCAGTCTCGTCGTCCGAAAGGCCGAATTTCCGTCGCTGCAGCTTGCGCAGTTCAGGATCGGGGCGAAAGCGGGAGGTGTCGATTCCATTCGGCACAACCACGAATTTATCCCGCGGGAAGCCGTATGCGACCGCATGGGCTGCGCCGGCCGACGAATTCGAGATGATGAGGTCGGGGATCGCCGACACGATTCGCTCCATGCGGAAGCCGATCCACCGAATCCAACCGTATTCTCGCAGCTGCATGTCGGAAGCCCGGAATCCCCATACCCGATGGCTATTGCGGACGAACGGGCGGGTCGCAGCAGAGATCAGGTTCGGCCCGACCAGAAAACTGTAGATAACATCAGGGTTCGCCCGGCGTAACGCCGCCACAGCTCTCCGCGAGAAGCCAAACAGGTCCCAGCGACCACTTTTTCTAAGATCGACCATTGGAACGCCGGAGCGCTCGAGGTCTTCTACGAGCTCTCCACTACGGTAGAAGAGACCTACCGTTACCGAATGCCCGCGATCGCGGAGGCCTGTAGCCAGCGCGATCAACTGCCGCTCTGTCCCCCCGAGCTCGAGAGCCCGAGAGAGCAGGAAGATCGAAAGCGGCGACGAACCGGAGTTCGGCAACTAGGGACGTTTCCTGGCGACGAAAAAGAGGTTTCGCGCCTGGCCGTACGTGCCGAGTCGACGCCACGACAGGAATTTCTTCAGTAACCCGGTCAGACGCCTACCCCAGCCGGCCGAGTCCCACTCATTGAAAAAATGTTCTTCAATCCTTTCGACTGCAAAAACCTGCTCGAGCAGTCGGCGCAGCGCCGAGCCGTCATAGCGTGCCTGGTGACCCCATCGATGGAAGCCATGCCCGCAATGCGGACAGACGACATGGTTGTCCTCCAGCCTCTCCGAAGCGGGGACGGTCCCGAGGAAGCGGCCGCCAGGCCGAAGCACGCGACTTATCTCCGGCAGCGTCCGGTCACGGATGTCTGCCTCAAGATGTTCGAGCACCTCGGTCATCACAACCGAGTCAAAGTGATTGTCCGGGAACGGAATGTCCTGGCTATATCCGACCTGGGCTCGTTCGCCGAGTTGCACCTCGTCGCGCAGCCGCTCGATACTGCGTGCGCTCGGGTCGAGCGCCCAGACTTCGACGCCTTTCTTGGCAGCCAACCGCTCCAGCTCGCCGGACCCGACCCCAATGTTCAGCATGCGCTCGTTGCGATTCAATCGCCGGACGAGGAACTCCAGGCGGGGCCGGGCCCCATTGAAACTCTCTACGCCCTCGTTCTGGAAATAATCCCAAATGACGTCCTGCCCCATGGCGCTCCAGTCTCTCTAAGCCGCTGTTTCGTCCACGGAATCAATCGGTGCCGCACCCTTGGCAATCATTCGTAGCAAGAGCACCGACGTAACAACATACATCAGCGCCGAGGAAATCATGAGCGTCGGCAGGCCGAAATGGCGCACGAGGAGGAAATTGAGGATGACTTTCACGGCCAGCGCCGCGCTCGTGATGGAGGCAATTGCACCGAACCGCCCGACCGCCGCGACCCATTGTACTAGGGCGATGCCGCCGAAGAAGAAGGGCAGCTGGAGGATTCCGTAGCGGAGGAGGCCTGAGACCGCCGCCGTCGCGCTCGCCTGGAATGCACCGCGCTGGAACAGCAGCTTCACGAGCTCCGGTGCGAGCAGCCAGAGGAAAGCTGAGCCGATCACGCCGGCGGCGAACATCAGCGCTCCCCACTGGAGCGCATGTCTGCGGCCGAGCGCCAGGCTGCCGCTCGCCACTGCATTCGACAGGACGGGCAACAGCGCGCGCCCGATCACCACCATGGCGAGGCCACTGAACAAGGTGATGATGCGGTTCGCATAGCCAAGCGTCGCCACCGCACCCGTCCCGAGCCCAGCCGCGAACAGCTGATCGATGGGATTGGTCGCGGTGAGCACGAGCTGGCCAAGCACCATGATCAGGAGGGGCCCGTAGAATGTCTCCCACTCTTGCGACCGGTGCCTGAGCGCCACTCTGCCAATTGGCGGATCGCCCTTTGCCACGAGTCCCAACAGGATCACGAGCTGCGCGATATAGCCCACGAGAGAGCCGAGGATGAGCGGCGTAACCGAGCCAGCTGGAAAAGGTGCTATTACGAATATCGCGATCATCAGCGCGGGAATGGCTTCGGTAAGCGTGTAGCCGAACCGCTCTCTCGCTTGCAGACGTGCGGTGAGATAGCCGGCGAGGATCATGAAAAGCGCGATTGGCGACAAGCGCTGGACGATAAGGATCGTCAAGCGAACTGTCTCCGCGTCGAGTTGCGCCGCCATCAGCCGCGAAGCTTCGGGTGCCGCGACGTAAGTAAGGAGCGCGACGCCTGCGCCAAGGACGACTGCAGTTCCATTGAACTCTGCGAGAAACGCATCGCGATCGGCTTTGCGGCGGTCAAGGCGCACCACCCGCGGAACCAAGACGACTCCTAAAACGCCCGCAATCAGCATCGGCACCCACGTCACGATGGTCACCGATAGCTGGTAAGCGTCGACGGTCGAGCTGACGCCGTATCGCCACGCAATCGCCATCTCGCGCGCGGCGACGAAAGCCTTCGCGAGCAGAGTCAGCACACCGATGGTGAGCGCGCCGGCCGCAATCCGTTTGTGGTTTCCGTGGACGCTGTTGACCCTGCGGAACAGTCTGTTGTCTCGCGCAGGAGCGGGCAAGTGAGGGTTCATGTCATCCATTGCTGCAGCGTGGCGGCGATATTCTGGATATGCGAACTGCGCCTTCGCCAGAGAGAATTCGACGCATTCGCGCTTTGTGTGGAAGTTCGTTGAAAAAAGAAAGCGTTCGGCTCACCGGCGATGAGGAGCGCCTATCCACTCTCGAGGAATGCCTTTATCGTCGCCGGCTAGCTCGTGAAACCTCGGGGCCTCAGTGATGGACACGGACTATATCAACGAGCTGCGGCGGTTCGAAATGAACAAGCTCTCCTCGCTAATCCCAAAGGGATCGAAAGTGCTGGAGTTCGGCTCCGGCACTGGAGAGCAAGCGAAGTATCTTTCCGAGCTGGGCCATGACGTAGTTGCCATCGATTTGCCTAGCAGCGCCTATGCGGCGCATCGCGTATTTCCTGTTCAGGACTATGACGGCCGGAAAATTCCGCTCGAAGATAATTCCGTCGACGTGATCTTCTCTTCGAACGTGATGGAGCATGTCGAATACCTGAAAGAAATCCTTTCCGAGCATCGACGTGTGCTTCGGCCCGGAGGGATTGCAATCCACGCGGTACCGACCTCGC
>Ga0207660_10000480_pt1 | contig 26573 bp, 34 predicted proteins | sample KBSC73BmetaG_FD_184335 | JGI IMG/M metagenome (GOLD analysis project Ga0207660, IMG submission 184335) | Corn rhizosphere microbial communities from Kellogg Biological Station, Michigan, USA - KBS C7-3B metaG (SPAdes) (version 2) | ecosystem: Host-associated > Plants > Roots > Rhizosphere ... | reverse complement strand
CCATGAGCGAGACTGCCGATCGGGTGAAGAAGATCGTCGTCGAACATCTCGGCGTCGAGCCGGACAAGGTGACCGAGGACGCGAGCTTCATCGACGATCTCGGCGCCGACAGCCTCGACATCGTCGAGCTGGTGATGGCCTTCGAGGAGGAGTTCGGAGTCGAGATCCCGGACGACGCGGCCGAGAAGATCACCACGGTTCGCGACGCGATCGACTATATCGACCAGAACAAGGGCTGATCGATAACTTTCCGTTCGCCCTGAGCTTGTCGAAGGGCTGCCCTTTTTCTTTCTCGCTGCGTTTTAAGCAATTACAGGGCTTCGACAGGCTCAGCCCGAACGGGTTTGGGCCTGTTGGTCGTTTTGGAGATGCGAATGCGCCGTGTCGTCGTGACAGGTCTGGGTCTGGTGACGCCGCTCGGCGGCGACGTCGAGACGAGCTGGAAGAACCTCATCGCGGGCAAAAGCGGCATTGCTGCGATCACCAGGTTCGACACGACCGACCACAAGGCCAAGATCGCCGGAGAGGTGAAGCCCAAGGATCACCCGTACGGTTTCGATCCCGACAAGCGCGTCGACCACAAGGTCCAGCGGCAGGTCGATCCCTTCATCGTCTACGCGCTGGACGCCGCGGGCCAGGCGATCGAGGACGCCGGCCTGACGGACATGGACGATGATCTCAGGGAGCGTACGGGGGTTTCGATCGGGTCGGGCATCGGCGGCTTGCCGGGAATCGAGAGTGAATCCCTCGTGCTCGCGGAAAAAGGGCCGGGCCGTGTCAGCCCGCACTTCGTTCATGGCCGCCTGATCAACCTCACTTCGGGCCAGGTATCGATCAAATATGGGCTGATGGGACCGAACCACTCGGTCGTCACCGCCTGCTCGACCGGCGCGCATTCGATCGGCGACGCCACGCGCATGATCAAGGACGGCGACGCGGACATCATGCTCGCCGGCGGTGCCGAGAGCACGATCAACCCGCTCGGCGTCGCGGGCTTCGCGCAGGCACGTGCCCTCAACACCGCATATAATGACCGGCCGGAGCAAGCGAGCCGGCCTTATGACAAGGGCCGCGAAGGCTTCGTCATGGGCGAAGGGGCGGGCGTCGTCGTGCTTGAGGAATATGAGCACGCCAAGGCACGCGGCGCGAAAATCTACGCCGAAATCGTTGGCTACGGCCTCTCGGGCGACGCCTACCACGTGACCGCGCCGCACCCGGAGGGCCGCGGCGCCGAGCTCGCGATGCGGATGGCGCTGAAGAAAGCGGGCATGAAGCCGGAGGACATCGATTACGTCAACGCCCACGGCACTTCGACCATGGCGGACACGATCGAGCTGGCAGCGGTCAAGCGCGTGCTGGGCGATGACCTCCATGGCGCGTCGATGAGCAGCACCAAATCGGCAATCGGCCACCTGCTCGGCGGCGCGGGCGCGGTGGAGGCGATTTTCTGCATCCTCGCAATTCGCGACCAAGTCGTTCCGCCGACGCTCAACCTCGACGATCCGGACGAGGGCACGGAAGGGGTCGACCTGGTGCCGCACAAGGCGAAGAAGCGCCCGGTTCGCGCAGCCTTGAGCAACAGCTTCGGCTTCGGGGGAACCAACGCCAGCCTGATCATGAAGGCCGTGTGAGGCGCTTGTTTCTCGTGGCGGCGGGGCTGGGCCTCGCCGCTCTCGTCGTCATCTATGCCTTGTGGTGGGCGCCCGGACCCAGGCGGGGCCCGCACGACATCGTCGTCAGGGAAGGGACCACGCTCGGGGCCATTTCCCGCCAGCTGGCGAAGGAAGGGGCGATCCCCGGGACTGCGCGCACCTATTACGTGATGGCGCGGCTATTCGGCTCGAGCGACCCGATCCAGGCCGGAGAGTTCGAAGTCCCCAAGGGTATGGGCGGTGCTTCGATCCTCGACCTGCTGCAGCACGGCAAGCCGAAGCTCCGGCTGATCACCGTCACCGAAGGCATGCCGTCGGCGATCGTCGCCGAGAAGCTCACGTCGAACCGGTACTTAACCGGGCCGCTGCCCGACATCCCCGAAGGATCGGTTCTCCCCGACAGCTATGGCTATCAGCGCGGAGAGACGCGCGCTGCGCTGGTGAAGCGCATGCAGGCGGCCATGACCAAGGCAGTTGCGCAGCTGTGGCCCAAGCGGAGCGTGGATTGCCCCGTGGCAACGCCGGAACAGGCGATCATCCTGGCGTCGATCGTAGAGAAGGAGACCGCCAAGCCGGCGGAGCGGCCGATGGTCGCAGGAGTTTACTGCAACCGGCTCAAGATCGGCATGAAGCTGGATGCCGATCCGACCGTGATCTATCCCGTGACCAAGGGCAAGCCGCTCGGCCGCCGGATCCTGAAATCGGAGCTGGACGCCGACAATCCTTACAATACCTATCGCCGTGCGGGGCTGCCGCCCGGGCCGATCGCCAATCCGGGCAAAGCGAGCATCGAGGCCGTGCTTCACCCGGCGCAGACCAAGGCGCTCTATTTCGTCGCCGACGGCAGCGGCGGGCACGTGTTCGCCGACACCCTTGCGGAGCAGAGCGCCAACGTCGCCAAATGGTACGCCATTCGGCGTCAGCGGGGTCAGATGTAGCCTAGCGGAGCAAGCCCTTCTTGCCGGTATGATATGACGCCCAGGCCAGCACAACCGCGACGAGCGTCGACGCGATCACGATTGCCGCGTCGGAGCCGCGGTCACCTCCGGACAAGACTCGCACATCCCAAAGCAAATCTGCGACGAGCGACACGACAAGGAGCAGCGTCGCCCATCGATTGAGCAGAAGCAGGCACAGGCTCCCGAGCGTCCCGGCAAAAACGCCGATCGCGAAAGCTGCAGTCACCCACGGGGGCATGGCATCGGACGGCGTAATGTGCGAGCCAGCGGCCGCGCCGACGACACCGACCGTCATCAGATATTGGTAAACGCCGTAGAGGTTCCAGGCGAGGCCGAACGCGCCGACCCATCGCGGCCACGCAAGCGCCGACGTGCGAAGCGAAGTCTCATTCATGAGCCATTCCTCCCCCGCATCAGAATGATGGTTTCGCGGGCGGAATGCAATTGGTTGGAACCGATCTGCGCGCGTCGGCCTTTGACCGCTCATGATCAATTCGAATTCAGCAATGAGCCGCGGTCGGAGCGCGACTTGAGGAATCGCGAGATCGGGCGCGGCCGGATGTTCCTGGGCACGCTGCTGCTGGTCGCGGCCGTCATCACCTGGGCAATCGGGCTCATGATGGGGGTCCACGGCGACGTGGTCGCAAAAGGCACCGAGCAGGTCAGCATGGTCGCCGTGACGTTCAAGCGGAACGGCGCGATCGGGACGCTGATTCTCTCGGGTCTATCCGCCTGGCTGCTGTTCCCGGCGCGGCGGCCCAAGTGGCCGGCGCGCGACTGGGCGCTGATCGCGCTGCTGGCGTTCCTTGTCGGAAGCAGCCTCTACACCTTGTTCTGGTTGTACTCGGTCCTTCACTGACGCTCGAGAGTCTCGCTCGGCAGATAGCCGACGCGGCGGTCGGCTCCGGCATAGCCCCAGGCCCAGCCGAGGCTGTCGTCCAGCATCTCGAATCGCTCGCCGGGCTCGAGCTGCCGGACCGTCTCGGCGTCGGCTGAGGGAGCGCTTCGAAGAGCGGCGCGAGAGCGCAGCCGGCGTTCGACCGACTCGGCATAATGCGAGGCGATCACGCGCCCGGCGAGCGCAACGTCGGCCAAGTCCTTGCGAAAGGCATTGAATTCAGGGTCCGGCGGGTCGGAAGGGCCGGTGAGCGCGAACTCCTCAGCGCTGGTGGGCGTATGCGGGGGCCTGCCCGATGATCGGCCGGTGGGCCGCGGAGCCGCTGTCGCCCTCGCGGAGGTTGCGCTTGAACCCTTCAAGAAATTCGGCCCCGCTGTTCGTTCGGACGACGAAGACGTTCCGCCGGTCGTCCTGATCCCTCTCTCGGCGCAGATAGCCGAGCGCGCCAAGCGTATTCAAGGCGCGTGTCACGACCGGCTTTGACACTCCCAGCACCCGGGCCAGCCCGCGAACCGTATGCGGTCCGGGGGTCAGATACACCAGCATCAACAATGCCATTTGCCGATTGGTGAGGTCCGGCTCGCCCGAGCGGACATAGGCGATAAGCGCCTTCATCCATCCGGTAAGCGAAACTTCGCTCATTGCCGCCACCTTCCGTCAGTCGTGCCGCGTAGCAGCGAGATAAACCGGTAAGGACGCGAAATGTTGCAGTGCAATTGCCCGAAAAGGCGGGAATTTTCGCGGACGATATGTTCAGCCCGGTAGGTAGCGGCCCTCGAGCAGCGCGAAAACGGCGCGCAATCCGAGCGCTTCGCCGCCCTTGGGACGGCCCGGTTTCGAAGGGTCGCGCCATGCCCATGTGTCGAGGTGCGCCCAGGGAATGTCGTCGGGCACGAAGCGCTTCAGGAACAGGGCGGCGTAGATCGCGCCGGCCATCGCATTGCCTGAGGTGTTGGAGAGATCGGCAATGCTGCTCTTGAGGTCTTCATCGTAAGGATCCCACAGCGGCAGCCGCCACAGCGGATCGTCGACGCTCTTCGCAGCGGCTTCCAGCGCGGAAGCGAGATCGTCGCGGTTCACGAAGGTCGCGGGGAGGTCCGGCCCAAGAGCGGTTCGCGCGGCGCCGGTGAGAGTCGCGAAATCGACAATCAGCTCGGGCTTACCCTCGGCTGCCTTGGTCAGCGCGTCGGCGAGGATCAGTCGCCCTTCGGCGTCCGTGTTGTCGACCTCGACGAACAGGCCCTTGCGCGACTTGACGACGTCGCCCGGCCGGTAAGCGGCTCCCGAGACCGAATTTTCCACGGAGGGAATGAGGAGGTGGAGGCGCACCGGCAGCCGCACCGCGGTGATCAGCCATGCCAGTGCCAGCGCATGCGCCGCGCCGCCCATGTCCTTCTTCATGATCCGCATCCACGCGGGCTGCTTGAGGTCGAGCCCGCCGCTGTCGAAGCAGACGCCCTTGCCGACGACGGCGATGCGCGGATCGTCGCCCTTGCCCCATTCGAGCTCGATCAGGCGCGGCGCGCGCTCGGGCGGGGCAGCAGCGCCGACGGCGGCGATCAATGGATAGTTGTCGCTGAGCTCCGTGCCGCTTGTGATGCGCAAATGGCCCCCGGAGCGCTTCGCCAGCTCCGCCACCGCTTGCTCGAGCTCGGCGGGCCCCATGTCGGCCGCGGGCGTGTTGACGAGGTCGCGGACCAGCGCGGTCGCGTCGGCGAGGCGCACGAATTCGTCGATCCTCGCCGCGTCGCCGGTGGCGAGGACGCGTGGGCCCCGCCCGGCATCGTCCTTTTTCGATCGATAGGCATCGAACCGGTGCTGCGCGAGCAGCCAGCCGAGCACGGCCTTGCCCGGTTCGCCGTCGGCGAGCTTGTAGCTGCCCTCGGGGAGCTTTTCGGCCAGCGTGGCGAGGCACCAAGGCGAAAGCGCGGCTGCGTCCTTGACCGCGACAGCCACCTCGAAATCGCTGCCTCGCGGCAGGATGACATAGGCGCCGGCGCTTTTTGCGTCGAAGCGCTGCGCGTCAATGAGCGCGCGGTCCTCGGCCGGACGCTTCTTTAGCCAGGAAGCAAAGCTCTCCTTGTCGACCACGTGGATCGGGCGGGCCTTCTGGCCCCGGTCGGCGACGAGCAGCGAAGCAAAATCGGTCATCAGGCGCGCACTAGCGGAAATTGCCGCGGAGCTGGCTATCGTAGACGCCCATGATGTTGTCGACGCGAGCCTTCAGCCGAGCCGCGTCCTGCTCACGGCCGAGCGCGTCGGCGACCTCGATCGCACGCGCCAGATAAAAGAGCGCGTCGTCCTTCAGGTCCTTCTCGTCCCACGGCTGCGCATCGTACATTTGTGCATAGGCCGTCTCCGCTTTTTGCTCATATTCGGCCAACAGCTCGGGCGTCGGCGGCGCTGGGGGTGGCGGGTTCGTCATCGCGTCACTCGGGCATGATCATGAACTGCTCCCAGCGGCCGGTCACTCCAGGTTCCGCGTAGGTGACGAGCGTCAGGTTTTTCCCGCCCGCATAATGGATGGCGTAGTTGCGGTTCACGAACCCGCCGCGAAGCCGCGGCGGTCCGCGCATCTCGACCGACGTCGGGGCGCCGAGCGGCGCAAGGCTCGACTTGTAGTCGCCGAGCACGGTCGGATCGAAATAGAAATTGAGGTTCGGCGTGAACTTGGACCGATCGAGGGTTCCGCTCACCAGCATGTTGTAGGTCGCCCGGACGTCGGCGATCCGGTCGCCCTCGCCGGCAAGCGCCGGCTCCGCGCTGTTGAGCACGATATTCTCGATGCCCTGGGTGAGCGTCCCCATGGCGCCGCTGAAGTCGGCGTTGGTAAAGACCACGATCGCGTCCTTGGTATCGGGATAGACGGTATTGAGGGTCAGGAAGCCCACGGCCTCGCCGCTATGGACGATGACGTGCCGTTCGCGCTGGTAGCTGTTGGTGACTCCAAGGCCGTAGCCTGTCGTCCGGCCGTCCGTGCGAAGCACCGGTGTTTCCTGTTCGATCCAGTCGCGCGCCGGGATCAGCGCGCGGTTCATTCGTGCGATGTCCCACTTGGCGAGGTCACCGGCGCTCATCGACAGCTCGCCCGCGGCATAGAGCCAGCCGCGCGCCGGCGGCCGGACGATGCGCACGGGCCCGAGGGCGTAGCGGTGGTAGCCCGCGGGGAAGGCCGCGGTGTTGGCATTGTCCTGGTCGAGCGCGTGCATTCCGAGAGGCTCGAAGACGCGCTGCTGCAGGAAGGTGAGCAGCGGCTCGCCGCTGACCTTTTCCGCGATCATCCCGGCAACGACGTAGCCGGTATTGCTGTACTGCCAGCGCGTGCCGGGCTCGAAGTCGAGCGGCTTCTTCGCCCATTTGTCGACGATGTGCTGGGGTGTCGTCGGCACCGTCATGTCGGAGAAGAGGTAATCCTGCGGCCAGAAGTCCTGCAGGCCCGATGTGTGGCTCAAGAGCTCGCGGATCGTGATCTTGTCACCTTCGGTGATCCCGGGGATGTATTTCGAAACGGGATCGTCGAGGCTGAGCTTGCCTTCATCGCGCAGCAGCAGGATCGCCATTGCCGTGAACTGCTTGGAATTTGACGCGATCTGGTACGGAAGGTCGGGGCGCGCGGGCAGGCCCTCATTCGCCTTTCCATAGGCCTTGTTGAACACGATCTGCCCGTTGCAGACGATCGCGATTTCGGTCGAAGGAACGCCGGTGTCGGCGAGAGTCCTGGCGACCAGCTGGTCGATCTGCGAGACCTCGGCGGGTGAAAGCGGCTGGGCGGTCGCGGCGGCTGCGACGAGCGCGAAAAGCGCGGGAGCGAGCTTGATCATGGGGGAACCTTAGCCGCCGGGTTTCAGCAGTAAAGCGCACCATCGGGAGCCGTGAACGTTTAGCCTGTCGAGCGGAACACAATGATGACGAGACCCCGGTGCAGCTTAAATATCTGACGCCCTTTGCTTTCCTGGCGCTGGTGCCCCTTGGTGGCTGGCTCGGCGGCGCGTGGACCTTCGCTGCGGCTGCGGCGACCCCGCTGTGCCTCACGGCTTTCGACGCGCTTTTCGGTGACGACGAGCGCCGGTCCGACGCGCCCGATGTCGCCGGCGCAATGTGGCTTCCGAAAATCTACATCGTGCTGCAGCTTGCGACTACCGCCTGGGCAGTGGCGTGGGTTTCGCGGCCTTCGGCGACGTGGCTCGAGCTCGCGGGCCTTGCCGTGTCCTGCGGCGTGGTCACGGGCGTGTTCGGGTTCGTCGCCGCCCACGAGCTGATCCACAGCCGCGAACGGCGCGAACGCGCGATTGGCCTGACGCTGCTCGCCACTCTCCTCTATATGCATTTCCGAATTGCCCACGTGCAGGGTCACCACGTCCGCGCGGCAACCGAAGAGGATCCGGCGAGCGCGAGGCTCGGCGAGGGGTTGTATACCTTCCTCTTGCGCTCGGTTGCGGGCCAGCTCCGTGAGGCCTGGGGGTTCGAGGCCGAGCGGCGGCGGCGCGCGGGGCTCCCCGTCGCGGGGTTCGGCAACCGGCTGATCGGATATCTTGTGGTCGAGGGAGCTTTCCTCGGCAGCCTGGCGCTGGTCGGTTCGCGCGCGCTCGTCTTCGTGCTCGTCGTCGCGGCGATTGCGGTGATGCTGCTCGAGAGCTTCAATTACGTCGCTCATTATGGCCTTAGCCGGCGACCGGCAGCGGACGGCCGGCAGGAACGGCTGGGACCGCATCATTCATGGAACAGCAGCAGGCGGATGAACAATGCGGCGCTGTTCAACATGGGGCGCCACAGCGACCATCACCGTCGCATGGTGCGCCCGTATCAGGAGCTCGAGCCGGTTACCGGCAGCGCAATCCTGCCGTCGGGCTATGCCGCGGCGCTGCTGATGGCGCTGCTTCCGCCATTATGGATGCGTGTGATGGACCCGCGCGCGAAGGCGGTCATGGCCGTTCGGCCGTCAGTTATTGAATAGAGATGCCCAAGATCGGCGGCTTACGCCGCCGACGCTCAGAACGGGCTGTTCGCGTGGCTGCGGCCCTTGGAGGCGATGTAGATCGCCACTGCGAGCACCGCGACCAGCACGATGATCACGGGGATCGGCGGGAAACCCGGACCCGCATAGGGCGGCGGCGGAGGCGGAGGAGGAGGAGCTTCGGGCTGCGCGGCGGCGGCAGCGGCGCTGTCCAGAACCGCGGCCCCGCTGGGCGTCAGCATGCTGAGCGTCATCCACGCGCTGGTGGTTGGCGCCGGCGCCGGCGTCGCTGCGACGGCGGCCGTCGAGCTGCCGATCATCGACGCGGAGACAATTGCAGCAACAATCAATTTACGGCGAAGCATAGCCCTGTTCCTCCGATTCGAACCGGCTTACTCCGATTCGGACAGAACTGTCGATACTTTTTGCTGTTTCGGCGCAAACGATTAGCCGAGGATGTTAGTCGAGCGTAACAAACGCCAGCAAATGCAGCGGTTTAGAACGGCACGCCGAAAAGGTCGTGATCGTCCGCTCCCTCGATCCGGGCGAGCACGATGTGGCCCGGCTGCAACGCCCCGGCATCGCGCAGATGGACTTCGCCGTCGATCTCGGGAGCGTCCGCCTTCGACCGGCCCGTCGCGCCGCCCGTTTCTTCGTCGACCGCGTCGATCAGCACTTCGATCGTCGAGCCGACCTTGCGTGCGAGCTTGTCGGCCGAGATGCGCGCCGACAGCGCCATGATGCGATCGAATCGCTCCTGCTTCACTTCCTCCGGGACCTGGTCCTCCATTGCCGTCGCGGGCGCGCCTTCGACGGCTTCGAACTTGAACGCGCCGACGCGGTCAAGCTGCGCCTCTTCGAGCCACGCGAGGAGATAAGCGAAATCCTCCTCGGTCTCTCCGGGGAAGCCGACGACGAAGGATGAACGGATGGCCAGATCCGGCACCTGCGCTCGCCAGTTTCGAATCCGCTCGAGCACCTTCGCGTCATTCGCCGGCCGCCTCATCCGCTTGAGCACGCTCGGGCTCGCATGCTGGAACGGGATGTCGAGGTAGGGAAGCACCAGCCCTTCACCCATCAGCGGGATCACGTCGTTCACGTGCGGATAGGGGTAGACGTAGTGCAGCCGGACCCAGGCGCCGAGCCTGCCCAGCTCGCGCGCGAGGTCCGTCATGTGCGAGCGGACCTCGGCGCCCTTCCACGGCCACGCCTTGTGCCTCAGGTCGACGCCATAGGCCGATGTGTCCTGGCTGATGACCAGCAGCTCCTTTGTCCCGGCAGCGACGAGCTTCTCGGCTTCGCGCAGGATCGCGTCGGGACGGCGGCTGACAAGATCGCCGCGCAGGTGCGGGATGATGCAGAAGGCGCAGCGGTGATTGCAGCCTTCGGAAATCTTCAAATAGCTGTAGTGCCTGGGCGTGAGCTTGAGCCCGGCCTCGGGCACCAGGTCCACGAACGGGGAGGGGACGGGCGGCGCCGCGTCGTGCACCGCCGCCACCACCTCCTCATATTGCTGCGGTCCGGTGACCGCGAGCACGTCGGGGAAGCGGTTGCGGATGACGTCGGCTTCCTTGCCCATGCAGCCGGTGACGACGACACGGCCGTTCTCCGCGATCGCTTCGCCGATCGCTGCGAGGCTCTCTTCCTTCGCGCTGTCGAGGAAGCCGCAGGTGTTGACCAGCACCACGTCCGCGCCGGCATAATCGGGCGACATGTCATAGCCGTCGGCGCGCAATTTGGTCATGATCCGCTCGCTGTCGACCAGGGCCTTGGGACAGCCGAGCGAGACCAGCCCGACGCGCGGGGGCTTGGGAAGAGTGGTGACGTTCATCGGAAGCCTGCGGCCGATATAGGAACTTTCCGGCGAAAACTAGGCGCTTAGCTGACCGCCTTGTTCATCTTGGCAAAGCACGGCTAAGAGCCGCCAGCCTGGAAAGCAACGGAGTATGCATGCGCATCGCGATGATCGGCACGGGTTATGTCGGACTCGTCTCCGGCGCGTGCTTTGCCGACTTCGGCCATCGCGTCTGCTGCATCGACAAGGACGCGGCGAAGATCGACGGGTTGAACGCCGGCGTGATGCCCATCTGGGAGCCCGGGCTCGAGGCTTTGGTGAAGGCGAACGCCGAGCGTGGCCGGCTCACTTTTTCGAAGGAGCTCGGCGAGAACGTCAGCAATGCCGAAGCGGTGTTCATCGCTGTGGGGACGCCGGCGCGGCGCGGCGACGGGCATGCCGACCTCAGCTTCGTGTTCGCGGCCGTCCGGGAGATCGCAAAAGCGATCCGGCCGGGCACGGTGGTGGTGACCAAGTCCACCGTCCCAGTTGGGACGGGCGACCGCATCGAGGAGATCTTGCGCGAAGAAGGTGTGACGGACGTCTCCGTCGCCTCCAATCCCGAATTCCTGCGCGAGGGAGCGGCAATCGCCGACTTCAAGCATCCCGACCGGATCGTGGTGGGCGCCGAGGACGAGCGCGCGCAGGAGGTGTTGAAGGAAATCTACCGGCCGCTGTTCCTCAACCGCGCACCGATCCTGTTCACCGGCCGCCGCACCGCCGAGCTCACCAAATATGCCGCGAACGCGTTCCTCGCGGTCAAGATCAGCTTCATCAACGAGATCGCCGATCTCTGCGAAGCGGTCGACGCCGACGTCCAGGACGTGGCGCGGGGGATCGGCCTCGACAACCGGATCGGGCCGAAGTTCCTTCACGCGGGCCCGGGCTATGGCGGAAGCTGCTTCCCCAAGGACACGCTTGCGCTCCTCCAGACAGCCGACAAGTTCGGAGTCGACCAGCGCATCGTCCGCACCACCGTCGAGGTGAACGACGACCGCAAGGCGCATATGGTCGAGAGAGTCGCGGCGGCGGTCGGAGGCGATGTTTCGGGCAAGCGCGTCGCCGTCCTCGGCCTCGCGTTCAAGCCGAACACGGACGACATGCGCGAAGCCCCGTCGATCCCCCTGGTCAACGGGCTGGTCGAGCGCGGCGCCGAGGTCAGCGCGTTCGATCCTGTCGCTCGCGAGCAGGCGGAGAAGGTGTTCAAAGGCATCGAGTTCGCGTCCGACGCCTATGAAGCCGCAGCCGGGGCCGACGCGCTGGTGATCGTCACCGAATGGGACGAGTTCCGCGCGCTCGACCTTGAGAAGATCGCGGAAGTGCTGCGCGGCAAGGTGCTGGTCGACCTGCGCAACGTTTACGACCGGCTCGATGCCGAGGAGGCGGGCCTCGCTTATTACGGAATCGGCCGCGGCAGGCTCGAACCCGCCTGAGCAAGCGGGGCCGTTTCGCGCAGCCCCAAGAAGACCGGAAGCACGCACACAGCGACCACCGCGATCATCGCGCCGGGCGCCATCGCCCAGCCGCTCCGCTCGACCAGAAACTGGGCCCCCCAGGGCGTGAGGCCGCCGAAGATGGCCGTCGCCATGGTCGCGCCAAGCGCGAGTCCGGTAATCCGTCCCTCGCCTTGGAACTGCTCGGCCGTGGCGACCGCGCCGACCGCGCTCACTCCGCCGGCGACGGCGGCGAGGACCACGGCGCCGAGCAGCGCCGGCGCGGCCGATCCGCTCGCCATCAGCGCGAACATCGTCATCGGGAGCACGGCGCTCGCGGCGCAGAGCGCGAGCAGGACCGGCCGGCGGCCCGAGCGGTCTGACCACCAGCCGACGATCGGCGTGACGACAATGACGCCGACAGCAGCGATGGTCGAAAGCCACAGCGCGAGGCCTTCGCCGAGCGCTCCCGCCGAGGTCAGGAAGGAAGGCACATAGGTGATCCCGACATAATAAGTGATCGATCCGAGCGCGGAGATGGCGAACCCGCGGCCGATGCCGGTCCGGTGATGCTTCAGCGCAAAAGCGAGCGGCTCGGGAGGGACGGTGCCCTGTTCCTGCTGGCGGCGGAACTCGGGGGACTCCTGCATCGTCGAGCGCGCGACCCACACGCTCGCGGCGAGCGCCGCGCCGAAGAAGAAGGGAATGCGCCACGCCCAGGACCGGAGCTCGGCGGCGCTCGTCAGGCTGACGGTCAGGGCGGCGATGCCGACGGCGAGCAAGGCGCCGACCTCGCTTGCGGCCGAGGCCGACGAAGTGATGAGCCCGCGGCGCTTCGCCGGCGCGCCTTCGAGCAGGTAGGCGACGACGCCGGTATATTCGCCGCCGACGGAGAAACCCATGACGCAGCGAAGGAGCAGGAGCAGCCAGCCGGCTGCCGGTCCGATCGCGGCGCGCGTTGGCAGCAGCGCAATCGTGAGCATCGCCACAGTCATCATCGCAACGGACATCAGCATCATCCGGCGGCGTCCGCGGCGATCGCCGATGTGGCTGAAGAACAGCGCGCCGAGCGGTCGCATCAAGTAGGCGATCGCAAAGCCGCCGAGCGTCAGCAGCAACGAGTTCGATCCCCCGCCGTAAAAGACCCGCGCAAGGACCGTCGCGAAATAGAGATAGAGAGTGAAGTCATACCACTCGACGACGGTCGAGAAGGCGGCGACGGCGAGCGAACGAGGCGGAAGCACCCGATGTTCGGTTGCCCCCACGTCCATCTCAGCCGGCGGCCCGCGGCGCGAGCTCGTCCAAGTGCTCGAGCATGTCGGCGGGGTCGTCGAACACGCGCATCGCGCCGGCGCGCTCGAGCTCGTCCTTGCCGTAGCCGCCCGAGAGCAGGCCGATGCCGAGCGCTCCGCAGCGCGACGCCGCGTACATGTCCCAGATGCTGTCCCCAATGACGTAGGAGCCCTGCGTCTTCGTCCCGAGCCGCCGCGCGGCTTCCACGAACAGGTCGGGATCGGGCTTGGCGTAGCGCACCATGTCGCGGGTCACGACAATTGCCTTTTCCGGATCGACGTGGAGACTCTTAAGGTTGGTTTCGGCCGTTCGCATCCGCCCGCTCGTCGCGATCGCCCAAAGCAGTTTCTGTCCCGTCAGCTCCCGAAGGAGCTCGACCGCGCCGGGCAGCGGCGGGACGTCCTTCGACAACTCGCGGAAGAGCTCGGCGTGGCGGTCACGCAGCCTCTGCAGCGTCTCCTCCTCGATCGGCCGGCCGAGCTCGCGCTGGAGCTGGGCGGTGAATAGGCCGCCGCTCATCCCGATCTTGCGATGGATGCGCCAGACCGAAAGCTCGAACCCATGCTCGCGAAGCGCGAGGTGCCACGCGCGCACATGGTTGTAGACGCTGTCGACGAGAGTCCCGTCGAGATCGAAGAGGAAGGCAACCGATTGGCTCATCGGGGAGGTGAATAGGGTCCCCGGACCGATGTTCCCACCGGTTTCACTTTTCTTTCATCCGATCCGCGCTAGGCTGCACCGAAGCGGGAGGAGCGATGAAGTTCGCAGTCGCCGTCATCGTGTTCATCTGGGTGCTTTGCGGCGCCATTGGCGCCTGGTGGCAAGACGAGTTCAACCTCGCTCACTGGAAGGTGATCGCAAAGGGCCCGATCAGCCTCGCCCAGGCCTATCACGAAGCGCCGCCGAGCTACCCGGGACCGAGCTAGGCGAGCGGTGGCTAGTCCCGTTCCGGATCAGTCCTTAACGGTCCTTTCACGCGCACAGCCCTAAACTTACGGCCATGCAAGACGCGAGGCGCATTCCCGGCTGGGTCAGCCGCCGCGACCGCGAGCCGGTGACGATCGCCGGCACGCTAGTGCTGCCCGACGGCCACACGCTACCCGTCACCGTCCGCGATCTCACTCCGGAAGGGTGCAAGATCGAGTGCGACGAGACGCTTCCGATCGGCGCCAAGGTCGTGCTCAATTTTGCCGCCTCCACCGCCGCTGCGCACGTTCGCTGGTCAATCGGCCGCGAAGCCGGGCTTCAGATCGTCGACTAAGCAGCGACGCTCACATCATATTGTTGGTCGTGCTCGTCGAAGGCGTGCCCATCGTCTGCGGACCGCCAGTCACCGATCCGCCGGACGCGATCTGCTGCTGGACCGCCTGGGTCAACTGCGGCGTCACCGTGGTCGCAGTGCAGCTTGCAGTGCCGCTCGCGACCGAGGCCGCAAGCGCGGTGACCGACACGCCGCAAACGCTCGCCGCGACGTCGATCGGCACCTGTGCCGTGACCGGGATATTGTCGCGGTTCACCTTGAGCGACACCGACAGGTTGTTGAGCACGTTCTGAAGGTTGACGTTGACGAGGGTTGGGATGCTCGTTCCGCCGCCCGAGCTCGGCATCGGCGCCGGGCTGCCCGGCACCGGAGTCGGCGTCGAGGCAGTGACCTGGCCCGCCGAATTGGGCGCGGGCGACTGAGTGGTCTTGCAGGCGACGAGGCCGAGAGCGACGATCGCTGCCGTCGCCCACAACGCTGAACGTGCGGTCATTGGAGCTCTCCTGATCTGCTTCACAAATGGGATGTCGTGGTCAGCTGCCCGGTCGGGCACGGCGTCCCGGCAGGGACCGTGGTTCCGTTCGGGCATACCGTCGGCTGCGGCGCGGTGGTGGTCGCCGGCTGAGTCGTGGTCGGAGTCGTCGACGTGGTCGGAGTGGTGGTCTGCGACCCGCCGCCGACCGAGCCATTGGCCGCCAGCTGCTGCTGGACCGCCTGGTCGAGCTCGGGCGAGGTGGTCTGCGCAGTGCACCCCTTGCTCGAGCCGCCGCCCGCGCCGATCGAAAGGATGTTGATCGAGACGCCGCAGACGTTGGCCGCGATGCTAATCGGAATCTGGGCGTTGATCGGGATGTTCGCCTTGTCGATCTTGAGATCGAGCGCGAGATTGTTGAGCACGTTCGACAGGTTGACGTTGACCAGCGACGGCACTGCGCTCGCTGCGCTGGAGACTCCCGAAGCGACCGCGGAACCCGCGCTTTCGACCCCGTTGGCGGCGGAAGAGACAGTTTTGCACCCCGAGGCTGCGAGGATGAGCGCAAGCGCGGGTGCGGCAAGGATTTTACGCATGACGTGGCCCTCTGTTTCGCTCGGGTAACGCCGCGCAAAAACTTTGGTTCAATGCGCGTGGATCGGCGGACGCGCTGGTGCAGAATACCGCTGTAATCTGTGCAGAACAGCGAAATGGGCCCGCGTGTGCTAAGGCTGCGCAATGACCTGGCGACGCGTGTTCATGCTGCTGCTGCTCGGGATTTTGATCGGAATGGTCGTCGCGTTCCGGCACTGAGCGGAGGCGGAGCGGGATTCTTCTGAGCGCCGGTTGCGCAGCAGTCCCCTTCTGTTAGCCTCGGTCCGACGGGGGAGACGCAATGCATTTCCACCTTCCCAAGCCGCTGCACGGCTGGCGTCAGTTCGCCGGCGAGGTCGGGATTATCGTCCTCGGCGTGCTGATTGCGCTTGGCGCCGAGCAGGTGGTCGAGGCGGTCCACGACCGCCACCTCGCGAGCCTCGCGCAGAGCGACATCCGCGCCGAGCTCGCCTACGACGCCGCGTTCGCCGCGGAGCGGGTGGCGATCGGCGACTGCGTACGGGGCAGCATCCGCGACCTCCACCAGCGGCTGGTGGCCGCGGGTGACGACTGGCCGGGAATCCAGGGCCGGCCGGTGAGCGGGGCGGCGATGGCGCCGCTGACCGGATCTCTGTTCGCATTCGACCCGCCGTTCGGATCGCCGCATCGGCTTTGGCCGACCAGTGCATGGACGACCGCGACGAGCAACGGCGTCCTCAACCGAGCCGACCGCGGGCGCTTCGCCACTTACGCGACGCTCTATGCGATGGTCGACTGGCTCGCCCGGCTGCAGGACCATGAGATCGCCGACTATAGCCGGCTCATGCCGTTCGCGACGGCGCAGCGGCTCGACCCGTCGGCGCGGCTGCAGCTGCTGAGCGCGCTCGGCGCCGTCGACGCCGACAATGCCGACGCCGAGCGGCTGGCTGGGGTATTCGTACGGGCTACGGCGCATAACGGCATCGCCGCCGACGAGGGCTGGCTCAACCGCGTCGTCTCGGGGGAGGCGAAGTTCCGCGGCTCGTGCGTCCGGCAGGGCCACGCGCTCGATGTGGCGATCGCCCACGATTTTGCCGGCGGCGGTGGCTTGAGGCTCTGAGCCCGTCCGGCTCAATTCAATTGCTGATGCGTTTTCTCCGCCGCAAGGAGGAACGTGATGGACGATCATGACAGGCACGACGACGGCACCACTGCTGGAATCGACGACGACCGCACCGAAGGCTCGGCCAAGCAGATGGGCGGGTCGCTCAAGGAAGGCGCCGGAAAGCTGTTCGGCGACGAGAAGATGAAGCGCGAAGGCCAGGCCGACCAGGCCGAGGGCAAGCTCCAGAACGCCTGGGGCAGCGTCAAGGACGAGTTCCGCTCCGGCCCGAACGACGACGAGGACGACGGCGCCTAGGAGCGCCGCGGGCGCCCGACGCTCGGCGACGGCCGCTCACCGCTACGGCTCGTTAACGGGTGCAACGCCGGTTAACCGCGGCGGGTTAACGCGGGCATGTCAGATGCCGAGAAATTCCGCGACCGAGCTCGCGACTGCCGAGCCCTCGCCAAGGGCGCCCGCAATCCGGCGGATGCCGCGCTCTTGAAGGAGATCGCCGACGAACTCGAGGCCGAGGCCGACAAGATCGATCGGCGCGAACGCTCCTAGCTCGTTGCCATAACCAAAGTTAGCGTTCCTTAACTGCGTCCTTTCACCAGTGTTCAATCCGTTACGGTGCAAGTGCCTTGCCGGCGTGGGGCGCTAGGAAAGGCGCTGGAATGAAGACGTTTGGGAAATCGGTCGGCGGAGGACGCCGCGCAGCGCGCCGTGCGCCGGCGCCGGCACTGGCGCTGCTTTCCACCGCAGGCCACGATTATCATGTCGCGCTCGAGGACGTGTCGCGCCTCGGCGCGCGCTTCTGCGCCCCGCTGCTTCCGTCCGAAGGCGAGAACGTGATCCTTCGAGCCGACCGGGTGCGGGTGTTCGGGCGGGTGATCTGGTCGGCCGACCAGCGCTGCGGAGTCAGCTTCGATTCGCCGATCCCCGACGAAAGCGTGGACGCTCTCCGCCCGGACCCGCGGATGGCGGGGCTCACCGCCGAAGAGCGCTCGGTCGCCGAGCGGTGGCGAGCCGGAACCGCCCGCTGATCCGCCGCCGTAACGACCGGAACCCCCCGGATTGACCACCGTTAAGCCGGGCAAGTTCGCGAGCGAAGATTGTGTCGGACCAACGGGACCAACATGAAAGCGCCGAGCTGAGGCGCGCCAACGAGCAGCTCAAGGAGAGCCTCGCCCGTTGCCGATTCATGCTCGCCGACGTACGCGCGAAACTGGCCGCGAACTCCAACGAGCCCGAACAGGACGCCGAGACCGGCGAAGACAGCGAAGAACAGTCCGGCTGAGCGCTGGAGCGCTTTTCCACCCCCGATCGTCGCGGCAGATTATCCCATTCCGGCGTGCTCAATCGCCGAGCATCAGGTCGGCGAGGCTGTAGCAATGGCTCGCCTGATAGGCGTTGCGGCCGCGGTTCATGTGGGTGAGGTTGAAGCGGCGGACCGCGCGGTCCGCGCGTCGATTAACCTGCATCAAGACGGATTCGTCTTTGCCGCCGCAAGGGTCTATGGTCGCTCCATTACCGGCCATACCTTCGCGGGGCGCCGGTGGCCGGGCGCCTGTGCGCTCCCCGTTGGAGGGAGCATTTCATCAATCAGCTTCCAGACCTCGCCCAAGCGCAATCGCTTGCGCTGGCGATCGTCGATACGCTCCCCGAGCCTTTCCTTGTCCTCGACGAGACGCTGAGCCTGCTTGCCGGAAGCCGCTGCTTCTACGAGGTTTTCGACGAAGATCCGCTCAAGGCCCACGGACGCTCGCTGTTCGAGCTGTCGAACGGCCAGTGGGACATTCCCGGCCTTCACCAGCTGCTCTCGGCCGTGGCTTCCGACCACACGACGGTGGAAAGCTTCGAGTTCGAGCAGGACTTCCGCGCAGTCGGGTTGCGCACGATCCAGCTGAACGCTTTGCCGATCCGCGACGAAAGCGGCGCCGGGCGGATGGTGCTGCTGGCGATCAAGGACATCACCGACCGCCGCGCCGCCGAGCAGGAGAAGCAGCGGCTGCTCGAACATACCGAGCAGCTGCTCGAGCAGCAGAAGACGCTGCTGCGCGAGATGCGGCATCGGATCGCCAACAGCCTCCAGATCATCGCCAGCATTCTGCTTCTGAAAGCCGGCTCGGTCTCGTCGGAGGAAACCAAGAACGAATTGCGCGCCGCGCACCAGCGGGTGATGTCGGTGGCGGCGGTGCAGAGCCATTTGCAGGCGTCGCAAGGCATCGAGCGGATCGAGATGGGGCCGTATCTGACCAAGCTCAGCGCCGGGCTCGCATCGTCGATGGTCGATCCGCCGCGGCACATCGCGATCACGGTCACCGCGGGCCCGGGAGCGCTGGCGTCGAGCGACGCAGTCAGCATCGGGCTGATCGTCACCGAGCTGATCATCAACGCGATCAAATATGCCTTCCCCGAACAGCAGTCGGCGGCCGCCATCGACGTGAAGTTCGAAATGGCCCGATCGGACTGGAATCTGACGGTGTCCGACAACGGAGCGGGCAAGCGCCCGAGCGCGGAACCCGCGACGTCGAGCGGCCTCGGCACCGTGCTCGTCGCCGCGCTCGCCAAGCAGCTGAAGGCGCAGATCACCGAGAAGTCCTCGGCCAAGGGCCTGGAGATCGTCATCGCCCGGGCGACATTCCGCTCGACCGCGGTTCCCGCGGCGTGAGGCCGCGGAGGGCCGCGGACCGGCTGTGATGGGCCTGCGCGAGATCAGCTATTGGCTGTCGCTTCCCGCGGCCGTGCTGCTGATCGTCGCGCTGGTCGCCTGGTTCAGAATCCTGCGAAAACCCGATCACCGGCCGGCGAGCCGCAACGAGGTCAGGCGCGGCGGTCGGGCGGCGATGGTCATCTGGACCGCGCTCGCCCTGAGCGTCGCGGCGACCCTGGTCGCGGGGATCGCTCGGATCGAGCGATAGCGGATCGCCGGCGGAGCAAAGGCGCGGAAGTTGCCAAAGTTGTGCCCTCAACGCGTGTGCGCGCGCGCGTACGCGAGTCCGCGGGCGGAATTCAGACCGCATGAGGCTCTTCGTCGTCATCGTCGGGCGGCGGAACATCCCGGGCGAGGAATTCGATTCCCGTCAGTTGGCCATCGAGAGCCATTCCGGGGTCGTTGCGCTCATAGGGGTCGTTCGACTCGTATTCGTCGCCGTCGACCTCATCCTCGCGGCGAGCGATCAACAGCTCGGCGGCCTTGCCGTAACGCTCGGGGCGATAGCTGCGCAGCAGGAACATGGTCAGCCGCTCGTCATAGTGCCGGTATTCGCCGACCTGCTCGCCCTTGTAGAAGATCGGCCGCGCGACGCCGTGGCGCGAGCGGAGATGGGCGTCCTCCTCGGTCCGGTAGGCGGCATAATCGATTGCCGCCTGCCACGCCCGCCGAAAGTGCACGCCGCACGGGCGGCGGCGCAGGTTGTCGGCGGACGTGCGCGACATGCCGACGCGGCGACACGCCTGCTCGACGATCCCGGTCTCGGCGAGCGCTTCGATGAAGGCGATCTGCTTCTCGACCGTCCAGCCGTCGCGGCGGGTGCGGAGCGGGACCGGCGTGAAGGGGATGAGGGGTGTCTTCTGCGGTTCTTCCATATGGTTCCTCCTGAACCATATTGGAACATAGAAGAGGGCTGTAGGAAAGGTTTTTTGTGGTCTGGGGTCGCGGATCGGCGCTCACCTGGCCACCGGAATCGTCAGCGCCTTCGTCAATGCCGCGATCGGCGCGATCATGCTGCTGCTGGTGATCCGGTTGCTGACCGGAGGGTTGGGGAGGCGGATGGCGCGGAGGGTGGCGGCGACGGTGGTGAACGTTATTCGCTGTACGTAACCTCTAATGGCGCTTCTTGCGCCGCCTCCTGGATTGACCCTCTCTCTTCATCACCTCGCAGATGCGCCCCCTGAGTTCGTCGTCGGGCGGCGTGCGCTGTCGTCGGCTCCTCCAATACGGCTGCGGGAAGTGACAGCTCGAGCCGCTTCCACCACTCGCCACCCATGCCATGATGAACACAACGGCAACAAAGAACGCGATGATCGCCAAGCTGAAATACCTCTTTTCGGAAGTTAAGCTGAATGGAGCTAAATAGCGACCAGCTCGGCGAGCTTGGCAGCGACGTCGGCCATCGGCTCTTCTGCGGTGCTTAGGCCAGTTCGTGAAGCCAGCATTGGGCTGACTTCCCGGAGAGCTTCATACGTTGTTTCGTGCACGACGGGTACGAGCCGTTCACGCGCGAGGAGTACGGAAAGTTCTTTGTCAGCGATGCCCTCTGCCGGGAGCCGGCGCAACAGCGCAGGAGTGACCAATACGATTCCGACTTTCGAATTCGCCAATCCCTTGTCGATGGCGCGGAGCAAGGGCACCCCAAGGCCAACGTCCTTTTCGCTGAACCAGACGGATACACCCTTCGACTCAAGCAGATCGTTAAGTTGCTTGGCGGCCGCCCGCCGGTCGTCCCACGCGTGGCATAGGAAGACGTCCCGAAGGTCAGACACCTTAGACAAGTTCTCGACATTTTCGCGGATCGGCGTGAGCGCCCGCACTTCTTCTGGAGTGTACCAGACGCCGGAGGTGGCGCGCGACCAGCGCGGTTTTGAGCTTCGAACAGAGCCGCCGCTTCGGCTGCTCCCGCTCGTTCCTGACGCGGAGAAGGATGGGGTCGAGTACGATCTGTAGCTGTAGTCTCGGTAGCCGCCGTAGCCGTAGCCACCGTAGCGGCTACCGCACGCTGGACAGTTCGCTCGACCGCTGGCTGTGCGATGGCCACGATATGGTGCTGTGCATCTAGCCATGTGGGCGGCTCCTCTTCCTAGTCGAATACATATCTTTGGGGTTCTAAAGGCCCGTTCCCGCGTCTTCCTTTTGGTCATAATCCATCGGCAGCATCGGTGTGTCGCCCAGACGCGGATAGTGTTCGTTCAAAATATTCAGGAACTGGTTCCAGCTCTTGCTGATGCGCATCAGCGCCGTCACCGCACCAAGGTGCTCTTTCAACTTGGGGTAGCCGACATTCGTGGTCAGGCTCTGGAAATATTTGGCGGTGGGACGTCCTTCGTCGTTTCGCGGAGTAACGCGCTTAAGGGCCTCGAGCACCCCCGGGGCCAAACGCTTGTAAACGATGTCATTCGTCAGAATTCCGAAATAGCGCGGCCGTTGAACTGATGCAGAGGAAAATTCCAGGCCCCGGAGGCGGAACATTTGCTCGTAGAAATCGGTGGGGAAAGTCTGGACCCACGCCTGAAGCTCTTTCGCAATGAAGGCCTCTAGAATTTTAGCGAGTGCATCCTTCTCGCGATCACGCTGATATCCGGTTGCCTCGTCGACCAGTGCGACGATGCCAACGCGCGCAAAGCCGCGTACGAGGATCTCACATTTCTTGGCGATGCCTAGTTGCTGTTTCTGCAGCGCTCCCGCTTCTCTCGCCCGGAGCACCGCCTCGCAGATATCGTGAAGCAAGGTGGCCTCGAAGCCCTTGGCCCGACTGCCCTCCGACGTGATGAAATCGATCGGACTGGCGAACCGTTTGGCCAGGTCATCTGAGATGTAAGGGTTAATCGATTTTCTGGAGGCAAAAAGCTGAAGCCGGTTCATCCCGGCGATCATCGACCCGCCACGCGCCATTCCGAGCGCGCCGGTGAAGCCGCCCTGCGTGAGCACCCGAGTACCGTCTTCGAGTACGTAGCACGGCAGCTCCGCATCTCCGATCTTGAGCGGATGCCCCGCGTCTCCGTGCGTCGCCTTCAGCATCTTCCTGCGTTCCCAGCGAGCCTTCGCGGCACGTCTTGCATTTGCGCGCCTCTGCGTCGGGGTCATTTGCTGCATTCTTGCGGCGCCGCCCTTTGCGCGGCCGCTAAGCTTCGATGCTGATTCGTCGTCCATGGACTCGCTATGCCAGCTTTGTCCCGGCAAAGCTAGCAGAAAGTCCAAAATGCTAGCAAAATGCGCATTTCGTGAGCTTAAGCGTCAATCTCCTCATCGACCGCTGACGCTCTCGCCGCCACTCCGTTCGCTCTCACAATTCTGGCGAATTGCTTTCCGCTCACTTCGTGACGTCGAACGGGTTCAGCTGCGCTGACCCGCCGGCCGGTCTGCGCCGTCTCTCGACGTAACGACGCTCGCTTCGCTCCGCTTACGTTACGCTCGGCGGCCGCTACGCGTCGATCTCCTCTTCGTCGATCGCGCTCGCTCTTGACTGGATGAACTCAAACCTCGGCGCCCAGTCCCGCCCCATCAGCCGCTCGACACAAGCACAACATCTGTTAGCTTCCCGCCCTCGCCGGGGGGCCAATCACCATGCATTTCCATCTGCCCAGGCCGCTGCACGGCTGGCGCGAGTTCGCCGGCGAGGTCGGGATCATCGTCGTCGGCGTGCTCATCGCGCTCAGCGCCGAGCAGGTGGTGCAAAGCTGGCATTGGCGCGGTGAGGTTCGGAAAACTGACAGCCGGCTGACCAAGGATATGGCTTACGACCTTGCAGTTGCGTACGAGCGCTTCGCCATCGACCCATGTCTTCGGCCTCGGCTCAGCGAACTTCGCGACGAATTGCTCAAGCGGGATGCAAACTGGCCAGGGAGCCGAGCCCGCTTTTCCAACGACCTCTACAAATCAAATTTCCCGAGCGTGTATCGCACGCCCGACCGGCCCTGGTCGGAGGCCTCATGGCAAACGGCACTGAACGGCGAGGTGCTCGGTCATTTTCAGCCCAATCGCGTGCAACAGTTCGCGGCGCTGTTCGATGAGGCATCGTTCATGGAGCGGGCCCAGGCCGAAGAAGTCGACGCGGCGGCGACACTTGGAGACCTTGCATTCGCCGGGCCGATCAGCCCCGACCAACGCCGCTCCGATCTCAAGGTCGTCGCCAAGCTCGATGCGCTCGATGCCCGTTTGTTGTTCCTAGCGCAGGAATTGCTCCGGCAGGCGCGAGAGGCCGGTCTGACGCCCGATCCGCAGGTGCTGAGAACATTGCTGAAGCAGCAGCGGTCCTATCGCGGAGCATGTGTGCGGACCGACCATCCCGTGAACCAAAGCGGGGCCTGACGTGCATTTCCACCTTCCCAAGCCGCTGCACGGTGCTGGCGTTCCTGAGCGTCGATCAGCGCCTCGACAACAACTCGCGTAGCGAAGCGCTAGCGACGCTCGGGCAGCTCGACGCGCTCAATGCGGTCGTCGCCGGCCTCAGCAGCCTGATGATCGAACAGATCAAAGGCCTTCACCTGCACGTGGACCGCGCCGCCAAGCTCGATGAGCTCACGCAGTCGATCAAGGCCGAGCGGTTGGACCGCGGCGCTTGCGTGAAGGACGTGCAAATCCAGTTTTAGAAGTTGTGATGGTGGCTAAGCGTCGATCTCTTCCTCATCGACGGCCGACGCCCGCGCCTGAATGAAGTCGAATCTTGCACTCGGGTCCCGCCCCATCAGGCGCTCGACCAGGTCCTTGATCGGCTGGCGGTCTTCGTAGGCGCTGGGGAGCGTCACCTTGAGCATCGACCGCGTCGCCGGGTCCATCGTTGTTTCCTTGAGCTGCGACGGGTTCATCTCGCCGAGGCCCTTGAAGCGCGACACCTCGACCTTCTTGCCCTTGAACTCGCTCGCTTCGAGCTCGGCGCGGTGGGCGTCGTCCCTTGCGTAGAGCGTCTTCGCGCCGGCGGTGAGGCGGTACAGCGGGGGCTGGGCGAGGAACAAATGGCCGCGGCGGACGAGCTCGGGCATTTCCTGGAAGAAGAAGGTCATCAGAAGCGTCGCGATATGGGCGCCGTCGACGTCGGCGTCGGTCATGATGATGATGCGCTCGTAGCGGAGCGCCTCCTCGGCGAACTTGTCGCGGGTGCCGCAGCCTAGCGCCAGCGTGAGGTCGGCGATCTCGCTGTTGGCGCGGATCTTGTCGGCGGTGGCGGATGCGACGTTGAGGATCTTGCCGCGGATCGGAAGGATCGCCTGGGTCTTGCGGTTGCGCGCCTGCTTGGCCGAGCCGCCGGCGCTGTCGCCCTCGACGATGAAAAGCTCGGTGCCCGCGGGGTCGTCATTGGCGCAGTCGGTGAGCTTGCCGGGGAGGCGGAGCTTCCTCGCGGAGGTCGCAGTCTTGCGCTGGACCTCGCGCTCGGCGCGGCGCTTGAGGCGCTCTTCCATCCGCTCGACGATCGCGCCCAACAGGGCGCGGCCGCGGTCCATATTGTCGGCGAGATAATGGTCGAAATGGTCGCGCACCGCGGCCTCGACGAACCGCGCCGCCTCGATGCTGGTGAGGCGGTCCTTGGTCTGGCTCTGGAAATGGGGATTGCGGATGAAGACGCTGAGCATCAGCTCGATGCCGTTGAAGACATCGTCGGTGGTGATGTCCTTCGCGCGTCTGTTGCCGACGAGCTCGCCGAAGGCGCGGATGCCCTTGGTGAGCGCGGCGCGCAGCCCCGCCTCGTGGGTTCCGCCGTCGGGCGTGGGAATCGTGTTGCAGTAATAGCTTTCGCTGCCCTCGCTGAAGAGCGGCCAGGCGACCGCCCATTCGGCTGAGCCCTGGGGCTGCCCGGAAGGGTCGGCGGGGAAGTCCTGGCGGCCGGTGAAGGGCTGGTTGGTGGTCGTCGGACGCTCGCCGATCTGCTCGGCAAGATTGTCGGCGAGGCCACCGGGGAAATGGAAGACGGCCTGCTCGGGGACGCTCTCGGAGGCAAGCACGGGATCGCAGCGCCAGCGGATCTCGACGCCGGCGAAGAGATAGGCCTTGGAGCGGGCGAGCTTATAGAGGCGCTCAGGGCTGAACTCCGCGTCGGCGCCGAAAATCTCGGGGTCAGGGGTGAAGCCGACGGTGGTGCCGCGGCGGTTGGGCGTCGGGCCGACCGTCTCGAGCTTCGAGGTGGCCAAGCCCCTGGAGAAGGTCTGGCGGTAGAGCGTCTTGTCGCGCGCGACCTCGACGACGGTGTCGGTCGAGAGCGCGTTGACGACGCTGACCCCGACGCCGTGGAGGCCACCCGACGTCGAGTACGCCTTGCCCTCGAACTTCCCGCCCGAGTGAAGCGTGGTCATGATGACCTCGAGCGCGCTTCGGCCGGGGAAGCGCGGGTGCGGGTCGACCGGTATGCCGCGGCCGTTGTCGGTGACGGTCAGGCGGTTGCCGGGCGCGAGCTCGACCTCGATCCGCGTCGCGAAGCCGGCGACCGCCTCGTCCATCGCATTGTCAATCACCTCGGCGGCGAGATGGTGGAGCGCCCGAGCGTCGGTCCCGCCGATATACATTCCGGGGCGGCGGCGGACGGGCTCGAGCCCCTCCAGCACCTCGATCGCGGACGCATCGTAATTGTCGGAAGCGGGGTTAGCGGAAGACGAGAACAGGTCGGCCATCTGCGAAGAACTATAGGAGGCGGTGAGTCTCGGGGACAAGGTCGCGGCCGACGTAGTTGTGGATATCGTCCATCGACAGCCGGTCGTGCCATGTCCTAGTCTGCGCACGGCGCGGGGGATCCATGTCGACAGATCCATTTCAGTTGTACCTGGTCATTGCGCAGATCGCCGCGACCTTCGCCGGGTTCGGAAGCCTTGCCAGCGGGCTCGGCCAGGCCCACGCCGACGATGCGCGGGTCGACGCTTCGCGCCTTGCGCTGATGCTGTTCGCGAGCCTTTCGGCGACGCTGCTGGGGCTGCTTCCGGGGACACTCGGCGGGATCGGCCTTGGCGCGACCCAAGCGGTCCAGGTGAGCGCGGCAGCGGCGGTCGTGGCGATGATCGCCTATGCGCCGTTCGCGGCCCGGCGGTCGTCGCGGATCTGGCACGTCGGCGGCTACACCATGGCGGCGACGGCGGCGAACGGCGTGTGCGTCGTGATTTCGCTGGCCGCCTTCGGACTTTGCGCGGCGGGCGCGGCCAGAGGACAGGTCGCGGGCCTCTATCTGGTTGGCTTGCTCGGCCTGCTAGCCTCTTCGGTGCTCACCTTTTCGCGGGTCATCGCATCGATGCTCCGCCGCCATACTTACGTCGACAACGGGGACGGACGAGGGGGGAAGCGCGGCTAGCGGTGGGCGCCGACAGCGCGGGCGACGCGCTCGCTGAGCGCGTTGATCGCCTCCACCTCATCGGGGCGCGGCGCGCGCGGCGTGCGATAATAAATGGCGAAGGTGCCGAGCAGCTGACCGGCTTCGTCGAAGATCGGCGTCGACCAGCAGGCG
>Ga0207660_10000477_pt1 | contig 26647 bp, 20 predicted proteins | sample KBSC73BmetaG_FD_184335 | JGI IMG/M metagenome (GOLD analysis project Ga0207660, IMG submission 184335) | Corn rhizosphere microbial communities from Kellogg Biological Station, Michigan, USA - KBS C7-3B metaG (SPAdes) (version 2) | ecosystem: Host-associated > Plants > Roots > Rhizosphere ... | reverse complement strand
ACGTCGAGCAGACGTTCGGGCGGTTCGTCGACGCCACCTACGCATATCGCTTCGGTGCACCTCAGCACGACCTCGTGACGGCCACGCTCACGCGAGGCGGCGAACAGCTGTCGCAGGCCTTCTTCTACCGGTCAGGCTTCCGGCTCGATGTGCTGGATGCGACGGAACTCGGTCTGTCGGTCGAGGTCCGCGACGTGAACGCCGAGCGCCCGTCGGTCCTGGTCTCGGCTCGCCGCCTGGTTCGTGGTGTTCGGATCGCTGCGGACGGCTTCGCGCCGGAGGATGACGCGTTCGATCTCGAGCCAGGCGGGGCGCGTGCGATCAGCTTGCTCCGCGCGGCGCCCGGGGAGGCCGCACCGTCGGTGACAGTGCGCGCCCTGAACCTGCGGGACGTGCTCGCGTGGTGACGCCTCGGCTCTGCAGCGCGCGCAGAGCCGAGGCGCTCCCCGATCAGTGGGTTGGTGCTGCGACCGCCAACGCGGACCCGTATGGGACGGCGTTGCGCAGGTCATACGTGTACTTCGTCTGTCCGCTGGAGCTGTAGCTCGGCATACCCAGCGTCTGGGCTGCCGCCACCCACGGATCTGCCTGGCCGGCCGCGAGGTACTGATCGGCGGATTCGGCCATCACGCTCCAGCCGTCACCGCCCGTATCCCCGACGTACATGCCGTAGTGGGCCATTGCGGTCAGGACGGTCTTCTGCCACTTCGGGACGCTCAACGCGGCGATCTGGTCGTCAGACATGTTGAGGAAGAAGTGCTGACCCATCGCCGGGGCATCGGTGTTCGAGAGCCCGACCGATGAGCAGCTTCTGCCGGTGCTCGCGGAGGTCGCGGGGTAGACCGACGTCCCGTTCGTGCAGTACACGACCATGAACAACGCATGGTCGATGTGGCCCGCTGCGAGCTCGGAAGCTCGGATCTGGCCGGCAGCCAGACCGAAGCCACCGGCGTTGCCCGCCGACCCGAGCCCGGTTGCGGTCGCGCTGCCGACATCGGTGACGCCGCCCCAGCTTGCGGTCAGGGTGCGCGTACTGTCGTTCTTGGATGCCTGCCAGAAGTCGTACTCCTTGCCGGTGGACTGGTCGACGATCGCAAGCGAGCCGTCAGCAGCGCCCGCAGCCCGCGCTGCGGCCGGAACGTGGATCTGCATCCCTTCCGGCTCGCACGTTCCCCAACTCTTGGTGCAATGCACCGTGTACACGGGGTCGGCCGAGGTGGAGAAATACACCGGACGGCTCCAGTCGTTCGTCGTGAGGCCGTCGCCGGAGTTCCACCGGGGACCCTGTCCGAAGCCGACAGTCTTGGCCACGATCCGGGCCGAGCTCGACACCACCGTCGGGGTCGATCCGAGCTCCACGTTGAACGGGCTGGCAGTGTCCCCGTAGGGCCGCCAACACGCGAGCGGATGTGAGGTGAGATTGAAACCGCCCCAGCCGCACAGCTGGGACTGCGTCGTCGACCCGGTGCCGCCACCGGTGCCGCCGCCGCCACCCCCGGTGTCGCCACCACCGCCGCCGCCCCCGGTGTCGCCACCGGTGCCGCCGCCGGTGCCGCCACCGCCGCCGGTGCCGCCGCCACCGCCCGTCGGGACAGGGGTCGCGACGATGAAGGTGCGCGTCGCCGGCGTCGGATCGACATTGCCGTAGCGATCGACTGCCGCGACGGTGAAGCTGTGCCCACCATCCGAGAGTGGGGTCGCCGGCTTCGCGCCGTCGGACGAGCACGTCGCGAGCGACGCGGAGTCGAAGCCGCAGCGGAAGGTGGACTTGCCTTCAGAGGAGGAGTAGGTGAACGCCGGGTTCGAATCGGAGGTCGTCGCCCCTTGCGTGGGTCCGCTCACGATCGACGTGTCGGGCGGTGTCGCGTCGCGATGTCCTGTGTCGGCCGGGCGTCTGCTGTCGTTTCGAGGGCGGTTCGTGCTCGTGCTCGCCTTCGAGACAGCGGGCTTCGCGACGACGGTGCCCTCCGAGGAAGAGAACGTGAACAGCGGGCTCGAGTCGGTGGTCGTCGAGCCCTGCGTCGGCCCACGCACGATCGTCGTGTCGGGTGGGGTTAGGTTGCGGACTCGAGCCGACTCGTTGGGGGTGCCCTTATCGGTGTCGAACAGGCGCGCCTGTCCGGCAGGCGTCCCAAGGACAAGCGTTGCACCCAGAGAGATGATCGCGAACGTGCGCTGGACGCTGAAAGACGAACTCCTGAGGAATGCTTTCACGTTGTGTTCCTCCTTCTCGGGAGGTGCGGGCGGCGGGAAAGTGCTCCTCGCGAATCGGACGAGGCCCGAGGGGCTGTGATCCCTGACACGGGTGATGTCCCCTCCCCCGACGGCCGAGCAAGGCCATGCCGGCGGCGCTGAATCCCGCATGGAATCTCGCGATCTATACTCCGCCCTGATGCCGGGCCGCTTCGTGCGTCGATCCCGAAGCAGGCACCCCAATCCCTCGTTCGGTGCCGCATGACGGCGGGCACCACGTCGCCGCCCGGGCCGTCTGACGGCCGCCCACCGGACGAACGGCGCGACTACCGCCCGGCTCTCGACGGCGTGCGTGCGATCGCGATCTGCGCGGTCATCGCGTACCACTTCGGATACGGCAGGGGCGGATTCCTCGGCGTCGACCTGTTCTTCGTCCTGTCGGGCTACCTCATCACCGGGCTGCTCGTTTCGGAGTACAGCCGCACGGGGCGGATCTCGATTCCGCGATTCTGGGTTCGTCGCGTGCGACGTCTGTACCCGGCGCTACTCGTCGTGGTGCTCGCGGTCCTCGGCTACGCCCAGTTCGTCGCGGACCCGCTCGAACGCTGGTCGTTGAAGTACGACGCGTTTTCGAGTCTCTTCTACTTCGCGAATTGGCGGTTTGCGTATTCCGCGCAGTCGTACTTCGCGCAGTTCGCCAGCCCGTCGCCGCTCCGTCACTTCTGGTCGCTCGCGATCGAGGAGCAGTTCTATCTCGTCTGGCCGGGGCTCGCGGCCGCGCTGATCTGGCTCGGTCGGCGCCGCACGCTGCTCCTCGGGATGGCGGCGACTGCTGGTGCGGCCGGATCCGCCATTGTGCTCGCTCTCCAGTGGAGCTCTGTCGATCCGTCGGGCGCGTACTACTCGACCTTCGCGCGTGCGCATGAGCTGCTGATCGGCGCTGTGCTCGCGCTCCTTCTCCGCAGCGATGCAGCGAGGGGTTGGTTCCAATGGCCGTTGAACCTCCTCGCCGGCGTCGCTCTGACGGCGATTGCGATCGCCTTCGTGGTCGTCTCCGATACGAGCGCTACCTACTACCGCGGCGGCTCTGTGGTGTTCTGCCTCGTAGCGGCTGCGCTGATCGCAAGTGTCGAGGCAGTCGGCGTCAATCCTGTTCGCGATCTTCTTGCGGTCTGGCCAATGCGCTACGTCGGCAGGATCTCCTATGCGCTCTACCTGTGGCACTGGCCGATAGTGGTGTGGGTCACCGCCGATCGGGTCTCGCGGTTCGGCATTCGCTTAGACGGCTCGGCGCTCAACGGTCTCCGACTAGTCGTGATGGCTGGGCTCGCCGTTGTCTCGACGCACTATGTCGAAGAGCCCATCCGGCGTGGCTCGGCGGCGCGTTGGCTCACTCCGCGCAGAGTGGCGTACGTGCTGCCGGTGGTGAGCCTGACGATGATCCTGATCACGGTCGGCCTCACCCGAGGCGCAATGGCCTCCGCCGAGGCCGAGTTCGTGACCGTGACGACTCCGCACGGCGTGACACTCGGTCGCGTATCCCCGAAAACCCCGGTTGTGGTGGTTCTAGGAGACTCGGTTCCTCGGGCGCTCGAGCCTGAGCTCGCCGCGGATGCGCGGGCGGACGGGTTGGTGCTGGTCAACGCCGCGGTCACCGGCTGTGGTGTCGTCGATCAGCTTCAGGCCGACCATGCGGGGCACCTCGTCGCCTGGCAGGGTGTCTGCGATTCGACCGCGTACCCCGACGAGCAAAAGGTCGTCCGTCGCTATCACCCGAACGTCGTGATCGTGTACAGCAGCACCGAGAACGAGTCCTTCCTGATCGGAGGTCATGCGTACCGGCCGGGTACGCCGGAGCATCAGAAGGCGTTGCGCGCCGGCCTCATTGCGGCGCATGAACGTCTCACAGCGGCCGGCGCCAAGCTCGTCGTCGTTCGTGTCCCTCCTCACGCTCTTCCGTCCACAGGCTGCGCAGACCCTCAGGCGGAGCAGCGGTGTGCGGATGACGCGATCTTCAATTCGACTGTCTCGTACGTGAATGCGCAACTGGAATGGCTCGCCCGTTTGTACTCGGACACCCGCGTCATCTCGCTCAACGGGCTCATCTGCCCGTCGGGCCCTCCGTGCCCCACGCAGATCGACGGCGTGGTCGCTCGGCCCGACGGCACCCATTTCTCGGCCGCATTCGCCCCGCGTGTCGCCCGAGCGCTGCTCGCGGCTGCCGCTTCCTGACTGCACGCGCAGACGCCCCGGATTCGCAGGTCACGCTTCGAGAACCCGTTCGACGGTCCTCATCAGGCCGAAGAGCGGGTCGTCCGGACTGTCGAGGTTCGGCCGAGAGCGGTTCACCAGGCGTGCCAGCGTAGGGACGAGCATCGCGGGTGCGAACCTGGCGTCGAGCCCTCGCGCCACGAGGTGAGTTTCGATACGCGCGACGCCGTCTCTCACGAGACCTGTGAGGACGATGGGGTCAGTCTCCGACCTCAGCCGGATCTCGCCGATCTCATAGAGCCAGAGATCGTGGAAGGGATGACCGGACTCGCGCGCCCATTCCCAGTCGAAGACACGAATGTCCGAGTCGCGCTGGGCGATGTTGCCGCGCCAGTAGTCACCGTGCACGATGCAGCGGCTGATCGTCGCGCCCTCCAGCTGCGCGAAGAGATCAACGGTGTGCTCGCGCACGTTCCGGGTCTTCTCGGAGCGCGCCCAGTCCCATGCGCGCACGACCTCTGCGACCTCGCGCTCGGTCTCGTGCGGGGTCCACGGCATCGGCTCCTGGCCGGTCCTCTCCTGGAGCTCGGTCAGCCAGCCGAGCGCCGTCTCCCGATCGGCGTGGCCGGTGGCGGACGCCAGCGGATCGAGGGCGAGAACCGCCACGTATCGCCCCTCGATCTCACCGGCGTACAGGGGTGGCGTAGGGAGCGCGGCTGCAACACGAGGGGCATGGCGGCAACGCCCACGCACCTTCTCGACGGCCTCGATCTCGAGCCGGAGCCGCGGGCCATCCTGCGCACGCGGCATCGTGCGGACCGCGAGGCTCGGCTCGGCTTCGCCGCGCTCAAAGACGAAGTACGTCACCTTCGAGGTCGGCGAGCCGGATGCCGAATGCATCGCGACCGAGGCGTGCCGCATCGGGTGGCCGAGCGCGCGCTCGGCCGCCATCGTCGTGAGCGCAGGCGGTGGGCCGAATGAGACCGCTCCTGCGCGCAACGCCGCCAGCGTCCGCGCGTCGAGGGTGCGCCAGGCTCGACTCGCGAACCTCCCTGCCGGTGCCGGCAGGTCGCGGTCGAACGTCGCCCGGAGCCACTCAGCACCGGCGCGCGAGCGGAGATCCACGCCTCGCATCGGATGCTCACCGTCCGGCCAGAGTGCATAGGCGCGAACCCCTGCGAATCGGGCGGCGAGCGCGGCGACCCGCGCCAACGGCCTGCGAACGATGGTTCGCCGGCGCCCGTCTAGCATTCCGGCGAGCCGCTCGCGTGTTCGAGCGCGACGAGATGAGCCAAGACCGGCGAGAGCATATTGGGCGGCGCACACTCCGTGGCGTCGCATGGGCCTACGGCTCGTACGTGGGGGGACGTGTTCTGGTCCTCGCGTCGACCGCGGTGCTCGCGCGGCTCCTCGACCCGGACGACTTCGGTGTCGTTGCGCTGTCGCTGACATTCATGGCGCTGCTCGAGGGCATCGCAGACCTCGGCCTCGGCGCGGCGCTCGTGATCCAGGAGGAGAGCCTTGTCGATGAGCGAGCGGACACCGTCTTCTATTCGGCCGTCGCTCTCGGTGCCGCCCTCAGTGCGATCATCGCGATCGGCAGTCCGCTCGCCTCGAATTTCTTCTATGAGCCTGAGCTCAAATGGATTGCCGCCGTGCTCGGGTGCAATTTTTTCCTGCGCTCGCTCGGCAGCACCCACTACGCGCTCTCGCAGCGCGGGCTCGACTTCCGCACGAGGACGGCGGCGGAGTTCGCGGACGTTGTGATTCGCGGCGGCACCGGCGTCGGCCTGGCGCTTGCGGGCTTTGGAGCGTGGAGCCTGGTGATCGGCTACCTCGTCGGGACCGTCTCGCTCGACGTGACCTTGTGGCTCCTCGTGCCGTGGCGGCCGTCATGGCCGCCGCGTTTGTCGGGCTTCCGGGCGATGGTGGGGTTCGGCTCGATCATCAGTGCCGTCGGGATCGTGGCCGCCGTGATCATGAACATCGACAACGTTTTCGTCGGCCGCGTCCTCGGCGCCGCGGACCTCGGGGTGTACGCCCTCGCGTTCACGTTGCCTTCGCTGCTGATCATCAATTTCTCGACTGTCGCCGGCTATGTCCTCTATCCGGCGTTCTCGGCCGTGCGCCGGGAGGACCTCCCGCGCGCGTACCTCATCTCGCTCCGCTACACGCTGATGGTCGGCCTTCCCCTCACGCTTGGCTTGCTCCTGCTCGCGCGACCGTTCGTCCTGACCGTGTTCGGCGAGAAGTGGTCGGGGGCGATCACGCCGCTTCAGCTTCTCACGCTGTACGCGTTCGCAACGACAGTCGGGTTCCCGGCGGGCACGGCCTACAAGGCGACCGGTCGTGCGGCAGTGCTTCTCACCGTGGGTATCGCACGTCTCGTGCTTGTTGTCCTCGGGTTGGCGCTGTTCGTCCGCCACGGGATATGGGTGGCCGCTGCGACTCAGGGCATTGCCGCGGCGGCCAGTTCGGTCGTCGGCATCGTGATCGCCCAGCGCCTCCTCGCGGTCAGCCTTCGAGACATCTTGCGCGCTGCCTGGCCGGCGCTTGCGGCCGGAGCCGTGATGGCCGTTCCGATGTTCCTCGTCGAGCATGCGATCAGCGAGCCTGAGCTGGCCCTCGCCGTCGGCGCGGTCGGCGGCGCGGTCTTGTACGTCGTTGCGCTCGTCGTGGTCGCGCCGGATTCGCTCCGGTATCTCCGGCAGCGACTTTCGGCGAAAGAGCCCGAACGGCCGCCGCCCACCCAGCTCTCGGAAGCTGAACTGCCGGTCCCGCCCCCGGCTGAGATCGGGTCCTAGCGGCGCCGTGATCGATCTGCATACGCACGTCCTGCCGGGACTCGACGATGGAGCCGTCGACCTCGCCGACTCCGTGGCGATCTGCCGGGCCGCGGCAGACGATGGCGTGCAGATCCTCGCGGCGACCCCGCATGTCCGCGAGGACTATCCGACGACGGCGGAGCAGATGCGCGCCGGGCTCGAGGAGGTCCGAGCGGCCGTGGAGGGCGTGGTCGCGGTCGTTCCGGGCGGAGAGGTTGCGTTGCACGAGCTCGAGCGCCCCCTGGACGAGCTCAGGGCGTTCGGCCTCGCCGGAAACCCGGGATATCTCCTAGTCGAGACGCCCTATCTGGAGTGGCCCCGATCGGCTGCCGAGCAGCTCCTGCAGCTGCGACGGGACGGGATCGTGCCGGTGCTCGCGCACCCGGAGCGAAACCCCGACATCCAACACCGGCCCGAACTGCTCGAGCCGGTTGTCGCGATGGGGGCGCTCGTGCAGGTGACCGCAGCCTCGGTCGACGGTCGCCTGGGTCGCCGCACGAGTGCTTGCGTGCGGACGCTGGTGGAACGAGGGCTCGTCCACATGATTGCGAGCGACTCGCACTCTCCGTCAGTCCGGAGCGCCGGTCTCCGAGCCGCCGCCGACGCCCTCGGTGACGAGAGGCTCGCTCACTGGCTGACGGTCGCGGTACCGGGTGCGATCGTCGAGCGGCGGGACCTGCCTCCGCGCCCCGAGCGCTCACCCGACCGTCGTCCGTGGTTTGGCCGACGCCGCTGAGTCACGCGGGCTTGCGGAGGAACAAGAGCGTTCCGGAGGCGACGAGATCGTTCCTCACGCGTTCGAACCAGAGCCGGTTGAGCGCATGGATGCCGCTCGTCACGAGCGGCGCCCGAATCTTCGTGTACGCCTCCGTGAACTCGCCTGCCCGACGGTGCTCCAGCCGAAGGCCATTGCGCTCGAATTCGCGTACGAGCCAGCGCACGTTGACCTGACGCGTCAGCAACGGGCCGGCCGGCGTCTCCTTCCATGTCTCGAGCCCGGTCGAGGTTGCGCTGGAGTGAGAAGCGCCGCGTCGCGCAAGCCGGAGTAGCCGGATCGCGAGCGCGTCCAGCGAACGGTCGTTTCCCTCACTGACGGCGATGACTCCTCCCGGCTCGAGCACGCGAGACAACTCCGCGACGGCCCGCGCAATCTCCGGGACGTGCATCAGAACACCCCAACAGAGTATGTAGCGGACGCTCTCGTCACCGGACGTGAGCGCGGTGAGATCCTCGCGGCGAAGCTCGATCGCTTCAGCGAAGCCGGCCTTCGCGATGTTCTCCTTCGCGACGGCGAGTACATGCTCCGAGAAATCCACTGCGTGCACGCGGTAGCCGAGGCGCGCGAGGCGGACCGCGTGATACCCCTGGCCGCATCCGGCATCGAAGATCGTTGCGCCCCTGGGGGCTCCGAGCTGTGCGACCACCTCTGCCAACGCCCGCTCGTAGAACCGCTCGGTGTCACGGCTGTAATACGAGCCCTCCCACGCCGCGTGCACGGTCGGCATGGAGAGCGTACGCCGAACCTCGTCTGCGCTCTCCTGGCGGCTCATCGGATCGAGGATAGCGTTGTTCCCAGGGCGACACCGGGCGTTCCGGTGCCGGTGAAACGGACGGCTACGATCCGCGCCACATGCGGCGGCCCAGTCGTGGCTTTCATGTGCACCTGCTGATCGATTCACTCGGACACGGTGGTGCCGAGACACTCCTGTCCCACTTCGCGCAGGGTGCGCTGGCGGCCGGGATCGACGTTTCGGTCGCATACCTCCACCCACGGACCGAAAGCGTGGAGAGCCTGCAGCGACTCGGCATCGAACCCACGTACGTTCCCGTCCGGAGCCTGCTGCACCGCCGCGACCGACGCGCCGTTCGCGATCACCTCCACGCCGTTGCGCCGGATCTCCTCCATACGCATCTCGGCACCTCCGACGTCCTCGGCAGCAAGGCCGCGCGGTCGCTTCGCATCCCGTCGGTGTCGACACTGCACGTGATGGACTGGGAGGGGATTGGGCGCGGGCTCGGGCGCGAACAGGTGAAGCTCAGGTTTCTTGCCCGCACGCGCCGCAGGTGCGCAGCTCGGGTGATCGCCGTGTCCGAGGCTGCGCGCCGCAGCTACGTCGAGCATGGTCTCGATTCGCCGGCCCATGTGGTGACAGCCCACAACGGTGTCCTCGACGAGACGCGGCCCGGTGGCGGGGCGCGGATCCGTGACGAGCTCGGGATAGGTCGCGACGAGCTGGTCGTCGGCATGGTCGGGGTTCTTCGAGGAGGAAAGGGCCACGATGTCGCGATCAACGCGGTCGCGGCTCTTCGAGTCCGTTTCACGGCAATTCGCCTGCTCGTCGTGGGGGAGGGGACGGAGCGCGCGCGCCTCGAGGCGCTCGCGAGGGAGCGAGAGGCACCGGTGGCGTTCTGCGGGTTTCGCGACGACGTCCAGCAGGTGCTCGATGCGGTCGACGTCGTCGCGCATCCGTCGAGCATCGACGCGCTGCCGACAGCTCTGATCGAGGCGATGGCCGCGGGTGTTCCGGTTGTTGCGACCGACGTGGGCGGGATCCCGGAGCTGGTGGGCGACGGACAGACCGGCCTCCTGATTCCGTCACCCTCGTCCGCGGATGTCCCTGCGAGTGCCGGCGATCTCGCGTCGGCTCTGGCGACGGTCCTCGACGATCCCGAGCTCCGTCGCCGGCTTGGTCAGGCCGGCCGACAACGGTTCGAAGCGGCTTTCACTGCCGAGCGATGGATCGAGCGTCTCGTGCCGATATACGAGGAGGCTCTCTCCGGTGCCACGCGAACATGACGAGACCGATGAGAATCGCGATCATCGAGACGGCCCCGTACGGCGGCCTGCTCCACTACGCCGTCCAGCTGGGCGATGCGCTGGCCGGGCGCGGCCACAGTGTCGAGCTCCTCACCTCGAAGGGGAACGAGCTTGCCGAGCGCGAGCATACCGCCCGAATGCGCGCGATCCTCACGCCTCCGGTGCGCAGCGAACGGGTCCCGACGTCGCGGATCGTTGCCCATGCCAGACGCGTACTGGTCGCAGCTCGGTTGACGCGCGCCTGGACACGGGTGAACTGGGAGGTCGCACGGAACCGATACGACGTAGTGATCTTGAACTCGAGTCTGCATGCGTCGCTCATGGTCACGGCGAGTCTGGTCGTGTTCGTGCTTCCGAACCGGCCCAGGGTCGCGCACATCGCGCACAGCCCGCGTGTGCAGCGCCGTGTCGGCAAGCGTCTGTACGGCGAGAATCCGCTCCTCGCGATTCTCCTCCGGCAGCTGTACACACACTGCGACGTCGTGTTCGTTCTCGGCGAGGCCAGCCTCGCACAACTCGAATCGCAGTGGCCGACGTCGAAGGGAGTCATCATCCCGCATGGTGACGAACGAGTCTTCGGCGGCGAGCCTCCGCCTCAGACCGACGAGGAGCGGATCCTGTTCTTCGGCGACTGGACGCGGATAAAAGGACTTCCCGTGCTGCTCGCAGCATTCGACGAGCTTGTTGCTCGTCGCGCGACCGCTCGTTTGACCATTGCCGGCAATCCGCATCACGTGGGAACAGACTTGGAGGGCATCCGCGTTTGGGCACGTGGCCACGGGGATCGTGTCACCCTGATCGATCGGTACGTGCCGATCGAAAGCGTGTCTGACGTCTTTTCGTCGGCGCGGGTCGTCGTGACGCCGTACATCGCCGCGAACCAGAGTGGCGTTGTCCACCTCGCGATGACGATGGCGCGCGCCGTCGTCGCCAGCGATGTCGGTGACCTCTCGTCGGCGGTGATCGCGGGCGAGACCGGGTTGCTCGTGCCTCCCGACGACCCGTCGGCGCTCGCAGCCGCGCTGGAGCGCGTCGTATCGGACGGCGAGCTTGCCGCGAGATTCGGCGCGGCCGGGAGGCGGCGGGTGATGGATCACTCAGGCTGGGAGACGGTCGCCGCCGAGGTCGAGGCAGCGCTCGAGCAGGTCGTCGGGGGATGACCGGCCACTCCGAGGCGTTTCGGCGCCCGACGCTGTTCGACTCCCAATGGCCGTTCGTCATCGGCGGCATCTTCGCGGCGGTCCTCGTCACCGGCGTCATCGTGAAGAGCTTGCCGCTGGGCGTCGGAGCCACGTTCCTGCTCGTCTATACGCCGCTCTTGCTGCTCAATCTGCCGGCGGGCGTCGCGGCCTGGATCCCATTCACGTTCCTCGAGCGGATGCCCGTGTTCAGCGTGGCTCCGACATTGGCCGGGATCCTTGTCGCGGTCGCCTGGATCGGCGCGTTGCCGATCACCCGGCGGCGGATCGTGCGGTTCGCGAACCATCACGGGACGATGCTCGCGATGCTGTTTCTCTACTGCAGTTGGGTGACCGCCTCCCTTGCCTGGGCGCAGGACACCGGGAAGGCCGCGTCCGACCTCTGGACATGGTGGGTCGCCGGAGCCGTTTTCATCGTCCTTGCGACCTCGATCACGACACGGCGCGCGCTGAGCTATGCGTGCCTTGCGTTCGTTGTCGGCGCGGTGCTCTCGGTGCTTGCAGGTGCTATCCCCAATGCGGCTCCTCGCGGTGCCGGCATCTCGGCGGACGAGGCCGCCCGCCTCGCCGGGTCGTTCGGCGACCCCAACCTGCTCGGTGCAAGTCTCGGCCCTGCGATCGCCATCGCGATCGGATTGATGGCTGTCTGGCGCGGAGTGGCGGCGCGCGTCCTGCTCACGTCGGCCGTCGCCATACTCTTCGTCGGCCTCGTGCTCAGCGGGTCGCGCGGCGCGCTCGCAGCGAGCGCCTTCATGGCCGTGGTCGCGGTCATCACCGCGCCGAAGCGTCGGTTTCAATCCGGTCTCGTCGTCGCAGGCACCTTCGCCGCGATTCTGATCGCGGAGAGCGTCAGCTCATCGACCGCCCTCACGCGAATCCGAAGCTTCGACACCGGCAACGGCCGGATCGATCTGTGGACCGTCGGGTGGCGAATGGCTCGCGGTCACCTGCTGGAAGGCGTCGGCGACAACAACTTCATCACCAGCTCGCCGCAGTATCTGACCAGCGCCGGTGCGATCCAGGACCCTGGATTCATCCTGACGTCCCCCCATGCGGTACACAACACCTACCTACAGATGTTCGCGGAAACGGGAATCATCGGTCTCGGGTTCTTCGGTGCGTTCCTCCTCGCCGTCGTCGGCGTCACGTGGCAGACGTCACGCTGGTTCGCCGTCAACCGCGAGCCGGCGCTCGCGTCGCTCACGCGAGCCGTTTTCATCGCGCAGATCGGCTTTCTCGTCGCGCTCGTGTTCTTGACCGACGGCAACGACAACCGGCTCTGGGTGCTCCTCGGCCTTGGTGTTGCATGTGCCGGGCTGGCCAAACGACTGGTGCCGCGGAGTTGAGTCGGAGCACAACCCCGCTTCGGCCCGTGCCCGATTCCCCCGAACCGATGGATCCCTGGTCCGGTAGCGACGTCGACGACGCGGCAGCAGCCGCCGCTGCGTTCACGGGATATCTGCGCGCGCTCCGCCGTCATCGGTTCGTCGTCATCGCGATGTTCGTGATCGTCTTCCTCGAGATCGTCGTATTGCTGCATTTACGCGCCTCGCAGTACGAGGCGAAGGCGCGGGTGATCGTGACTCCCCTCCCCGACGCCGTGACGGCCTACGATGGCCTGCCGCTCGTGCGAGAGACTGCGGGCGGCCAGTCCGCCATCTACGTCGCGACTGCAGCGAGCGAGCTCCGGACATCGAGCGCGACAAAGCTCGCCGCGCGCATGCTCCATTCGACCGCGGCCGTCGTGGGGCCTGCGGTGAAGGTCGAGCCAGTGTCCGGACAGAGCATCGTCGAAATCAGAGCCACGGCGCAGTCGCCCGCGGTCGCCGCGGAGATCGCGAACACCTACACACAGGCCGCGCTGACGATTCGCAAGCGCACGCTGCAACCGCTGGTAGCTCAGTCGTTGGAGCGGGCACGGAAGGCCTTGGCGACACTCGAGGATCCGACCGGAACGACGGCGAACTCGCTCCGTCTCAAGATCGCGACGCTCGAGGGCTTGACGAGCGGCACGGACCCGACACTGTCTCTCCTGCAGAAGGCGTCGACGCCTACGACCGCGACCGGCTACCCCCGCTCACTCAGCGTCGCGATTGCCGTCGCCTCGGCGCTCTTGATCGGCGTGCTGACGATCATCTTGATCGAGCTACTCGTACCTCAACCGATCAAGGAGGAGGACGAGCTTCAGCGCGTCTGGCCCTTGCCGATTCTCGCCCGTGTGCCCGAAGAGCCGCCGAGCTTCCCGCCGGTTGCAGCTCTCGCCGGACATCCATCGGAGTTCTCGCGCGACCAGTTTCGGATGCTTCGCGCCCAACTCGAACTGAGAACCCCGGGCGCCAGCGCGGTCGCATTCGTGAGCCCCTCGCAAGGAGATGGGAGAACCAGCGCTGCCGTGCACTACGCGCTCTCGATCGAAGGCGCGCACGAGAAGGCGATCATCCTCGATCTCGACGTTCGCCGCCCCGGAGTCGCAGCCCAACTGCGAGTCCCGGTCGACGAAGGGCTCGAGGGCGTGCTCAGGCGACAGCGGACGGTCGAAGGCGCCGCCATTCCTGTGCCGACGCACCCGACGGTCGCCGTGCTCGCAACGCGCAAGCGCGGTACGCAGGAAAGCATCGAGCTCGTGTCCGCGCGCGCAGCCGAGATCGTCGCAGACGCGCGCGCCGTCGCCGATCACGTGATCGTCGACATGCCCCCTCTCGGAGAAGTGAGCGACGGGCTCGGGGCCGTTGTCGCCGTTGATCACGTCATCGTTGTGATCAGGCTCGGACGGACGATGCAGCCGGCGCTCGTGGCCGTACGTGAACTGATCGAGCGCACCGGTGCGACTCCCGTCGGGTTCCTCGTCATCGGGTCGCGGCGACCGCAGCGATAGCCCGATCGGCCGTCTACACGCGTTGGTCTCCGGTCAACGCGAGAATCGTCGTGCCGACGACGCGAGGACATTCCAGAGGCGCGGCTGGGTCCCGAAGGCGACCTCCTTCACGCGCGCGCGGAGGCGCCCGTCATTCTGGTACAGGCTCAGCCGCGGCCAGAGCAACCGTCCATGCGGGCCCGTTTCCACGGCGGCGAGCACCGTACCTATCGTGTACCCAGCGGCCTCGGCCGCCTGGGCAACCCGGAGGTCCGCGCTCCCATAGGGGTACGCGATCGCCGTGCAGGGGACGCCGAGCCGCTCCTCGCACGTCCGCCGAGAGCCGTCGAGCTCGGCCGCGAGCCGGACGTCGCCGAGCGTGGTCAGGTCGGGATGAGTGCAGGTATGGGACCCGATCTCCCATCCCTCGGAGTGGAGCTCGCCAAGTTGTTCCCACGACATCGGGATGAGCTCGTGGGCGTCCGGCCCGCGGCTCCAGTGCTCGATGCCCGCCCAGCTCATCGGCGTGTCGAGCCCAGGGAATGCTGTCGGCACGAACACGGTCGCGACGACCCCGAGACGGCTGAGGACCGGTCGGGCCGATTCGAAAACCGAGCGGCATGCGTCGTCGAAGGTCACTGCCATCACCTTGTCCTCCGCCCGCTCGGCGATCCCGCGGGTCAACGTCACCGGTTCGTAACCGCGACCGAGGAACATGCGGAGCTGCTGCTCGAGACGAGCGGGCGTCACGGCCAACGGCGAGGACCAGCTGCTACTGACCGCGTGATAGCAGAGGACCAGGGCCCGGTCGTGTTGCCCGGCGCTCACTCGGGGCTTGCGTGGGGTTGCCGGCGGGCTGGCGATACCCTGGCGGTGATGACGAGTGTGTCCGTGCTGATGCCCGTGCTCAACGAGGAGGCCGGAATCCGCGAGGCGATAGCAAGGCTCCGCCGGCAGCGCTTTCCTGGTGAGCTCGAGTTTCTGATCATCGACGGTGGTTCGACTGATCGAACGCGCGAGATCATAAGCACGGCAGCAGCGAGCGACGCTCGGATACGTCTGCTCGACAACCCGCGGCGCATCATTCCCGCCGCGCTGAACATCGGGCTCCATGCCGCGTCTGGTGAGTACATCGCGCGCATGGACGCCCACACGATCTATCCCGATGACTATGTACGTCATGGGGTCGCGCGTTTACAGCGCGGCGATGTCGCGTGGGCCAGTGGGCCGCAGGTAGCCGACGGCATCGATGCGGCTACCTCTCGCGTCGCGCTCGCCCAGCGGACGAGGCTCGGGATCGGCGGCGCGGCATTCCGCAGCGCCGTCGAAGAGATCGAGGTCGATACGGGCTATACCGGCGTGCTGCGCCGGGCGACGCTCGAGCATCACCGTGGATGGGACGAGCGGTGGCCGGTGAACGAGGATTCCGAGCTGGCCGCGCGGATCCGCGAGGAGGGTGGACGGATCGTGTGCATCCCGGAGATGGCGGCTGCGTACATCCCGCGGGCCACCCTCCGAAGCCTGGCGCGGCAGTACTTCCGTTACGGCCAGTACAGGGCAAAGACGTGTCGTGCACACCCTGCCAGCATGCGCCGCTCCCACATCGTGCCGCCGGCGCTGACGGTGGTGGTCGTGGCGGCGGTGGTGCTCTGGGACGTGCCGTTGGCGGGCTGGACCGCCCGTGCGGTCGTAGCGGCGTGGGCGGTTGCCCTCCTCGCAACAGCGGCGGCTCAGCTGCGGAGGGCGACTGCTCGGGACGCCGCCGCGGTGCCGGCCATGCTCGCGACCATGCATCTCAGCTGGGGACTCGGGTTCCTCGTCGGCTGCGTGCGCTTCGGCCCACCGTTCCGTGCCGTCGCGCGGCTTGCCCTGGGCGGCTCGTGGTCCTAGCTCTTGCGCTCGGTGCGCGCTGAACGGCGCTGGACGGCGCCGTTCAGGTCGTCAGCCGCGCGACGCAGACGACCGGCCACCGGCTCGGGATCGCCCTGCGTCGTCGCGTAGTAGTAGGCGTCACGGTCGACGTGGGTGCCGACAACGACGAACCCGACCGGCCTGATGCCGTTCGTCGCGAACATCTCGGCGAGGTTCTTCAGCTTCGCGATCCGGGTTTCTCCCAGCCGGACGACGATCACCACCTGGTCCGCGGATGAGGCGAGTGGGAGTGCGTCGACCACCTCGGTCAGCGGGGATGTGTCGATGACCACGTAATCGGCCTGCTTCGCCGCCTCCTTGACCAGCTGCTGGGTTCCCGGCAGCGAGATCAACTCTGCGACTCCGGCATCGGCCCGACCGGCAAGCAGCAGCTTCAGCACGCCCTTGCCCATCGGATGGAGCACAAGAGATTCGCTCAGCGTCGCCGTCCCGAGCATGACATCGGTGACCCCGCGCGGGGCCGTGACGCCGAGCGCGTTTCCGATCGACGGCCTCCGGACGTCCGCCTCGATCAGGATGACGCTGTTGCCGGAGACGGCGAGCGAACTGGCGAGGTTGATGGCCGTCGTGCTCTTCCCGACGGACGCAGACGCACCGGTCACGAGGATCGTCCGCGCATTCTGCGCGGACGCGCCAAGGCTCGCCCGGAGGGTGCGGTACGCCTCGATGGCCGGAGGCGTCAGGCGTGTCCGCGGCAGGGGCGCCCCGATCCTGCGTGTCGGCTGGCGCGGGATTCGGGCGAGCACGGGTAGCCGGAACAGCTGCCGGAGTTGCTCCTCGCGACGCAGGCGGGGGTCGAGCACGCGCAGAGCCACGGCACCCGCGACGCCGAGGACCAGGCCGAGGATCGCACCGAGGATGATCGTCAGCCACGTCTTCGGCCACGAGGCCGACGAAGGCGGAGTCGCACGGCTGTTCAGGTGGAGGGTGGGGTCGTTTCCAGCCCGCAGTGCTTGAAGTTGGACGATCTCGGCGCTGAGGTTCTGCGCGGTCGGCGAGTTCTTCGCCGCGGCGGCAAGCAGCGGCTGGAGGCGCGCCAGCACCGCGCTCACCTGTGTCCGCAGTTGGGCCGTCTGCTGCTCGATCGCGGCGAGGGCATACGCGTTGGCGATCGCTGCAGCTGCGTTGGCCGACCGGGCGCTGGCGGTCACGGCGATCAAGCTGCTGCCCGAGACGGGTGTGACCGACACGTCAGCGGCGATCTTCCGGCCGGTCGGTGAGCCGCCGAGTCTCTGACTCGCTCGGTTGGCGACCGTCCGCGTGTCGACGAGGTTCGCGGCGGTCCCGATGTCGCGCGCCGGGTCGTTGGTCTGCCGCAGGATGGAGATCGCTGGATCGACGTTCGTCGCGGAGGGAAGCGGGGTCACGAGCAGGTCGGTCTCCGCCTTGTAGGTCGACGGCGTCAGCCGGACGTACAACACGGCTGCCAGCAAGACGATCAGTGCCGTTCCGAGCACGATTCGCTTGCGCTCGCGGATCGTGTCGAGGTTGCGCTCGAGCCCCTGCTGATCGGGCGCGGGCCGAAGCCAGTCGTTGGAGTTTCCCGGGTCTACCATCTGAGGTCCTCGACGGCCCATTGTTGCAATGTCATCGGCTCTTCCCGCGCCGGACTGAAACCATTCCGTCGTCGCGGCCAAGAGGGCGCGGGTGCCGCCGATACGCTCCGAGGGTGCGTCTGGGTGTCTACACGGACTACGCGTACCACCGCCGCGACGGGATCGTGTACGCGGATCGCACGTTCGCGCGCTTCGTCGACCGCTTGGCCGATCGGTTCGATCGTGTCGTAGTCGTCGGGCGGCTGGAGGATGCGAGGAGCGGGGCGGCCCACGAGATCGATCCGCGCATCTCCTTTGTTCCTCTGCCGTATTACGAGTCGCTTGCCCATCCGCAGCACGCGTTGGGGGCGATGCTCCGTTCGCTGAGGACGTGGTGGCGGACGCTTCCAGAGGTCGACGTCGTCTGGCTCCTCGGCCCGCATCCCCTCGCAATCGCGTTCGCCGTCCTCGCCGCGATGCGCGGCCGGCGCGTCGCGCTGGGCGTCCGCCAAGACCTGCCGCGGTACGTCCGGGCTCGGCGCCCGGGCCGATGGTGGTTGTACGCCGCCGCCGTCGCTCTCGAGGGCAGCTGGCGACTGCTCGCACGGAGGTTTTCGGTCGCGGTCGTCGGTCCTGACCTCGCCCGAAACTACCGTCGTGCGCGTTCGCCGCTCGAGTTTGCCGTTTCGCTCGTCGAGGAGCACGACATCGTCAGTGCCGAGTGGGCGAGCAACCGCAACTACGACGGCGAGCTTCGCCTGCTCGCGGTCGGGCGGCTCGACCCTGAGAAGGACCCGCTCCTGATCGCCGAGATCCTCGCTCGTCTCCGGGCGGTCGATCCGCGCTGGCGACTCGACGTCTGCGGCTCCGGCTCTCTGGAGAACGCGCTCGCAGCCCGCCTCGCGGAGCTCGAGGTTGCGCCGTACGCGAGCCTCCACGGGTATGTGCCGCTCGAAGGCGGCCTGGTGCAGTTCTATCGGGGGTCCCACGCGCTGATCCACGTCTCGTTGACGGAAGGGTTTCCGCAGGTCCTGCTCGAAGCGTTCGCTGCGGGGCTCCCGGTTGTCGCGACCGACGTTGGAGGGATAGCCGAAGCGGCGGCAGGAGCGGTTGTCGTCACGCCCTCGGGTGATGCTGCAACCTCGGCACGACAGCTGCAATCCGTCGCAACCGACGGGGAGCTGCGTGCGCGTCTGATCCGCGCCGGCCTCGACTTCGTCTCGCATCGAACCCTTGACCACGAGGCGACGCGCATCGCCGACTGGTTGCGGCGCTGAGCGCCAAGCTCACCGGACGGCTTTGGCGAGGTAGTGCAGCTCTTGCGACCCGGAGTCATCGTCCTCGGGGGCGAGCCTGTCGCCGTTCTCGGCCCAGACGTCGACCAGCTCGAACCCGGCCGACCGCAGTTCGTGTTCTTCCGCCTCGCGCGTGATGTAGTGGTGGAGCAGGCCCCAACGGTGAGCGGGGTCGTTCAGGATCGCGTAGTCGTCCTCGTACTGCTGGAGGCGAACGAGCCGTCGTCGATTCAGCTTTCCGATCGCGAAGCCCGCGACCGCCCGGACTTGCTGCTGAACGGTTGTCTCACGTCGAAGCTGCGGGCCGGTGCGGGCGAGCGCCTGCGCTTCCGTCGAGCTCCGATTGTGCGTCGAGAAGTAGAACGAGCCGTCGTCCGCGATCACCCGGCGAATGCCCGCCATCACGTCAGGGCGTTCCGCGTGTGATGCGACGTCGAGGACGTTCGCGCCGGCGACGACGACGACGTAGGCGCCGGTCGGGTGGGCCGAAAGGTCGCGCAGGTCTCCGACGCCGAACGAGCCCTTCGGAAACTCGGATCGGCAGTGGGCGACCATCGCCGGCGAGAGGTCGACGCCGACGACGTCGGCGCCGGCGTCCAGCAAGATGCGGGTGATCGCGCCTGCCCCGCAGCCGAGCTCGAGGACGCGCCCACGTGCGAGTTCAGGTCGTAACCGGGCGACGACGGCCCGCTCGACGGGCTTCAGCGCGCGACCGGCGTAGTCGCGAACGCGCAGGCGAGAGCCGTAGACGCTCCTCTCTGGAGGCGTGACAGGCTGCTTCGGATGTGGCGAACGAGGCTGATGGCTCACAGATCTCGATGACGTCGGTTTCACCTGCCTCTGGGCTAGCGTACCCGTAGCCGCCGGCTTGGCTTGTCCGGACATAGAACGTGTGCCAACGTGTGAAAAGACGTCTCTTCGACCTTCTCGAACATCCGACCTCTGCGCAGGCCACAGGCGTGAGCTCTTCTTGACCAGACACATCGTCCCGCTCTACTTCGGGCCCGAGGACAGCCTCTTCGGCGTCCTGAACCCCGTTGACGGCCCTGCCCGGCGCGGGGTCCTGATCTGCGCTCCGATCGGCTACGAGAATGTCATCTACCACCGCCAGCTCGCGGTGCTCGCCCGTCGAATCGCGCAAAAGGGCGCGCCCACCTTTCGCTTCGACTGGCCGGGTTGCGGGGACAGCGCGGGCGACGATGACGATCCGGAGCTGGTCACTGAGGCTCTCGCCTCCATCGATGCCGCGGCCCGCGTGCTCGCGGAGCACGCGGGGGTCGAAGCCGTCGACGTGGTGGGGCTGCGGTTCGGTGCCACCCTCCTCGGCTGCGCTCCCCCGACTGGAGGCGGGGACATCGTCCTCTGGGACGCGTTCTCCTCCGGGAAGGCGTATCTCCGGAGCCTTCGTGCATTCGAGCGGCTGTCCGGCTCCCGATCGAAGGACACGTCGCGCGAGTCCGCAGCAGGTTTCCTGCTCACACGCGAGACGATCGCCGCCATCGAGGAGCTCGACGTGCTCGGTGGCGACCTCGGCTCTCCACGGCGAGTTCTTCTCGCCCACCGCGACGGGGCTTCCGTAGCCGACCTCGCCGACCATCTCACGGCGGTGGGGCACGACGTGACGACGCTGGCGCTGGACGGTCTACGCGAGGTCGCACTCGGCTGGGCGGAGCGCCCTGTTCCGATTTCCTCGTTCGCTGCGATCGAGAGTTGGCTCGGTCTTCCTGCAGACGCTGCCGCAGCGGCGTCGTCGAACGGAAACGGTGGCGTTTCGCGCTTCAGTCGGGCCGGCTCTCTTCAGCTCGCGGGCGGCGTGGTGGAGCAGCCCGTCCTTCTCACCGACGGCAGCCCCATGCTCGGGATCGTCGACACCCCGCCGTCGTACTCCTCCGACGGTCCGTCGCTCGACGGCTCCTGGGTCGTGTTCGTCCCGAACCGCTACGCCCGTAGGATCGGCCCGAATCGCCTCTACAGCCGCTGGGCCCGGAGGTGGGCGCACCGCGGTCTGCCGTCGTTCCGCGTCGACGTCAACGGCACGGGCGATGCCGGCGGCCCGGACGGTGAGACCGACCGGGACATGTACCAGCGGGACGGTGTCGACGACGTCCTGCGAAGCCTCGCCTTTCTGCGCGAGGAGTTCGGCGGAGAGCGGGCCGCAATCATCGGTCTGTGCTCCGGCGGCTATCTGGGCTTTCACGCGGCGCTCGCCGACCCGATGGTCGCCGACGTGATCCTTCTCAACCCGCAGATGCTGCTCTGGGCGGACCACGAGACGTCGGTCACCCGGGCGACCGCGATCCGGAGCCGTGTCTTTCGCCCCAGGAGCTGGTCGCGGTTCATGCGTAACCCGATCACGTGGCTGCGGTTCGTGCTGCCGGTCTTGCGCGAGGTCGTCGTCACCGACCTCTCATGGCGCTTGGGTCGGCGTAGCGAGTCGGCGGGAGGCCCCCCGTCCACCGATGCGGTGGAAGAGTGGATCCGCAGCTCGATCAAGGCCCTCGGCGACCGGGGCTGCAGGCTTCATTTCGTCTTTTCAGAAGGCGATTCGGGCATCGGCTATCTCACCCGGTATCTCGGGGCCGAGCTGGTCGGTCTGGTCGACCAGCCGAACGTGACGTTCCACGTGATCGAAGGGGCGAATCACAGCTTCACGGATCTCGGCCGTCAGGACGCGCTCCATGATCTGATCGCATCGACGCTCACGTCGGCTGGCTACGGCCAGCTCAGCACGCCGGCCGGCGTGTCCGAGTAGTCGGACCCTGAGGCGTGAGCTCCAGCGTCGCGACGCGAGAGAACGGCAGCGGCGATCGCGGCACCCGGCAGACCCCTGGTGCCGCGACGCGCGCCGCGGTGACTACGTGTTGCTTGCCCGGCGCAGCAGAAGCCCTGCCACGACGAGAGCAACGGCGATCACTGCCACGAGGCTGAGGTCCATACCCGTGAACGGCAGCGAACCCGTCTTCTGAACCGTCCCCTGGACTGTCCCGGCAGATCCGCCGTAGCCAGCAAGGGTCGACCCACCGCCGGCGAGCGCTCCCGCAACTGGAGACAGAACGAACAGCGCTACCGCAACGGCAACTTTCTTCATGAAGCTCCTCCCCTCTGGCTTGCCTGTTTCCCTGACATGTCTCTTCTGAAAGGTAATCGTACGCTAAGCGGGGGCCGGACTCGGACACCCCACTCGTGGGTAGTCGTCGCCGTACCTTCAGCTAGGACCGCCTCAGCGGCCGGACTTTGCCAGCAGGCGGGGGAGTGTCCTCATGCAGATCATGAAGTCGACGATCAGGCGCTGATGGCGGAGATACCAGAGGTCGTGAGCGAGTTTCGTCTCCATCGCGTCGTGGTCGGACGCGTATCCCGCGCGCACCTGCGCCCAGCCGGTCACTCCGGGTTTGAGCAAGTGCCGGCGCGACCAGAACGGGACGGCCGCCTCGAGCGCGTTCAGGAAGTCGGGGCGCTCGGGCCGTGGCCCGACGATCGACATCTCGCCCCGAAGCACGTTCCACATTTGCGGCAGCTCGTCGAGCCGTGAGTCACGAAGCACGCGTCCGACGGTCGTGACGCGAGGGTCGGCAACCTCCGCCCAGACCGCCTCACCTCGCTCGGCGTCCGCCCGCATCGTCCTGAACTTCACGATGTTGAACACCTTCCCGCCTTCGCCAAGGCGCTGCTGGCGATAGAGCACCGGCCCCGGGGAGGTGGCCTTGACGAGCAGCGCGATCAGCGGAAACAGCGGCGCAGTCAGCAACAACGCGGCCAGGCTGACAACGAGGTCGAACGTGCGCTTGACCGATGCGCGGTACGGCCGTTGGTAGACGTGGAGGATGCTCATGAACCATGCGTCCGTGATGTGCCGCACCGGCAGTCGGCCGAACGCATGCTCGTGAAACTCGGGCAATCCGACGACCTGGAAGCCGAGGCCGGCAACGGCCGCGAGGTGTGCAAAGACATCTGGACGCCCGCGCTCGACGCCGAGAAGCACGAGGTCCGGCTTGGCGAGCCGAACGATCGACTCCAGGTTTCCCACTTCCCCGACGACAGGCACGCCTGCGACCGCGTCGACAGTCGTCTCCTGGCCGACGATTCCGATGATCTCGAACTCCTGCCTCGGCTCCTGGGCAAGTGTTTCCAGGAGCTCTCGGCTGCTCGCCGTGACACCGACGATGAGCACGCGCCGCTTGAGCATGGTGAGCCGGCGCGTTGCCGCCGCCCAGGCGAGTGTGACTGCGAGGACCGCGCCGGCCGCGATCGCGAGCCCTGCGCGCGAGATCGCGAGTGAAGGCGCGACGAAGGCGATGGTCGCCGTGGCGGCCGCTCCGGCCAGCGTGCCGAGGAGCGCGACACTCGACGGGCCGACCGCCGCCCGCACGCTGTACGTGGCGCTCTCGACCATGGCAAACGCGAGCGCCCATGCGCCGAACATGAGCGCAGACTCCAGGGCGATTCTCGTTACGCCCGAGGTCATCACCGCTGCGGCGACGATGACGGCGAGACCGATGCCGGTCGTCCGCACCCACGCTTCATGCGACGGCCGGAACGTCACCCGAGACCCTCCACGCCGGGCAGGCTGTCCGGTGGCGGATTCGTCGTCGACAACACGCTCAACGGTTACGTCGGCTGCGAGCGCATGGTTCGATTTCGCGGTCTTCACCGGGTTTGCCTCACGTCCGAACGGTGCGCCACGCTGCCCCGCGTCGCGCCAGCGGATCGGCTAGCGGTGGCAACCGAAACGTTGTGCCGACACTTAACCAACTCTCCCCAACGTCTCCGTGCTGCTCAAATTCGAACGTCTGCCCCAGTATCCATGTACGAAAAGCATAGTCTCGATCGGCCAGCGTCCGGGATAGCCGCCTCAGGTTAGGCTCGCGGCGGAATGGACGTGGTCAGGCTCGAAAGGTCGCGCCTCGACGAAGCAAGCGCCGTTCTTGCGCGGGCGTTCTTCGACGACCCCGCGTGGGTCTGGCTGTTGCCGGATGCGGACCGGCGCGCGCGGCTCCTGCCGTGGCTCTTCCGGATCGGGTTCGACATCACTGCGGCCGAGGTCTACGCGACCGAAGCCGAGGTGCTCGGGGCCGCGCGCTGGCTGCCGCCCGGCCGCGCGCCGATGCGAGTCGGCGCGACGGTGCGTGCTCTGTTGACGACGCCGCTACGGCTCGGCTCCGCGACCCCGCACTTCCTCGCGTACGGCCGCGCCGTCGAATCGCTGCGCATGGAGGCGACAGCCGGTCCGCACTGGTATCTCGCCGGGATCGGGGTCGAGCCGTCCGCGCGCCGTCAGGGGATCGGCGGCAGGCTGCTTGCGCCTGGCATCGCCGCATCCGAGCGCGACGGTGTTCCCGCCGTCCTGCTGACGAACAACGAGCAGAACCTCCCGTTCTACGAGGCGCACGGCTTCCGCACGGTGCGCGAAGCCAACACGCCGGAGGACGGCCCGCACGCCTGGGCTATGGTCAGGCGGCCGTGACCGAGAGGCCTCCGAAGCGCTATCCGGACCGCGACGAGATCGCCGCGGTGCGCGCCGAGGCGGAGACGCTGGAGAACGGGGTGGAGGCGGCCGACACGCGGCGGCTCGCCGGCCGCGTGCTGGCGCGGCGCGACATGGGGAAGCTCGTGTTCCTCGACCTCGTCGACCGCTCCGGTCGCATCCAGCTGCTCTGTCCCGCCGCGCGGACGGGCGAGGTGGACATCCACCTCGGCGACGTGGTCGGCGCGGCCGGCAAGCCGGCGAAGAGCCGCCGGGGCGAGCCGTCGCTCGTCGTCGACGAGCTCCAGGTCCTCTCGCGCATCCGCTCGCCGCTCCCCGACACGTTCCACGGCCTGACCGACGTGGAGCAGCGCTACCGCCGCCGCTACCTCGACCTGCTGATGAACGACGGAACACGAGCCGACTTCATCCTGCGCTCGCGCATGGTCAAGGCGATTCGCGACTACCTCGACGGCGACGGGTTCCTCGAAGTCGAGACCCCGGCGCTGCAGGCGGACTACGGCGGCGCGTTCGCCCGTCCGTTCGCGACGCACTCGAACGAGCTCGACCAGGACATCTATCTCCGGATCGCCGGCGGTGAGCTCTACCTCAAGCGGCTGATCGTCGGCGGCCTGGAGAAGGTCTACGAGATCGGCCGCGTGTTCCGGAACGAGGGCGTCTCGTACAAGCACAACCCCGAGTTCACGATGCTCGAGTGGTACGAGGCCTACGCCGACTACAACGACACGATGGAGCGGTTCGAGACGCTCGTCGAGACGGTTGCGCTCGAGATCCTCGGGACGACCAAGGTCACCTACCGGGGCCACGACGTCGACCTGAAGCGGCCGTGGCGGCGCGTCAAGCTCGTCGACGCGCTCCGAGAGCACGGTGTCTGGTCGGAAGACGAGACCGAGCTGCGTGCGATCCTCGAGTCACGCGGCATCAACACGACCGAGGACAAGACGTGGGCGCAACTCGTCGACCACGCGCTCACGAACTACGTCGAGCCCAGGCTGATCGAGCCGACGTTCCTGCACGACTACCCCGTCCGGCTCTCGCCGTTCGCCCGCGCCACGGACGGCGACGACCAGATCGTCGAGCGGTTCGAGGGGTACGTCGGCGGGACGGAGCTCTGCAACGCCTTCAGCGAGCTGAACGACGCGGTCGAGCAGGAGGAGCGCTTCCTGATGCAGGCGGAAGAGGGCGCCGGCGGCAACGTCGAGGCGGAGCCGGGCGACGAGGACTACGTCCAGGCGCTCTCGTACGGGATGGCTCCGACGGGTGGGCTCGGCTTCGGCATCGATCGGCTCGCTATGGTGCTTGCGGGGAAGGAGTCGATCCGCGACGTGATCCTCTTCCCGGCGCAACGCCCGCGCGCGTAAGACGGCGAGGAATTTGTGCGGTTCGTCGCGAATGTCGCGACGGATCCGTCACCGCGACACCCCCGATGAGGGGAGTACGATGGCGCCTCGGCGAAGCAAAATCGGTTTAGCCGCCGGTACCGGCGGAAGAGAGGTCACCGAGTGTTCGAGAGGTTTACAGAGAGGGCTCGTCAGGTCGTGGTGCTCGCACAGGACGAGGCGCGGGCGCTGAAGCACAACTACATCGGGACGGAGCACATCCTGCTCGGCCTGCTGCGCGAGGAAGAAGGCCTCGCTGCGCGGGTCCTCGAGTCGCTCGACATCACCGTCGAGGAGGTGCGCGCGCAGGTCGCGCGGATCGTCGGCCAGGGTGACGAGGTCACGACCGGCCAGATCCCGTTCACCCCCCGCGCGAAGAAGGTGCTCGAGCTCGCGCTGCGTGAGGCGCTGTCGCTCGGCCACAACTACATCGGCACCGAGCACATCCTGCTCGGGCTCGTCCGCGAGAACGAGGGGGTTGCCGCGCGCATCCTGCTCGACTTCGACGCCGACGCCGAGAAGATCCGCAACGAGATCATCCGCATGCTCTCGGGCCCGGGACGCCGCCAGGGCGGCGCCGCCGGCCAGGGGACGGGCGAGAAGGGAAAGAGCTCGAAGCTGCTCGACCAGTTCGGGCGCAACTTCACGAAGCTCGCGAGCGAGGGCAAGCTCGATCCCGTCGTCGGCCGCCAGACCGAGATCGAGCGGATCATGCAGATCCTCTCGCGCCGCACCAAGAACAACCCGGTGCTGATCGGCGAGCCGGGCGTCGGCAAGACCGCCGTCGTCGAAGGCCTCGCCCAGCGCATCTCGGCGAACCAGGTGCCCGACATCCTGAAGGGCAAGCAGATCTACAGCCTCGACCTCGCGGCGCTCGTCGCCGGGTCGAAGTACCGCGGTGAGTTCGAGGAGCGCCTGAAG
>Ga0207660_10000472_pt1 | contig 26680 bp, 24 predicted proteins | sample KBSC73BmetaG_FD_184335 | JGI IMG/M metagenome (GOLD analysis project Ga0207660, IMG submission 184335) | Corn rhizosphere microbial communities from Kellogg Biological Station, Michigan, USA - KBS C7-3B metaG (SPAdes) (version 2) | ecosystem: Host-associated > Plants > Roots > Rhizosphere ... | reverse complement strand
CGGTGCATTCGCCAACAAGGCGCAGGCCGAACGCGCCTGGACCGCATTGTCGGCGCGTTTCCCGGGCGTCGCGGCGATGAACAAGATGATCGTGCCGTTCCCCGGCGGCATTCGCCTGCGCGCGGGCGCCTCTTCGGCCGCCGACGCGAAAACGGCGTGCGATTCGCTCAAGGCCGCCGGCGAGAATTGCTTCGTGGCGCAATAAGCGGGGATCGATGCAGGCGGCGATCTACGCTCCGGCCGGGCTTGAGCTCAGCGACGACGAGCGACGCTTTTTCCGCGATGCCGACCCCGCCGGATTCATCGTCTTCAAGCGCAATTGCGAAACGCGCGAGCAGCTGCGGCGGCTGACGGATGCGCTCCGCGAGCTCAGCGGGCGTGCCGATGTCCCGATCCTCATCGACCAGGAAGGTGGCCGGGTCGCGCGGATGAAGCCGCCGGAATGGCCCGCTTTCCCCGCGGCCGAGAGGTTCTCGCAGCTCTACCAGCTTGCCCCGTCGTCGGCGATCGAGGCGGCGCGGGCCAATGCGCGCGCCATCGCGCTCATGCTCCGCGACGTCGGAATCAACGTCGATGCGCTGCCGCTGCTCGATGTGCGCCAGAAAGGCGCAAGCGACATTATCGGCGACCGCGCGCTCGGCAGCGAACCGATGCAGGTCGCGGCGCTTGGCCGGGCCGTGCTCGATGGAATGGCGTCGGCCGGGGTCGTGGGGATCATCAAGCATATCCCGGGCCACGGCAGGGCGCTGGTAGACAGCCACAAGGAGCTTCCGGTCGTCAGCGCGGACGTAGGAGAGCTGGACAGCGACCTTGAGCCGTTCGAGCGCCTGTCCTCGGCGCCGATGGGGATGATGGCGCATGTGGTCTACACCGCCTTTGATGCGGAGCGGCCGGCGAGCATGTCGCCGGTCGTCATCCGCGACATCGTCCGCGCGCGGATCGGCTTCGATGGCTGGCTGATGAGCGACGACATCGGCATGGAGGCCCTCCAGGGCGATTTCGGCAGCCGCGCGGCGGGAGTCGTGGCCGCGGGCTGCGACGTCGCGCTCCACTGCTCGGGGAAAATGGACGAGATGATCGCGGTCGCAAAAGCAGTGCCGCCAATGAGCGCCAAAGGCGAGGCGCGCCTTGCCCGGGCGATGGCAAGCGCCGGAGCAAACGCCGACGCGCCCGACTTCGGCCAGTCGATCGCGATCCGCGACGCGCTTCTCGGGGTGGCCTGACGGGGGTTCCCGCGTTCGCCGATGAGTCCGGCCCGTTTGTCGATGCGGAGGGTTGCGGGTGGAAACTAACTTTTGCCAAGGTGCTGCCCGCTAATCCCCTGCCATCAACAAGAGAATCCCAGCCGATGCGCCTCATTTCGCTCTTTTGCGCCACCGCCGCCCTCGCGGTTTCCCCTGCTTTCGCCCAGTCTGCCCCGGGTGGCGGCAGCCCCGGCGGCGGCGACAAGGTCAAGAGCGTCGAGGACCTGCACAAGGAAGCGCTCAACAAGGAAGCGGCCTCGGTCTGGAACGGCGCTCCGGTCGAAGAGCGCACCGTCTCCACCCGCCACAGCGCGATCGTCGACGGCCGCACGATTCCGTACACGGCGACCGCCGGGACGCTCACGATCCGCGACGCCGAGGGCAAGCCGACGGCGAGCATCTTCTACACGGCGGACACGGTCGACGGCGTTCCCGGCTCGCACCGCCCCGTGACCTTCTTCTACAACGGCGGCCCCGGCTCGGCCTCGCTTTGGCTGCGGATGGGCTCGTTCGGTCCGGAGCGGATCCAGACGCTGAACGCGCAATATATGAAGCCGGCGCCGTTCAACCTCGGGCCCAATCCGGACACCTTGCTGGGCACCACCGACGTCGTCTTCATCGACGCTCCGGGGACCGGCTATTCGCGCCCGCTCGGCGATGCCAAGCCGGCCGACTTCTACGGAGTCGATCAGGACGCCGACGCCTTCGCCCGCGCGATCATGCGCTACGTGACCAAGTTCGGCCGCTGGGACAGCCCCAAGTTCCTGTTCGGCGAGAGCTATGGAACGACGCGCTCTGGCGCGCTCGCCTATCAGCTGCAGCAGCGCGGCATGGCGCTCAACGGGGTGATCCTGCTGTCGTCGATCATGAACTACGGCCGGCGCCAGCCGGGCCTCGATCGCGATTACCTCAACTACATTCCTAGCTACGCGACGACCGCCTGGTACCACCACAAGATGGCCAATCCGCCGGCGACGGTGGGTGAGGCCGCGGCCGAGGCTCGGGCCTTCGCGGAGGGTCCGTACGCGGCCGCGCTCGAGAAGGGTCAGACGATCAGCAAGCAGGAAGAGGACCAGATCGCTCAGCAGATGAGCGGGCTGACGGGCCTCTCGCCGCAGTTCATCGAGGAAAACAACCTCCGGGTCGACCTCTCGGCGTTCCGCAAGGAGCTGCTGCGCGACGAGCGGCTGACCGTCGGCCGCTACGATTCGCGCTATACCGGCGTCGATCCGAACGCCGGTGGCGATTCCCCCGATTTCGACGCGTCGGACGTGGCGATCAGCGGCGCGTTCGTGGGAACGCTCCAGGGCTATCTGGCGCACGACCTCGGCTACACCACCGATATGCCCTACCGGCTGAGCGCGAGCGATGCCTCGGGGTTCAACTGGGACTTCAAGCACAAGGCGCCCGGCGTCCGCTTCACGCTCAACGACCCGAACACCGCGCTCGACCTGTCGGCGGCGATGCGCACCAACCCCTATCTCAAGGTGCTGTCGCTGAACGGCTACTATGACATGGCGACGCCGTTCTTCGGCACGGAATATGACCTCGACCACATGATGCTTGAGCCGGCGCAACAGCAGAACCTCCAGTTCCGCTACTATCCGTCGGGTCACATGGTCTATCTGAACCCCGATGCGCTCCACGCGATGCGGATCGACGTCCAGAACTTCATCCAGCAGGCGGTCGGCGAGGCCGCGAGCGGCTACACGCCCGCCGCCGCGCCAAGGCGCGGCCGCCGCTGACTTATCCACAATAGAGTGGGGCGCTGCCTTCGCGGCGCCACCACTCGTGGTATCATCCCGGCGTGGATGAGGATTTCGGAGAGCGGCCGATCCGGCAATCGGACGAGCTGACGCTCAGCCTCGACGGCTGGGAAGGCCCGCTCGACCTGCTGCTCAACCTCGCGCGGGCGCAGAAGGTCGACCTCGCGCAGATCTCGATCCTTCAGCTGGTCGAGCAATATCTGACGTACCTCGCCGAAGCGCGCGCGCTGAAGCTGGAGATCGCGGCCGATTATCTCGTGATGGCCGCGTGGCTCGCTTACCTCAAATCCTGCCTGCTTCTGCCCAAGGATCCCGAGGCGGACCCGAGTCCGGAGGAGATCGCGCTCCGGCTCCAGATGCGGCTCCAGCGGCTCGACGCGATGCGCGAAGCGGGCGCACGGCTGCTCGGCCGCGACCGCGTCGGCCGCGACGTCTTCGTCCGCGGCGCTCCCGAAGGGCTCCGGCTGATCCGGAAGGCGGCGTGGCAGGTGCGCGACTTCGATCTGTTCGCTGCCTATGGCGTGGTTCGCGCGCGCACCCAGCCGGCGCTTCACGTCGTCCATGCGCGGGCGGTCATGACTCTCGACGAGGCGATCGAGCGGGTCGGACGGATGATCGGCATGGCGATCGAATGGACCGTCCTCGAGACGTTCCTCCCGCCGAGCCAGGACCCGCAGTTCCGCCGCTCGGCGCTCGCCTCGAGCTTCCTCGCCGCGCTCGAGCTCGCTCGCCGCGGGAAACTCGATATCGCGCAGGATGAGCCATTCGCTCCGATCAGGCTGAGGGCGGCGTGATGGACGAGCTGCAGCGCGCCATCGAAGCCACCTTGTTCGCGTCGGCCGAACCGCTGACGGTCGAGGAAATCGTCGAGCATGTCGGCGAAGGCGAGGTCGAGATCGCGCTTGGCCGGCTAGCCGCGCATTACGAGGGACGCGGGATCGAGCTGGTCGAGCGCGGCGGCCGCTGGCATTTCCAGACCGCGCCCGATCTCGCTCACCTGCTCAGGCGGACCCGCGAGGAGGCGAGGCGCCTGTCGCGCGCGGCGACCGAGACGCTCGCCATCATCGCTTACCATGAGCCCGTCAGCCGCGCGGAGATCGAAGCCATCCGCGGGGTCCAGATCTCGAAGGGCACGCTCGACGTGCTGATGGATGCCGGCTGGGTGCGGCCTGCCGGACGCCGCGAAGGGCCGGGGCGGCCGCTGCTCTACGCGACGACCAAGGAGTTCCTGACCCACTTCGGCCTCGCCTCGCGCCAGGACCTGCCCGGGATCGACGACCTCAAGGCCGCGGGACTTTTGGACCCGCTCGACGAGTCAGTGATGGACTCGCTCGGCCAGCTTCAACTGGAAAGCGAGGAGGAAGGCGACTAGATAGCCGCCTCAAAGGAGTTTCCCCATGGGTGGTCTCAGCATTTGGCATATCCTGATCATCGCGATCGTCCTCCTGCTTCTGTTCGGAGGGAACCGCTTTTCGTCGATGATGGGGGACGTCGCCAAAGGCCTCAAAAGCTTCAAGCAGGGCATGGCCGACGAAGACGAGGACAAGATGCGTCGCTATGACGAGCAGCGTCGCAACGAGCCGCCGCGGCGGCTGCCGCGGGACGATATCGGCCCGCAGGAGCCCATCGACGTCACTCCGCGCCCGAGCGAGCCGGTGACGCCTCCCCGGGACGACGAACGCCGCTAAGCTTCCAGCGCAAGCATGTTCGGCTTCGATTCCGCCGAGATCGCGATCATCGCGGTCCTCGCGCTGATCTTCATCGGCCCCAAGGAGCTTCCGAACGTGATGCGGACGGTCGGCTATTGGGTCGGCAAGGTCCGCGGCATGGCGCGCCATTTCACCGCCGGAATCGAGGATATGGTTCGGCAGGCCGAGCTCGAGGAAATGGAGAAAAAGTGGCGCGAGGAAAATGAGCGGATCATGCAATTGCATCCGCCCGACGCGCATTATCCCGAGCCCGGCAAGCCTGACGAAATGCCGCCCGTCGCCGAGGTTGCCGAACCGACGCTTCCGTTCGACGAAAGTCAGCCCGAGGACGATCTCCCGCCCGAGGAGCGCCCGCTTCCGTGAGGGACATCGATGAAACCAAGCAGCCGCTGCTCGAACATCTGATCGAGCTCAGGCGGCGCTTGCTGTGGTCGCTGGCCACGCTCGTCGTCTTTTTCTTCATCTGCTTTCACTTTGCGCAGAACATCTTCGCGGTGCTGGTGCAGCCGCTGCTCAAGGCCGGGCAGGGGAAGCTCATCTACACCGACGTGTTCGAAGCCTTTTTCGTGCAGGTGAAGGTCGCGCTGTTCGCCGCGATCATGCTGAGCTTCCCGATGATCGCGACCCAGCTTTGGCGCTTCGTCGCGCCGGGCCTCTATGCGAAGGAGAAAAGGGCGTTCCTGCCGTTCCTGCTCGCGACGCCGCTGTTTTTCGCCGCCGGAGCCTGCTTCGCTTATTTCCTCGCCGTCCCATGGGCGCTCCATTTCCTCTTGAGCTACCAGGGCAATGTCGGCGGCATCCAGCAGGAGGCGCTGCCGGGCGTCGGCAACTACCTCAATTTCATCACCCATTTCCTGTTCGGTTTCGGCGCCGCCTTCCTCTTGCCGATCCTCCTGATGATCCTTGAGCGAGCCGGGATCGTCACCCGGCAGCAGCTTGCGAAGTCGCGGCGATACGCGATCGTCGCGGCCGCTGCGGTCGCCGGAGTCCTCACTCCGCCGGATGCAGTGTCGATGATGATGCTGATGGTGCCGCTCTACGGGCTTTACGAATTCGCGATCCTCGCCATCCGGATCACGCACTGGCGGGCAGCCAGGAAAGCCGCCCGCTCAGGCCCTGTCGTGAATGCCGATGTTTCGGGGCCCCAGACAAGAGAGGGCCCGGAAGCGCCACCGGGGGGGGGGAGGGTTGGCGGTTCCGGGCCCATTTAAGCGGATAGCGAGAGCGGGGGGGCAAAAGGTCACTATCCAACCTGCACAACGCCGCTTCTTTCGAATGGGTTCCGCAGGTGCGGAACATTTTCGAATATTTTTTTGGGCGCTGCCGTAACGAAAGGGCAGCCGCAGTCAAAGTGGCGGAAAAACAGGCAAATCAACGCTATAGCTGCCGAGCTTGCGATCGAGGGTGGAGCGCAGCTGCTTGGCAAGGCCACCGACGATCCGTTCGAACTGGACCTTGTCCGAGGTTCCGTCCTCATCCGGGACAAGTACGCGGCTCCTGACCGCGAGGCGGGCGGTCAATTCGCTTGCCCGGCGAAGCGAAATCTCGACTGCGTCGGCCGGCTGGTGGAGCATCGCGAACTCGACGATCTCGGTGATGAGGAAGGCGACCGCGACAGCCACGTCCTGGGTCGTATTCACGCTGTCGAGCTCGAGATCGATCCTGAAGCTTCGCGCCGCCTCCGGCGCTCCGGCGCGCAGTTCGGCCGCAAGCTCAGTGAGGAGCGGGCGGAGCGCGATTCCGCGATTCTCCTCCATCTCCGCGAAATGGTTGCGGTGGACGATCGACAATGCGCCGACGCGCCGGCTGATGCCCGCATAGGCCGAACGGGCTTCGGGAGTCGTCGCGCTGCGCCCATGGATGTTCAGAAGGGAGGCGACGACCTGGAGGTTGTTCTTCACCCGGTGGTGGACTTCCCGGACCAGACGCCGCTGCCCTTCCAGCGCGTCAGCCATTTCGGCGTCCGATTCTTCGACCCGCGCGACCGCCCTGCCGAAGGCGTTGCGAAGCTCCTGGATCTCCTCCGCCGGACCCACCTTGCGCGGCAGGTCCAGTTGCTTGCCGGGTTCGTAATCGAGGACCGCCCGCTCGAGCCGCTTGAGCGGGCGGATCAGCAGACGGCTGACGAGCAGCCATGTGATCAGCGCCGCGGCAATCCACATCAGCACCGGCAGGAGCAGCACGAGGCGGTCGAGCGCGTTGATGCGCCGGTCGGCTGTCGCAACACGGGCGCGGAGATCGCCTTTGCCGATTGGCCAATCGCTGACGTGCGACTGGACCTTGGGATCGGCAGGAGCGGCAATCACCGGCAGTTCCTGCACCGGATCATGCAGGACCAACGTCTGCACGTCGGAATTTGCAGTGATCGCGGACGTCCGAAGCTCCTCGACGGGCACGAGTGCGGTCGCCATGCCGTTGATGACTCCGACCCTGAGAGCCACAGCCCGCGATTCGGGGACGAGCCGCAACGCGATGTCTCCGGGGGCGATGACCGGCAGCGCTCCGGTGTCGCCGACCTTGCCGTTGACGCACAGAGGACTGCCGTCGGGGCGTTCGAATTCGAAATCTTGAGCCACTCCCGGCGCGATCGTGAGGGACCGTCGCGCGCGCGCGCACGCGTCCGAATCGCCCTCGGCAAGCGCGCCGTTGGCGGCGATCCGAAGCGCGAGCGCATCGCGGGCGATAAGGCTTTGGACGGCGCTTGCGGCGATTCGCGACTGGTCGTCGCTGCGCTGGAGGAGCGCGGAGTTCGCCTGGCGGATTCCGCTCTCGCCGAGCCACACGAGCACGACCCCGATGGGGAGCAGCACGGCGGTGAGGATCAGGAGCAGCTTGGCGGCCGTCGGCAGACGTCCGAACCGCTCAGCCGCGCTCATCGCGCGCCCTTCGAGCTACTGGCCGAGCTTGCCGATGAGGTTGAGGAAGTCGTCGGGGACCGGTTCGCGCAGCGTGTCGTCATAGACGGAACGCAGTGCACGACCGAGGTCGCCTTTCCGAGCTGTGCGATCGGGAGCCTTGGACTTCTTCGAGTGCCTGGAATGTCGGGCTCCCTCCGTCTCGCTTCCTTTCCTGGCACTCAACTCCTCGTCCCCCCTCGCGCGGGTTCCTTGGCGCGCTCATACAAATCTGGCTGCACGGTGCAACGGTTCCCTCTGCCGTGCCCCGCTTCGACACGTAATAGCCAACCGCCGCGTCGCTGCTGGGCTCCGCGGCGTGTTCGCTCCAGTCATCGGAAACCAAATGGCCGATGCTTGGTTCCACACCGCAGCCACTTCTCTGGGGGCGATGCGGCGACGCAACAGACGGTCCTTCCAGGGTTGCAACAATCAAGGCGGGTCGCCAAAGACGCCGCGAATTAGTTTTTCGAGGGAGATTACCCGATTATGTCCCTTGGTCAGGAACTCGCCCCCCATCTGCCGTTCCTGCGCCGCTATGCGCGCGCGCTGACCGGCAGCCAGGCCCACGGCGACGCCTTTGTCCGCGCCACGCTCGAAGCCATAGTGGCAAAGCCCGATGAGTTTCCGCGCGACGTCGACCCCAGGCTCGGCCTCTACAAGACCTTCCATGCGATTTGGTCGACCGCGAACGTGGAGGAGGGCGAGGAACCGTCGAAGAGCCCGATCGGCGCCGAGGGGATCGCTCACGCGCGCCTATCGCGAATCACGCCGCTCTCGCGCCAGGCGCTGCTCCTGACGGCGCTTGAAGGCTTCTCGTCGGAGGATACCGGCTATTTGATCGACGTCAGCCCGGCCGACGTCGACTCGCTCGTCGCCGAGGCGCTCGAGGAGATCGAGCGGCAGACGCTCGCCGACGTGCTGATCATCGAGGACGAGCCGATCATCGCGATGGACATCGAGACCATCGTCCGCGATCTCGGCCACAATGTCACCGGTGTCGCCGTGACCCGGGACGAAGCGGTCTCGCAGGCGCGCCAGCACCCGCCGGGACTCGTGCTCGCCGACATCCAGCTCGCCGACGATTCGAGCGGGATCGACGCGGTGAAGGACATCCTGGCCGAATTCTCGGTGCCGGTGATCTTCATCACGGCATTCCCGGAGCGGCTGCTGACTGGAACTCGGCCCGAGCCGACCTTCCTCATCACCAAGCCCTTCCAGCGCTCGACCGTGAAAGCGGCGATCGCGCAAGCTTTGTTCTTCGACGCCGCGACTGTGCCCGCGGCATAACGGAACACGACTCCGGTCGGCGCGTTGGCCGGGGGAACAGTGATTTCGTGACGAGAGCATAATGGTTGATCCTCGGCATTCCGATCCCTCAGTCGTCGAGACGACGACCGAGGCACGTGCCGGATCGACGCCCGGAGTGACCCGGAATGTGCTGATCATCGGCCTTCTGCTGGTGATCATCATTTTTGCGGTGATCTTCTTGGTTGGGTCGCACTGAGCACCTACTTCCCGTCACAATCGCTGTTCATGTTGGATCAAAGCGCGCGCGGCCACGGCTGCGGCGATAAAAAAGGGTGGGGTCTAGTTTGACAGACGATCGCGAAGAGGACCGACCAGCCGCCGCTTCGGCCGAGCCGGTTCCGCTGTCCGATCCCGATTTCAAGGACCAGCTCGCCGCGGTCATTCCCCACCTCCGCGCCTTCGGCCGCTCGCTTTCGGGCAGCCGCGACCTCGCCGACGATCTCGTCCAGGAGACGCTGCTCAAGGCCTGGGCGGCGCGGAAGCGCTTCCAGGCCGGCACCAACATGCGCGCGTGGACCTTCATCATCCTGCGCAACCTGTTCCTCAGCCAGATGCGCCGCGCGCGCTTCAAGGGCGAGTGGGACGACATCACCGCCTCGAAGATCCTCGCGGCGCCCGCAAGCCAGGACCGGCACATCGAGCTCGGAGACATGCAGCGCGCGCTGATGCACTTGCCGCAGCCGCAGCGCGAGGCGCTGATCCTCGTCGGCGCCGGCGGCTTTGCGTACGAGGAAGCCGCCGAGATCTGCGGCTGCGCGGTCGGGACGATCAAGAGCCGAGTCGCGCGCGGCCGGGTCGCGCTGGAGCAGTTGTTGTCGAGCGGGAAGCTACCCTCACGCCGGCAGCACAGGACCGACCCCGACAAGTCGGCGCTCCAGACGATCATGGGCGAAGTCGACGAGCTCAGCCGCGACCACGGATAAGCGAAGATCCCGTCAGTTAAGCCGGCGCAGAAGCTCGGCGAAATCGCGGTCGCACGGCTCCGACGCCGCAGCCTCGAAGGCGCGGCGAAGCGCGGCCGTGATGCCGGCCTGCGCCGGCGGAACGTCCACTCTGATGACTCGACGGTCCATGGAGCTCAGTTCCGGTGCCGTAACGTCCTCTCGTCCCAGCTTCATCGCCATTGCAAACGACCAAAAGCGCGCGGAAGTTTCGTCGTGATGACGACGTCCACAGCAAAAACCAAGGGATGAGTCGCGCGGCTGCATCACCTGCCGACATCGAGCGCGAAAATGCGCTGGAGCGGGCGCGCGAGCATTCGCCTTTTCTGCGCGATGCCATGTCGCTTCATCGCGAGATCGCCGACCGCTTCCTCGCCGACGGAGCCGCAGCCGCGGCCGGGCTCGCGCTGTCTGCGGGGGCAGATCTGCCGGCGGAACGACGGCTTCGTCAGCAGCGGCACGGGCTTGCCCTGGCGGTCGCGCTCGGCGACCTCGCCGGCGAGTTGACGCTTGAGCACGTGACGCGGCTCCTCTCCGACTTCGCCGACCGGGCTCTCGACGATGCGGTGAAGACCGCGATCGACGAGCGCGTGCCGGGCTCCGGCGCCGGCGGGTTTGCCGTGATTGCGCTCGGCAAGCTCGGCAGCCACGAGCTCAATTATTCCTCCGATGTCGACCTGATGCTGCTGTTCGATCCGGGCGCCTTGCCGCGCCGCCCGCGCGACGATCCCGGCGAAGCGGCGGTGCGCATCGGCAGGCGAATCATCGAGCTGCTGCAGAAGCGCACGGAGGACGGCTATGTCGAGCGCGTCGACCTCCGGCTTCGGCCGTCGCCGGAAGTGACGCCGATTGTCCTGCCCGTCGACGCCGCGATCTCCCATTATGAATCGAGCGCCTTGCCGTGGGAACGGGCGGCGTTCATCCGCGCTCGCGCCGCGGCAGGCGACGTGGCGCTCGGCCAGCGCTTCCTCGATTCGATCCAGCCCTTCGTGTGGCGCCGCTCGCTCGATTTCGGCGTGATCGACGAGGTGCGGGAGATTTCCGCGCGCATCCGCGACCATTTCGCCCAAGGCGCCAAAATCGGCCCCGGCTTCGACCTCAAGCGCGGTCGCGGCGGCATCCGCGAGGTCGAGTTCTTCGTCCAGATTCAGCAGATGATCCATGGCGGCCGCGACGCGTCGGTGCGGCCAGGCGCAACGCTCGACGCAATCGGTGCGCTGCACGACGCAGGACATCTGTCGGAGGAGACCGCCGCCGACCTCTCCGGCGGGTACAGGTTGCTGCGCACGGTCGAGCATCGAGTCCAGATGGTCGCCGACGCACAGACGCACCTGCTTCCCGCCGATCCCTCGGCGCTCGACAATGTCGCGCGTCTGCACGGGCTCGCCGACGGCGAGGAATTGATCGCCGAGCTGGCCCCGCACGTCGACCGCGTCGGGCGGATTTTCGACAGCGTCTCTCCCGCCGATCGCAATGCGCTGTCGAACGATCCGGATATTCTGAAGTGCGAGTTGGAATCGCTCGGGTTCGCCAATCCGGAGGAGGCGGCCCGGCACGTCGCACATTGGCGCTCGGGCAAGCCGCGGTCACTGCGCTCGCCGGCCGCGCGGCACGCTTTCGAAGCGATGTTGCCGGCGCTGCTTCGGGCAGTCGCCGCGGGCGCGCATCCGGAGCACGCGCTCAACCGGCTCAGCGACATCGTCGAACGCCTGTCGACAGGCGTGAATTTCTTCCGGCTGCTCGAAGCGCGCCCGCAGCTCGCGGAGCTTCTGGCGAGGGTGCTGGCGCACGCACCGGCGCTCGCTGACCAGCTCGCCCGCCGTCCTGAGCTCTTCGAAGGTCTCTTCGACGAGTCGAGCTTTTCCATGCCTCCGCCCGCGGACGAATTTGCTGCCCGTCTCGAGCAGGCGATGCGCGGCCATCCGTACGACTTGGCGCTCGACCGCGCGCGCAGGCTCGTGAACGAGCGCCGCTTCGCGCTCGGTGTCCAACTCATCGACCGCCGCCGCGATCCGCTGGAAGTGACCGAAGGCTACGCGCGCGTTGCGGAGGGGGCGCTGGTCGCGCTCGGCGATTTGACCGTGAGCGAGTTCGAGCATCTCCATGGCGGCTTTGCGGATGCCGAGCTGGTGGTGCTCGGCCTCGGCCGACTGGGAGGCCAGTCGCTCACTCACGCCTCCGACCTCGACATCATCTATCTGCACACTGCAGAGCCCGGCGGCGCTTCCGGCGGGACAAAGCCGCTCGGCCCGAACGACTATTTCAACCGCCTGGCAACCCGCGTCACGGCCGCGCTGAGCGTGCCTACCGCTGCCGGCCCGCTCTACGACGTCGACGTCAGGCTGCGTCCCGAAGGCGCGAAGGGGATGCTCGCGGTCTCGCTCGAGGCGTTCGAACGCTATCAGCGCGAAGAGGCGTGGACGTGGGAGCATATGGCGCTGTGCCGGGCGCGGCCGGTGTTCGGATCAGCGCAAGCACGCGAGCGCGCGGCGGCGATCATTTTCGACGTGCTGCGCATGCCGCGCGACCGCGCGAAAGTCGTCCGCGACGCCGCGAAGATGCGCGCCGACATGGCGCGCCACAAGCCGCCGCAGGGACCGCTCGACGTGAAGCTCGGCCCCGGCGGCCTCGTCGACCTCGAATTCGCCGTCCATGTGCTGCAGCTGACCACCCACGTCGGCCTCAACACGCGTCTCGAGCAGGCGATGGAGGCGCTTGCGGCCGAGTCTTTGATTTCGGCAAATGTTGCCGACTCGTTAAAGTTGCTTTCGCGAATGCTGGTGATGATGCGGCTTGTCGCGCCCGGCGATGTGAAGCCGACGCCCGACACCTGGCAGCTTGTCGCGAAAGCGTGCGGCGCCGTGACCTGGGACGAATTGCTTGCCGAGCACGACGCTGCGCGCCACAGGATCGCCGAGCTTTGGAACGGCATCAAAGAGGGGTCGTGATGATCAACGAAGGCGACAAGGCACCGGCAATCACGGTGCAGGCAAGCGACGGCAGCAGCGTCAATCTTGCCTCAGCCGGCCACCCGCTGGTGCTCTATTTCTATCCGAAGGACGACACTTCCGGCTGCACGCGCGAGGCGCAGGACTTCACTGCGCTCGCGGGCGAATTCAAGAAGGCCGGAGCGAAGGTGATCGGCGTCTCACGCGACCCGATGAAGAGCCACGACAAGTTCATCGGCAAATATGACCTCAAGGTGCCGCTGGTTTCCGATCAGGACGGCCAAATTTCCGACGCGTTCGGAACCTGGGTCCAGAAGTCGATGTACGGCCGCAAATATATGGGCATGGAGCGCTCGACCTTCCTCATCGGCGCCGATGGACGCGTCGTTAAAGCGTGGCGGAAGGTGAAGGTCCCCGGCCACGCCGAGGAGGTGCTCGAGGCTGCCCGCGCGGCCTAGCCCGCGAGCGCCTTGTAGATCGCTTCCCAGTAGACGACGTCGTCATAGAATGCGCGCACGGGGATGCGTTCGTCCAGCCCGTGGGCGCGCTCGTCGATCGGGGAAATGCCCCAGCTCCCGTCCACGTCGTAAACCGGGATACCCTGGGCGCGGAAGAAGCTGCCGTCGCTCGCCCCGGTCGACATCTCCGGAAACACGTCCATGCTCGGATCGACGACCTTGTGGACCGCGTTGGTGACCGCCGCGACCACGTCGGGCCGGAACGGCGAGGCCGGCGTCGGAACGCCGATGAATTCAGGATCGGGCTTCACCTCGACGTTCGGCCCGACCAGATTCTGCAGCTGAGCTTGGACTTCGGTCGGCTGTACGCCCGGGAAGATCCGGCAGTTGACCGTCGCGGTCGCGCTTTGCGGCAGCGCGTTGTCCGCATGCCCGCCGCTCAGCATCGTCGCGACGCAGCGCGTCCGGGTCATTCCCACCTCGAGCGGGTTCGCTTCGATCGCGTCGGCGGCGGCCGCGTCGTTCGGATTCGCAAGCCAGGCACGGATCTCCTGGCCTAGCGGGCTGCTCCCCTCCTGCTTGGCGCGCTCGGCGAAATAGGCGCGGGTCACGTCGTTCTGCATCGGCTGGAAGCGGTAGCTACGCACCTTCTCCAGCGCGTCGGCAAGGTCGTAGATCGCATTGTCGGGACGCGGTCGGCTGCTGTGGCCGCCCGGATTGTGCGTCGTCAGGAAATAGGTCTGGAAGGTCTTCTCGGCCATCGAGATGCCGCAGCCGAGCGACCGGAACTGCTCGTCGAACGAGGGGCAGCCGCCGTCGGCGTTGAGCCCGAACTCGGCATCGGTGAGGTTGCGCCACTTGGTCGAGCCAAGCGTCGCGCCGACGCCGCGCGTCTCTTCGTCGCCACTATAGAAGAAAATGATGTCGCGATCAGGCTTGAACCCTTCGGACATCAGCTTCACCGCGGCCATCGTGGTGGCGACGTCCCTGTTTTTCATGTCGCTAGTGCCGCGGCCGTAGAAATAGCCGCCCTCCTCGCGGAACACGAACGGGTCGTATTTCCAGTCCGATCGCTTCGCTTCGACCACGTCCATGTGGCCGAGGACCAACATGGGCTTCTTCGTTGCATGCGGTGAGCGCCAGCGGACGATCAGCGCCTCCGTCTGGTCGCCCGGCAACGCCTCGTAGGGCATGAAGTGGATATCCGAATCGGGAATGCCGGCGGCACGGAACTGGTCGGCAAGCAGCTTCGCGACCGCGGGAACCTGGCCGCGGTTGTGCACCGAGGGAATCTCGATCGCCTGCTTGAACACGGCGCGCGCCTTCGCCTGCCACGCGGGCTCGAGCTTGGTCGGCAGCGTGCGGGGGTCGGTGGCGGCGATCGCGCTGGTCGAAGCCGCGGCGGCAAGAAGGAGAAGGGTAACGCGCTTCATGGAAATCCTCGATTGAATCACTTGAAAAACAGCCGTTGGCGGGGGCTCACTTACCGGCCAGATCCTGCAGCATCATCTCGAAATGGACGACATTGTCGTACAGCGACTGCACCGGCAGGCGCTCGTCGCGGCCGTGGGCGCGCTCGTCGATGGGCACGACTATCCATCCGCCGCTGGCGCCGTACACCGGGATGCCGGCGACCCGGAACGGACGGGCGTCACTGGCGCCCGTCGACATCTCGGGGAACACCGGCATTCCCGGGTGGAGCGCCTGGACGGCATGCGTGTACGCCGCGGTGACGTCGGGCCGCAGCGGCGACGCGAGCGAGGCGACATTGTCGTCCTCCCGAGTCACCTCGACTTGCGGATCGTCGACGATCTTCTCGAGCTCGGCCTTGACCGCGTTGGGATCGACGCCGGGGAAGATGCGGCAGTTGATCCGCGCCTGGGCGAGCTGCGGAAGGGCATTGTTCGCGTGCCCACCGAACAGGCGCGTGGCGACGCAGCGCGTGCGGGTCAGGCCGACTTCGCTGTCGCTCGCTTCGATGATGTCGGCGGCCTCGCCGTCGTTGGGATTAGCGAGCCAGCGGCGCATGGCGTCGCCGAGCGGCCCTTTCTCGGTTTTCTGGCGCCCCTCGAAATAAGCGCGAGTCGTCTCGTTCATCATCGGCTGGAAGCGATAGGCCTCGAGCTTATCGAGCGCGTGGGCGAGGCTGTAAATCGCATTGTCCTTGCGCGGCTTGGACGAATGGCCGCCGCGGTTGTGCACCGTGAAGGTGTAGTCGGCGTAGGTCTTCTCGGCGGTCTGGAGCGTGAACCCGGCGGGCGTCCCGTCGGGATTGAAGCCGCCGCCGCCCCCGTCCGCGTTGAGGCCGTATTCCGGGTGGCCGAGCAGGTCGAGCCACTGCGTCGCGCCGTTCTTCGCGCCGATCCCGTTCGTTTCCTCATCGCCGGTGAACAGGACGACGATGTCGCGCTTGGGTTTGAAGCCGGCCCTCTTGAGGTCGATCATCGCCTGCGTGATGGCGACGATCCCGTCCTTCATGTCGATGCTGCCCCGGCCGTAATAATAGCCGTCCTTTTCGATCATCTTGAACGGGTCGACAGACCAGTCGGAGGGCTTGGCTTCGACGACGTCCATGTGGCCCATCAGCATGATCGGTTTGGCCTTGGGCGTGCCCTCGGCGCGCCAGCGGACGATCAGCGCGGCGGTATCGTCCTCGCCCTGCGTCGCGCTGCCGGTGTGATAGGGCAGCACGTGAATATCCTCGGCGGGAAAGCCGGCGGCCTTGAACTGGTCGGCGACATATTGCGCCATCTGCGGGACGTTATGCCGCCCGATCACCGTCGGAATGTCGATCACATGCTCGAACATCGCGTGCGTCGCATCGCGCTCAGCAGGGCTGAGCTTCGGCGGAGCGGCAGTGGCCGAAGTTGCAAAGGCGACGAGCGCGGTCGCTGCGAGCAGGTGACGCATGGATTTCTCCCCGGAAAAGTTGCGCGACGCTACTCTTCGGCGCGCCGCGGTCAAGCAGTTACGCCATGCCCCTGGGCAAGATATTCGGCGCTCCGTATTTCTTCTAAGCGGCTGATCGTGCGCTGGAATTCGAAGCTGCCGTCGCCGGAAGGGTAGAGTCCCTGCGGCTCCGCGTCCGCCGCCGCGAGCAGCTTTACATTGTGCTCATACAGAGCATCGACGAGCGTTACGAACCGCGCGGCCTCGTTGCGCATGTCCGGCGTCATCACCGGGATGCCGACGATGATCACCGTGTGATAGCGCCGCGCCACGGCGAGGTAATCGGCGGCGCCGCGAGGCTCGCCGACCAGCCGCTTGAACGAGAATACCGCGACCCCCTTTAGGCTCTTCGGCACGTGCAGCGTCCGACTGCCGCCAAGGTCGATCTCCTCCGCCGGCACCTTGGCCCGATCCTCGACCGGGTAATCTGTCAGCTGAAAGAAGGCGCGGGAGAGGGCAGCGGTCGCCTCCGGCCCGTTCGGCACGTGCCACACCTCGACGCCCGTAAGGCGCTCCAGTCGATAATCGGTCGGGCCGTTGACCGGCACGACCAGCATTCGCCGTTCGATCAACTGGATGAAGGGAATGAACAGGTCGCGGTTGAGCCCGTCCTTGTAGAGATCGCGCGGAGGGCGGTTGGACGTGGTGACGACCTTCACCCCCTCGTCGATCAGTTTGCCGAACAGCCGCGAGAGGATCATCGCGTCCGCGGGGTTCGTCACCTGCATCTCGTCGAAGCAGAGCAGTTTCGCTTCTTGCGCAATCTCGTCGGCGACGGGTTCGATCGGATCGCCGTCGCGGCGTTCGCGCACGACCCTCAGGCGTGCGTGCGTTTCGAGCATGAACTCGTGGAAGTGGACTCGCCGTTTCGGCTCGACGTCGATGTGGGCGAAGGCGAGGTCCATCAGCATCGACTTGCCGCGCCCGACACCGCCCCACAGATAAACGCCCGCCGGGCCTTTCGGCGCCGATGCGAAAAGGCGCGACAGCAAGCCGTCGCCATTGCCGAACGTGCATGCGAGCCGGTCGAGCGCGGCGACGGCGCGCTCCTGCGCCGGATCCGGCTTCAGCTCGTGCGCGGCGATCAGCTCGTCATAGGCCGAGCGAACGGGTCCACTCATGCGGGCGCGTTGCGCTCGCGGATGCGCTTCAACGTCCCGCTGAAGCTGTAGCAGGGTTGGTCGTTTTGCCTGACGACACCCTGGAGGAAGGCGTGACCGCGGGTCTGCCTCACCAGCTCGACATGCGCGTCGAGGGGCGAGCCCGGCTTGCCGCGGGCGAGGAAATGGGTGGTGAGGTCGAGCGTGACATAATGGCCCCGCTCCATCCCCGAACAGAGGCCGCCGGCGAACATCGACATGTCGATGAAGCTCATCACCGAGCCGCCGTGCAGCGACCCGCCCATGTTCATATGCGCTTCGGTCGGAAACATCCGGCAGACGGCGCGCCCGGGCCCGTCAGGTTTGAACAGCAGCCGGCCGGTCGCCGCTGCGAAGCTGCCACGCGGGAAGTCGCCCCAACTGTACCAGCCCGGATTTTCCGCGTCGGGCGTCGCTCCTGCGGGAACTCCGACGTCCTCGAGCCCCTCGCCCCGGTAAGTCTCGTCGGTCACGCCGCGCGTTCGGCAATCAGCTTCTTGGTCTCGGCGATCGCTTTGGCCGGGTTCAGGCCCTTGGGGCACACGTTCGCGCAATTCATGATCGTGTGGCAGCGATACAGCCGGAACGGGTCCTCGAGCTGGTTGAGCCGCTCGCCCGTCGCCTCGTCGCGGCTGTCGGCGATCCAGCGATAGGCCTGCAGAAGGATCGCGGGGCCGAGGAAACGGTCGGAGTTCCACCAATAGCTCGGGCAGCTCGTCGAGCAGCAGAAGCAGAGGATGCACTCATAGAGGCCGTCGAGCTTCGCGCGGTCTTCCGGCGACTGCAGCCGCTCGCGCGATGGCGCCGGGCTCGACACCTTCAACCACGGCTCGATCAGCGCATATTGCGCATACATGTGGGTAAGGTCCGGAACGAGGTCCTTGACCACCTCCATGTGCGGAAGCGGCGTGATCTGGACGTCACCTTTCAGATCGTCGATCGGAGTCGTGCAGGCGAGGCCGTTGGTGCCTTCCATGTTCATCGCGCACGACCCGCAAATGCCTTCGCGGCACGAGCGGCGGAAGGTCAGCGTGGGGTCGATCTCGTTCTTGATCCGGATCAGCGCGTCGAGGACCATCGGCCCGGTCTTGTCGAGGTCGATCGTGTATTTGTCGAAGCGCGGATTGGCGTCGCTGTCGGGGTCGTAGCGGTAGATCTTGAACGTCTTGAGCCGCTTGCCGTCCTCGGCCTTGTAATCGCGGCCGCGCGTGATCTTGCTGTTCTTGGGAAGCGTGAATTCGGCCAAGCGACAAACTCCTTGCTTCGAAGGCCGCTAGCACGGCCGCGACGCATAAGAAAAGGCCGCCCGGTCTCCCGGGCGGCCCCTTCGAGCTTCTGGAAACTCTTACTAGCGGCCGAGCAGCGCGCTGATCACCTGCTGGACCACCATGGTGCGCGGATTGACCTGATACAGGTAGCCGTTGTCGTAATAATAACGATACCGCGGCGTAAGGTCATACTGGTTGCGCAGACTGTAAGGGATTTGGCCGAATCCGTAGCGGCTTCCCAACGCGGTGTTGTAGCGCTGACCGACCCGGAACAGCTTCTTGGCCTGGCCCGGCGGCAAGCAGCCATTGTTCTTTTTCGCGAGGCCCGGCGGGCAACCGCCGACCCCGTAGCCGACCGGACCGTTGACGCCATGAGCGTTCTCCAACCCGCGGCCGTGAGGGTTCCCGTGGCCCATGCCAGGCTTTGCAGCGGCAGGGGCAGCGAAGCTGAGCGCCGCAGCCCCGACGAAGAGAAGCAAGTATTTCATAAGCGTTGCCTTTGCGTTGTTTCGAGATGAACAACGCTTGGCGTGCAAAAAGGCCGCCGGGGAGGGGACCGGCGGCCTTTCCTGTCGAACTTCGCTAAGACGATTTTACATGGGGACGTTGATCACCCGCACGACCCGGTACGTGCGCGGGTTCACGACATAGACGTAGCCGTTGTCGTTCACGTAGCGGAAGTTCGGACCCAGCCGATATCGGGTCACGACCGCGCGCGGCAGCGTGTTGAGGTCGACGTAGCTGTAGTTCGCGCCGAAACGGTGTCCGACGGGGTAGCCGCGGCGCTCCGCCTGTGCACGGGTGAGCCTGCGCCAGGAGACGCAGCGGCCGTGGCGATACTTCGTGCACTTCGTATAGTTGGTGTAGTGGCGCGCTTCGGACGGGGTCGCAGTCAGCGCGACGGCGGCAACTCCAAACGCGAGCATCAGCTTCATCATTCTCCATTCTCCCTTAGGATTCCGCTTTCGCAAACGATCCGGCTATCGCGCGGTTTCGCGGTTCATGCGCATGCAATCGCCTTTTAATCTTCGGCCCGGGGGGGCCGATGCGGTTGCGGCGAAGGGGGCACCTCGCTAATCGGGCGCCGCGCTCCATTCGGCGGCGACTCCCCTGCGAACCGCCGCGAGACAAACAGAAAGGTGAAACGCCAGCCCATGGCTCGGAAGAAGATCGCGCTGATCGGCGCCGGAATGATCGGCGGAACCCTCGCTCACTTGGCCGCCATGCGCGAGCTCGGCGACATCGTCCTGTTCGACGTTGTCGAGGGCGTTCCCGAAGGGAAGGCGCTCGACATCGCCGAAGCCGGGCCGATCGACGATTTCGACGCGAAGCTGAAGGGCACCACCGACTACGCCGACATCGAAGGCGCGGACGTGTGCATCGTCACCGCCGGCGTCGCGCGCAAGCCGGGCATGAGCCGCGACGACCTCCTCGGAATCAACCTCAAGGTGATGAAGGCGGTTGGCGAGGGCATCCGCCAGCACGCTCCCAAGGCGTTCGTCATCTGCATCACCAACCCGCTCGACGCGATGGTCTGGGCGCTTCGCGAATTCTCGGGCCTCCCCCACCATATGGTGGTCGGCATGGCCGGCGTGCTCGACAGCGCGCGCTTCCGCCATTTCCTCGCCGAGGAGTTCAAGGTCAGCGTCGAGGACGTGACCGCCTTCGTGCTCGGCGGTCACGGTGACACGATGGTGCCGGTGGTCGAATATTCGACGGTCGCCGGTATCCCCATCCCCGATCTCGTGAAGATGGGCTGGACGAGCCAGGACAAGATCGACGCGATCGTCAAGCGCACCCGCGGCGGCGGCGGCGAGATCGTTGCGCTCTTGAAGACCGGCTCGGCTTATTATGCGCCTGCGACCAGCGCGATTTCGATGGCCGAGGCGTTCCTCAAGGACAAGAAGCGGGTGATCCCCTGCGCCGCGCACCTCACCGGCCAGTACGGCGTCAACGATCTCTACGTCGGCGTTCCGGTCGTCCTCGGCGCGGGCGGTGTCGAGCGAATCGTCGAGATTGAGCTCAATGCCGAGGCGAAGAAGAATTTCGACGTCAGCGTCGAAGCGGTGAAGGAGCTGCTCGAGGCCTGCAGGCAGATCGACAACAGCCTCGCCGAAGCGGTGCCCGCGTGAGCATCCTAGTCGACAAAACCACCAAGGTCATCACCCAGGGGATGACTGGCGAAACGGGCACCTTCCACACGCAGCAGGCGCTTGCCTACGGCACGCAGATGGTCGGCGGCGTGACGCCCGGGAAGGGCGGACAGACGCACCTCGGCCTGCCGGTGTTCGACACCGTGCACGAGGCCGTTGCGAAGACCGGCGCCACCGCGTCCGTCATCTACGTGCCGCCGCCCTTCGCCGCGGACTCGATCCTCGAAGCGATCGATGCCGAGGTGCCGCTGATCGTCACCATCACCGAGGGCATTCCGGTGCTCGACATGGTCCGCGTGAAGCGCGCGCTTTCAGGCTCCAAGTCGCGGCTGATCGGCCCGAACTGCCCGGGCGTGCTCACGCCCGACGAGTGCAAGATCGGGATCATGCCCGGCAACATCTTCAAGAAGGGCAGCGTCGGCGTCGTCAGCCGCTCGGGCACGCTCACCTACGAGGCCGTCTTCCAGACGACGAACGAAGGCCTCGGCCAGTCGACCGCGGTCGGGATCGGCGGCGATCCGGTGAAGGGCACCGAGTTCATCGACGTCCTCGAGATGTTCCTCGCCGACGACGAGACCCAGTCGATCATCATGATCGGCGAGATCGGCGGAAGCGCCGAGGAAGACGCCGCGCAATTCCTCGCCGACGAGGCGCGCCGCGGCCGGCGCAAGCCGGTTGTCGGCTTCATCGCCGGCCGTACGGCGCCTCCGGGGCGGCGCATGGGACACGCCGGAGCGATCGTTTCCGGCGGCAAGGGCGACGCCGCAAGCAAGATCGCGGCGATGGAAGCCGCTGGAATCACGGTCAGCCCGAGCCCATCTGAGCTGGGCAGGACCCTGAAGGAGTTGCTGGTTTCAGCGTAGCCGATGGCAGATGACCAGGCATTGATGTTCGAGAGAGAGCCCGGCCCGAGCTGGGAGCGGGAGAACTGGCCGGTCGAAGCGCTCGACGAGCTGAACCTCGGCCTCGATCCGACCCAGGCGAGTATCGACAAAGTCCGGCAGGCGGTCGCTGACCGCGTAACGGCGACCGGCGCGAGCGCCGACGAGGTCCGCCGCGCGGCCGACGACAGCATCCGCGCAATGATGCTGATCCGCACCTACCGCGTGCGCGGCCACCTCGCCGCCGACCTCGATCCGCTGCACCTCACCCGGCGCGACGTCCCCGCCGACCTCACGCCGGAATATCACGGCTTCACCAACGCCGACCTCGACCGGTCGATCTACATTTGCGGAGTGCTGGGCTTCCAGACGGCAACCATCCGCGAGATCGTCGCCGTGCTGCAGTGCAACTACTGCGGCCACGTCGGGCTCGAGTACATTCACATCAACGACGTCAACGAGCGTCGTTTCCTGCAGGCGCGGATGGAGGGCAAGGACGCCGAGATCCATTTCACGCCCGAGGGCAAGCAGGCGATCCTCGCCAAGGTCATCCAGGCCGAGCAGTGGGAGAAGTTCCTCGCCCGCAAATATGTCGGGACCAAGCGCTTCGGTCTCGACGGCGGCGAAGGGGCGGTCCCGGCGCTCGAAGCGGTGATCAAATATGCGGGCCTCGCCGGCGTCGAGGAGATCGACATCGGCATGGCCCACCGCGGCCGCCTCAACATCCTCTCCAATGTGATGGGCAAGCCGTATCGCGCGATCTTCAACGAGTTCGCCGGCGGCGCCACCAATCCTGCGGATGTCGGCGGTTCGGGCGACGTCAAATACCACCTCGGCACCTCGTCGGACCGTGAGTTTGACGGGATCAAGGTGCATCTCTCGCTTCTGCCCAACCCGTCGCACCTCGAGGCGGTCGATCCCGTCGTGCTCGGCAAGACCCGCGCGGTGCAGACGATCAAGGGCGACCGGCAGGGGGACAAGGTCCTGCCGATGCTGCTCCACGGCGATGCGTCCTTCGCCGGGCAGGGCGTCGTCTGGGAATGCCTCAGCTTCTCCGGCCTCCCCGGCTACGGCACCGGCGGCGCGGTCCATTTCATCATCAACAACCAGATCGGCTTCACGACGAGCCCGCAGTTCGGCCGTTCCTCGCCTTATCCGTCGGACGTAGCCAAAGGCATCCAGGCCCCGATCCTCCACGTGAACGGCGACGACCCCGAAGCGGTCACTTTCTGCTGCAAGCTCGCGACCGAGTTCCGCCAGACGTTCAATCGCGACGTCGTCATCGACATGTGGTGCTATCGCCGCTTCGGCCACAACGAGGGCGACGAGCCGAGCTTCACCCAGCCGCAGATGTACGCGGCGATCAAGAAGCACCCGCCGATCAGCGAGATCTACGGCAAGAGGCTGCTCGAGGAAGGCGTCGTCGACCAGGCGTGGATCGACAAGACCACCGCCGATTATATCGCCCATCTCGAAGAGGAATTTCAGGCCGCGGCCTCCTACCTCCCCAACAAGGCCGACTGGTTCGAAGGGCGCTGGGCGGGCCTCGCGCGTCCCGACGAGCCGGTGCTCGGCCGGCGCAACATCCAGACCGCGATCAGCGAGGGAGAGTTGCGGGACCTGGGAAAGGTCCTGACGACCGTTCCCGAGGGCTTTCACATCCACCGCACGCTGCAGCGAATCCTCGATGCGAAGAAGGCGATGTTCGAAAGCGGCAAAGGCTTCGACTGGGCGACCGCCGAAGCGCTCGCCTTCGGCAGCCTCGTGGCCGAGGGAGCGGGCGTTCGCCTCTCGGGCCAGGACAGCGGCCGCGGCACGTTCAGTCAGCGCCACGCGGTCTGGGTCGATCAGCAGACCGGCGAGAAATATATTCCGCTCTGCCACGTCGGCGACGGCCGTTTCGAGGTCCGCGACAGTCCGCTGTCGGAGTTCGGCGTGCTCGGCTTCGAATATGGCTATTCGCTCGCCGACCCGCGCTGCCTCGTGCTGTGGGAAGCGCAGTTCGGCGATTTCGCCAATGGCGCCCAGAGCATCATTGACCAGTTCGTCGCCGCGGGCGAAGCGAAGTGGCTGCGCGCGAGCGGCCTCGTCATGCTGCTCCCGCACGGCTTCGAAGGGCAGGGGCCGGAGCACAGCTCGGCGCGGCTTGAGCGCTATTTGCAGCTCTGCGCCGAAGACAATCTGCAGGTTGCCAACTGCACGACGCCAGCGAATTACTTCCACATCCTGAGGCGCCAGATGCGCCGCGGCTTCAGGAAGCCGCTGGTGCTCATGACCCCGAAGTCGCTGCTCCGCCACAAGCTCGCGGTGTCCAGCGCCGCCGACTTCACCGGCGAGAGCCACTTCCGAAGGATCGTCTCCGACCTCAATCCGCCTGCCGAAGGCGAGACCCGCCGGGTCGTGCTTTGCTCGGGCAAGCTCGGTTACGAGCTGATCGAGGCACGGGATGAAGCCGGCGACCTCGGTGTCGAGGTTGTTCGCATCGAGCAGCTCTATCCCTTCCCGTCGGAGCCTTTGGTCAAACGCCTGAAGGCGATGCCCAAGCTTCAGGACCTGGTGTGGGCGCAGGAGGAGCCGAAGAACAACGGCGCCTGGATGTTCGTCGAGCCGCTGCTCGAGCAATGCCTCGCCGACGCCGGCTTCAAGGGCATGCGCCCGCAATATGCCGGCCGCGAAGCCGCTGCCTCGCCGGCTACGGGCCTCGCCAAGCGTCACGCGTCCGAGCAGGCGGCCTTGATTGCTGCGGCGCTCGGCCATAGCAGCCCGGCAAATACCGCTGCGGCGGCGGAATAAAGGGAAAGCATGGCCACCGACGTCCAGGTCCCCGCGCTCGGGGAATCGATTACCGAAGGCACGCTTGCGCAGTGGCTCAAGAAGCCTGGCGAAGCGGTCAAGGCCGACGAGCCGATCGCCAGCCTCGAAACCGACAAGGTCAGCGTCGAAGTGCCTTCGCCGGTCGCGGGCGTGCTGACCGAGCAGCTGGTCGAGGAAGGCGACAATGTCGCCGTCGGCGCGGTCATCGCCCGCATCGACCAGAGCGCAACCGCGGTCGCTGCTGCTCCCGCTCCGTCACCCGCGTCTGCCGGTGCCGAGTCCACGACGACCAACCCCGCCGGCGCGGGCGAGAATCCGCAGCTCCGCGGCACGCCGCACGCGCCCGAGCCGATGCCCGGCGAGGACGGCGGCGAAACGTCGGTCTCGGACGAGGACCATATCACGACGCTGTCGCCCGCCGTGCGGCGCGCGGTGCTCGAATATCATGTCGACCCCACGAAGATTAAGGGCACCGGCAAGGACGGCCGCCTGACCAAGGACGACGTGATCGCGGCGGCCGAGGCGCAGAAGGCGCAGCCGAGCGCTCCCGCACCGCAGGCGAAAGCGCCGGCCCCGGCGACGCAGGTTCCGGTGCAAGCGGGGGCCCCGGCTGCTGCCGGCGGGCGCCGCGAAGAGCGCGTGAAAATGTCGCGACTCCGCCAGACGATCGCGAAGCGGCTGAAGGACGCGCAGAACACCGCCGCCATGCTGACGACGTTCAACGACGTCGACATGAGCGCGGTGATCGAGGCGCGCAGCCGCTACAAGGATTTGTTCGAGAAGAAGCACGGCATCCGGCTCGGCTTCATGGGCTTCTTCGTGAAGGCGTGCGCGCTCGCCGCCAAAGACGTGCCCTCGGTCAACGCCAGCCTCGAAGGGGACGAGATCGTCTATCACGACTATCTCGACGTCTCGATCGCCGTTTCCGCGCCCAAGGGTCTCGTCGTCCCCGTCGTCCGCAACGCCGACCGCATGAGCTTCGCCGAAATCGAGAAGACGATTGCCGGCTACGGCAAGAAGGCGAAGGAAGGCACGCTGACTGTCGAGGAGATGCAGGGCGGCACCTTCACGATTTCGAACGGCGGCGTGTTCGGGTCGCTGCTGTCGACGCCGATCATCAACCCGCCGCAGTCGGCGGTACTCGGAATGCACCGGATCGAGGAGCGGCCGGTGGTCAAGGACGGGGCGATCGTCGCCCGGCCGATGATGTATCTCGCGCTTTCCTACGACCACCGGATCATCGACGGCCGCGAGGCGGTGACTTTCCTCGTCCGCGTCAAGGAAGCGATCGAGGACCCGACGCGGCTCTTGATCGACCTTTAGCGGACACCACCTCCCGTTCGGGCTGAGCTTGTCGAAGCCCCGTCCTTCCTCTCGAGAAGGCGAACAGAGAAAAGCAGCCCTTCGACAAGCTCAGGGCTAACGGAGTTTTGGAATGGCTTCTGAGCAGTTCGATTTCGACGTCCTGGTGATCGGCGCGGGCCCCGGCGGCTACGTCGCGGCGATCCGTGCGGCGCAGCTGGGTCTCAAGACGGCCTGCGCGGAGAGCCGTGAGACGCTCGGCGGCACTTGCCTCAATGTCGGCTGCATCCCCTCCAAAGCGCTCCTCCACGCGTCCGAACTGTTCGAGGAAGCGCATGACGGGACCCTAGCGAAATGGGGGGTGAAGCCCGGCAAGCTCGAGCTCGACCTCGGCCAGATGCACGCGACCCGGCTCGAGGCGGTGAAGGGTCTCACCCAGGGCATCGAGTTCCTGTTCAAGAAGAACAAGGTCGAATGGCTGAAAGGCCGCGCCAGCTTCGTCGACGCGCACACGGTGCAGGTCGGCGACAGGAAGGTCAGCGCGAAGAACATCGTGATCGCGACCGGCTCGTCGGTCACCGAGCTTGCCGGAATCAAGATCGACCAGGAGCGGATCGTCGATTCGACCGGCGCTCTCGAGCTTCCAGAGGTGCCGAAGCGCATGGTCGTGATCGGCGGCGGCGTCATCGGCCTGGAGCTTGGCTCGGTATGGCGGCGTCTTGGTGCGCAGGTGACGGTCGTCGAGTTCCTCGATCAAATCCTGCCCGGCTTCGACGGCGACGTGCGCAAGGAAGCGAACAAGATCTTCAAGAAGCAGGGTTTCGAATTCAGGCTTTCGACCAAGGTGACGAGGGCCGAGCGCAAGGGCGAAACGGTGACGCTGACGGTCGAGCCCGCCGCCGG
>Ga0207660_10000467_pt1 | contig 26805 bp, 25 predicted proteins | sample KBSC73BmetaG_FD_184335 | JGI IMG/M metagenome (GOLD analysis project Ga0207660, IMG submission 184335) | Corn rhizosphere microbial communities from Kellogg Biological Station, Michigan, USA - KBS C7-3B metaG (SPAdes) (version 2) | ecosystem: Host-associated > Plants > Roots > Rhizosphere ... | reverse complement strand
CCGCCAATCCGAAAGCAGGTCGTCGTATGCAAGCAAGCTGCGCGGCATGCCACGGGTCGCGGTTTCCGCTTCCACGAAGTGTTCGAGCCAGTTCAGGCAGGTCGTCTCGCAACGCAGGCCGTCCCTGACATTCAAGGAACGCGCCACCTCCGCCGGATGACGCACGACCAGCAAGGCCACCGCGTCCAACCCCGATTCGAGCAGCACCTCGCGCCACAGCGGCACGAAGCGGCACAGGCGAGGATCCTTGATCGCCCAGAGCGCGCCGGCGTCGAACTCGCCGGATACCAGGCGGGCGAGCTTGCCACGCGCCTTGCGCGCCGCGGCCGAGAGAAGCCAGCCTTCCGGCAGGGCACGCGCGTCATGCCATACCCTGCCCAAATCCTTCAGCAGTTCTTCATGGATGGCCACGACATCGGCGTGCTCCCAGAAGCCGGATCGATTGTCCTCCGCCGGCGGAAGCAGTTTGTCTCCAACCTCCGCGCCCAGCAGATTGAGGCAGCGGGTGACGGCGGACGTGCCGCTGCGATGCATGCCCAACACGAGGATGACCTTGCGCGTTTCCGTGTTGCCGGCGCGCCGTGTGCCATTGGCCTTGGACAATGCCGTCGTCACGACACGGTCTCCATGCTCAAATCCGGAAGCACATGGAAGTCCACGGTGCCGGTCGCGATGCGATCGGCGTCGTGCGTCACCCGGAACATCAGGACATCGATGATCCGATCGAGGTATGTCTCGCCTTCCGGTTCGGCCGCGGTCACGCCCGCGTTCATGAAATACACGCCGGGCGCGAGCATGGCGCGGAAGCGGAAACGGGCCTGCAACCGTTGTCCGGCCGGAACGAACATGCCGCTCGCAGGGTTCGGCGCGGTGGCGGCGCCGCCCAACTCCAGGCCGGTGATGGTCTTGATCATCATGCCCAGGCGCACCCCGACGGCGGCTGCCTGGAACAGGACATCGTACGTATAGATGTATTCGCGGCCCGGCGACAGGACATTCACCTGCCGGCCCATCCGGGTTTCGATCCGCGGAACGGTAATCGATGCGCCACGCGATTGGTAATGCACCGTGCTGCGCGGCGTCATGGCTTCGTCGAAATACGCCGACTCCTCGACCTCCCTTATCTCGACGTCCTTCACCGTCTCGGGAACCCCATCCAACGATTCGCATCGATCCCTGGGTTGAATTGCCGACAACGCTCCGCTGGCGTTCCCGGCGATGGATTCCTGCTTGATGGCTTCCCTTACCGCGACGGCCTTGTCCGACGGCGAGTACAGGAGCTTGTGATAGCGCGGCACCACGAACATGGGTGTGCCGTCGGCGATCATTTCGCCTTCGTCGAGCAGGATCGCCCGGTCACATAGTTCGATGACGGTGCCCGTCGCGTGGGACACGAAGAGGACCGTTGCGCCTGCGTCGCGAATCGCATCGATGCGCGCAAAGCACTTCCGCTGGAAAGCCTCGTCCCCCACCGAAAGCGCTTCGTCCACCACCAGCACATCGGGCGACACATTGATCGCGACCGAAAAAGCCAGCCGTACATACATGCCGCTGGAATAGGTCTTGATCGGCTGGTCGATGAAATCGCCGATCTCGGCAAAATCGAGGATGGCGTCGAAGCGGGCGTTCAACTCCTGCTCCGACAGTCCATACAGGAGCCCACTCAGGCGCACGCTCTCCCTGCCCGTGAAATCCGGGTTGAACCCCGCGCCCAGTTCCAGCAATGCCGCAACTCGGCCGTTCACGGCTACCGTTCCGAGCGTCGGGTTCAACGTTCCGCAGATCATCTGCAGCAGCGTCGACTTGCCCGACCCGTTGCGACCCACGATGCCCACGGTCTCGCCCTTGCGGACATCGAAGCTCACGTCGCGCACCGCCCAGAACTCGCTGAAATAATTCCGTGCGGGCCGGCGCACCGCACGCTGCACGCGCGGCAGGATCATCTGCTTCAGCCGGTCTGCGGGTTGCGCGTAAAGTTCGTAGCGCTTGGACAGACCCTCGACGCGAATGCTGAAATCTTCACACGACATCGGCGAAGCCCTTGCGCGTCCGTTCGAACCAGGCAAACGCGAACCACGCGAACAGCGATGCGACCGCAGCGTAGGCGGCGAGATGATCCCAACGCGGAAGCCGGCCCCAGATCAGCACGTTCTGCGAAGCTTCCGCGATGATGGTCAGGGGATTGAAATAAAGGGCGAAACGATAGCGTTCCGGAATCAGCGTGGCGGGATAAAGGATCGGCGCCAAAAACATCAACGCCATGGTGACGATACCCACCACCTGCTTCAGGTCACGCAGGTACACGCCCAGCGCCGCGAGCAGCCAGACCGTCCCGGCGACGAACGGCAGGAAGCACACGACGACGATCGGGAAAAAAATCGCGGTCCACGGAACGTGACCCATCACAAATGGCGAGATCACCAACAACACGATCGTGGATACGCAGAGATGAAACAGCCCGGAGCCGAGTGTGCTCCAGGTCAGCGTTTCCAGCGGAAACACCACGCGTTTGACGAAATTGGTGTTTTCGACAATGAGCGTGGTGGCGCGATTGGCGCATTCCGAGAACAGCGTGTTGATGTTGAGCCCGGCGAACAACACGATGGCGTACTGGTACGGGTTGGTTGTCTGCGCGTTCCAGCGTGACTTGAAGATCACGCCGAACACGAACGTATAGATGACCAGGATCAGCAGCGGATTGAAGAACGACCACAACAGACCGGCAAACGAACCCCGGTAACGCCCCGCCACGTCTCGCCGCGCCATCTGCACCACCAGCGCAAAATGACGCGTCAACGCGAGGTAGGGCGAAATCGGGTCCGTCAGCCGATAGGCGGATGTCGTCATGGCAGGTGTGTGTTCCATGCCACGCGCCTCCGGTTGCAAGGGTGCACATTTCCGCCGGGCTGGCGACCGCCGGGGACGGGCTCATCGCGGGTCCTGGCACCCGAGGCACTGCAAGTCCGTTCCCTTTACGTTGTCCCCACCACCACGGTAAAGCTTTGCAGGAAGTGGAAATCCCGGCGATGGAGCGCGTAGCATTCATCGTCCGGATCGCACAACCGTGCCAGTGCCGCGAAGTCCTCCGGTTCCAGGTATCCCCGCAGGCGTTCGCCCCACGTGTCGCGGAAGATGCACTCCAACAGGTAACGCTCGTCCGCAACCGAAAGTGGATACGTCCGTTCGATCATCCGGGTCCGCACGGCCACGTTGCGCAAGCCCGCATGCTGCAACCAGCCGGCGAGCGAACGCACCGCGGCGAAATCGCGTTCACTGCGGCCGTAGTGTTCCCGGTAATACGCGCGTACTGCCTCATTGACCCGCGCTTCGAGGCGCGCGTCCCATGCAAAGTACATGTCCGGCACCAGTGAACTTTGCCCCACCACCAGGCGCCCGCCGGGCCGCAAGAGCCTCGACAGCAGGCGCACACCGGCGACAGGGTCGTGCAGATGATTGACGGCATTGATGGCCCACACCAGATCGAAAGAACCCTCCGCAAACGGCGGTTTCAGCATGTCGCCTTGCACGATCGGCGTCTGCGCGGGCGCAGTCGCGCGGGCGACGCGGACGTGTGCGGCGGCGAGATCCATCCCCACGGCCGTTCCGCGGTTCCGCATCGATGCATGCCACCAGCCCAACGCCTCGCCGGTACCGCACCCGGCGTCGAGCACGCACGACCCCATGGGCATTGACAGCATGTCGATCGCCTCGCGCAGCTCCGGCTGCGCGAACGCGTTGAACAATTTCAGCTTTTCGGCGTAGTCGCGCCGCGGGGTATCGCCGAGCAATCCGGTTTCTTGCATGGGTGATTGCACGGCGTCTTTCATCCGCAGGAGCTGCTGGCCATGCGCTGGTAAAGCGCCTCGAACACCCGCGCCGTATGATCGGCACCTTCCGACAATGCCCTGCATTGCGCCGCGCGCGCGACCCGAAGCCTCAAGTCCTCGTCGGCAAGCAGCGTATGGATCGCATCCGCCAATCGTTCCGGATTGCCGATCGGCACGGCCAACGCCGCCGAAGGCGCCCATTCGGCAATGTGCCCCACCGTGGTGCCGACCGTCGGTACGCCGGCCACCGCCGCTTCGAGCAGAACGAACGGCCCCGCCTCGTGTCGCGATGACATCACCAACAGATCGGCGAATTCCATGATCGGGCGCAGCTCGCGTTGCGTCTTGAAGCCCAGGAACTGTACGCGCCCGTTCAGCCCGAGCTTGCGCACGAGGTCGGTCATCGCGCCATGCAACGTGTCGGTCCCGACGATGTCCATTTCGAAGTCCACGCCCGTTTTCGCCAATCGCGCGAGCGCATGCAACAGGGTTGTTTGATCCTTGACGCGATTGAGGCTGGCGATATGGACCAGGCGCGCCGGACCTTCGCGACGTGAGCGCGGGGCAAGCGGCGGCCATTTCCTGAGATCCACGCCAAGCGGCACGCGCTGCGCCCGAATGCCAAGCGCCTGCAACAGCTCGATGATGGGCGCACTGGTCGCCGTGACGACATCCGCGCCGCGCAACGCGAGGCGTTCGCGCAATCGCCCTTTCCAGGTCAGCCGTCCGCCGTACCCTATGTCGCGCATCGCCACGAGTTCGCCACCGGTGACGTGCACCATGCATGGCACCCGCAGCAGCTTCGCCGCGGCCACGGCAACCAGGCCGCCTGGGCCGGAAAAGATCGCGTGCACCACGCCGAACGGTGCGCGGCCATGTTCGGTTCGAATCGCGGCGATGCCGCGCAGGTGGGTCAAGCCATCGCCTATGTTGTGGATGGTGGCGCCTGCGAGTTTCCAACTGGCTGGCGCCGGCTCCTGTCGCAGCGCGAAGACATGCACTTCGTGAGCATGCGACAGTCGCTCGATGAGACCCAGCAGCGCAGGTATCACGCGGTATTCACCGCTGCGGTCCACCCCGCCCGGCACGACCAGTGCGAGCTTCACGCGGCCCTCCTTTGCCAGTCGTCCAGCACCAGGGCATAAGCGTTCGCCCACAAACGCCCCACGGCTTCGAACGAAAGTACGGCATCGAAGTGCGCCCGCACCCGTTGCGACGACACGCGTTCGGTCGCCGCCAAAAGCAGCTCATCAGCCAGACGCACCGCATCACCGCATGGCCACAAATGACCGATGCGTCCATGGTCCGTCAATGCGCGGAACGCGGGGATATCCGTCAACACCGGCGTGATGCCACAGGCGAGCGCCTCCATCGCCGCGTAGCCGCTGCCCTCGGCGTGGCTGCCCGAGACGAACAGATGGGCGGCACGCAGCAATGTCTCGACGCGTGCGTGCGGCACCTCGCCCAGAAGCTGGACGCGTCCCGCCAATCGGGCGTCGTCGGCGATCCTCGCTCGTACGTCGGCCAGCATCGGCGCAGCCCCGAAAGCACACCACAGTTGCAAACCAGGCAAGCGCGATGCAGCGAGGGCGATCCCTTCGAGTACCGTCAAGGGATCCTTGCCGCGGGTCAGGCGTCCCACCCACAGCACGCACGGGTCTCCAGACAGTCCGGTCAGCGCGCGCGCGCGCGCGCGATCTCCGGGCGTGAACCGGCTGCTGGATTCAGGGATCGCAAAAAGCCGCGTGGAAGGACCGAACATGCTTGCCGCAGCAAACGGCTTCGCCTGATCGAGTGACGTGAAGGCAACGCCCGACGCCAACGCGAAGCGGCGACGATGGCGGGCTCGCCGCCACCAGCGCGGCGGCCGGTCTGCGTGGTCCTGGAACACGATCGGCGCCGCCGGCGACAATCGGCCGGCAATCGCGGAGGCTTCTTCTACGAAACCCAGGCCGTGCGCGTGCAACAGGCCGACATCCATGCCCGCCAACACGCTTGTGAAACGGCGGCCCTTGGCTTCCGTCGATCGCGCTTCCGCGACGTCGACGAAGCAGTAATCGACCCTGTTGCGCGTCAGACGCTCCGAATGGGAGGCCGTCTGCAGCACCGAAACCCGTATGCCGGCACCGGCCACCGATTCCGCGATGTCCGCAAGCGTGGGCCATTGTTCGAGCAATGCCTCGATCCCCAAACCCTCGGGCGCGGGCGGGAAATTGAGTTGCGCGACGTGCAGGGCCGCCATCGCTACGCGCCCGTGATCTGCGGCTTGCGTAGCTGCACGAAACGGTTGGCGATATTGAGCTCCCACGGATGGCTGTAGCGTCGATGCCGATAACGCCACGATGCCATCGCACTCACCCCGCGCTTGGCCCAGTGCGGAGCACGCTGATCCTGCACGGTAGGGAACCGGCAACGCAGCACGGTGACGAAATCGTAGATGCGCTGGCGCAATTTGTCGGTGAGCCAAGGCGCATCGGCATGGCAGGCATAGTCGACCCAGCGACGCTCGGTCCATTCGTCCGGCGTCGTGGGGAACACCACCGGCTCGCCATGCACGTCGAGCAGGGGCGTCGATTTGCGCTTGCCGCGATCCTTCTCGTGTTTGGCGCTTTCCGGCAGCGGGGTATAGATGTACGTGATGATTTCCGACGCCGGATTGATGCGCTTCAGTTCGCGGATGAACTCGAACGCCTGCTCGGTTTCCTGTTCGGTATCCACCGGCGGCGCCAGCATGAAGGAGAACTCGGGAATCACGCCGTGGCGGGCGCACAGCTCGGCCACCGCCAGCGTCTGGTCGGGCCGCGTGCCCTTGCGGATTTCCTTCAGCATCGCGCCGCTGGGCGATTCGGCACCGATGTACGCCATCCGCAACCTGCTCTTGCGCACCAGCTTCCATGTGCTTTCGGAAAGCTTGAGCAACGCATCGGCGCGCGCGAAACACCACCACGGCATCTCGAAGCGCGCCATCACTTCGAGCAGCGGAATCATGTCCTGCTCGCGGTCGAAGAAATTGTGGTCGTAGAAAAGGATGGAGTCGGCGCCGAATCCGTATTTCAGATGATTCAGTTCGCGCTCCAACCGCGCGGTCGGCGGCAACGCGGTGGCGCCCCCGAACATGGCCGCGACGCCGCAGAAGGTGCAGCGGAAGCGGCAGCCGATCGACGCCTGGTGCACCGCCGTGCGGCGCCCGAGAAACGTCCCGCCCAGATATTTTTCGAGGTCGCCCAGCTTCCCGTACGGCAGCAGCATGGGCGCGATGTCGCCATGGTGGAATGTCCGATTGGGGTTGTGCACGATCTCGCCATCGCGGCACCAGGACAGGCCTCCGATCCTGGCCAGTGCCTCGTCGCCACCGCCACGGCAGAGCGCCGACATCAACTCGACCAGGCTTTCCTCGCCCTGCCCGCGTATCGCGTAATCCACGTAGGGCGCGGCCAACGTGGTGTCGGTGTACAGCGTCGGGAAGTAGCCGCCCCAGATGATCGGCATCGACGGATGATGCTCGCGGACTGCCTTCGACACGGCGATTGCCGGCGCCACCTGCGGGCCGCCCATGATGCCGATGCCGATCGCGTCGTAATGCCGTTTGCCGGCGGCCGCCAGGGTTGCGCTCACCAGATCACGATCGATGTTGCCATCCACGATGTGGCTGTCGCCGAAGCGCTCCAGCGCCGCAGCCAGATTCAGCAGCGACAACGGAAAGCGCGGACGCGTGGTGACGGTCGGGTTGATGAGCAGCGTGTTGGGCGAGCGTGTCATGGGGAAAATGCGGGCGATCAGGATGGGCGATGCAACTCGAGCACCAGCGCCACCGGAACTTCGAGCGCCAGCGGATCGAAGTGCGCATTGGCCGGGATGTCGGCGGGATCGAGCATGGGCTCCAGCACCCTTGCGATTTCCAGCCGCAATGAGGCGCAGGCCGCGTGCCATTGGCTGTAGAAGTGCGGCGTGTGTCGCACGGCGTAGTGCCCCTCGCCGGATTTGAAATCGCGCCGCCAGCCGAGCGCGTGCCCGATCGGATGCACGTCACTGCACAGGATGGTTCCGCCGGGCCGCGTCACGCGGCGCAGTTCCGCCAGCGCGGGTTGCAGTCGACCCAAATGTCCGATCGTCAGGCCACAGACCGTCAGGTCCGCGAACGCTTTCGGCAACGGCAATCTTTCCAGATTGCCCTGCACCAGTTCGATCTCGCCGCCATGCTGGCATGCAGCGAGCTCCCTGCCCGCGCGTTCCAGCATCTCGACGGAGAGATCGACACCGGTCACGCGCGCGGCACCCCGATCAAGCGCGTGCAACATGTAGCGTCCACTGCCGCAGCCAACGTCGAGCACGGACTGCCCGTGGAGATCCGCGGGCATCAGCGCCAGCATCGCGCGTTCTTCGGCCTGCATGACCGGGTTGTGCGCATGTGGCGGATACCCGGCCGCCCACAGAGCGTAGGCGTCTCGCGGCTCGAGCATCTCGACGCGCGACATCAGCGGTGCCCTTCTGCCAGCGCCGGTTCGCGTGCCGGATCGTCGATGCGCGAAACAATTTCGAGTCCGGGCTCCAGCGCGAGCAACACCGGATCGGCAAGCGACCTGGCGAGCAGCTTGGGCCGGCCGTCCAGCGTCACCGGCACCGCTTCCACGCCAGCCACGTCGAACCATTCGGCAAAATCGGGATCGGCGATGCGCGGTACGCCATCGCGCACCACGGCACGGATTCGGCTGCGTTCGATTCCGACGACGCTGCGCGCGGCGGCGCCGCCGCGATCGGCGACGACCAGCAGGTCAGCGTGCGCGCTCGCAGCGAGATGGCCGCGCCGCGGCAGGCGCAGGATGCGCGCGGCGTCGGTGGTCGCCAACGCCAGCGCCTCGCGCGCGCCAAGCGTGCCCATGGCGACGACGCCGCGCAGTTCCTCCAGCAGATCGCGCGCACCGCTGAGCCGCGAATCGCTGCCCAGCGCCAGCCGCCCGGCGCCTTGCAGACGGCGCGGGTCGAGCGTGCGCCCGAGCAGGTTGCGGTTGCTGGTCGGACACCAGATCACCGCGGCGCCCGTTTCGATGATGCGATCGATGTCGCATTCGCGCAGTCCGACGCCGTGCACCAGCACGCTGTTCGACGCGAGGCAACCCAACGCATCCAGTTGCACCAGTTCCGCCCGCGCGGTGGCATCGGTGCCTTCGGCCAGGTGGATCATCCATGGCCGATCGACCGGTGTGGCATCGAAACTCCGCCACGCCGGTGGCCCGTAAGCGGGCCAGCCCAGCGCGTAGCTCCAACCGTAATCGCGCAGAAGTGCGACCGGAAAATCCGCCACGTCGAGCGCCGGATGCCACGGATCGTGGTGCGCCACGCAGGTCGTTCCCGCGAGCAGGTTTTTCAGCGCGCCGTGTCGCAGCCGCAGCGTTTTCGGTACCGCAAGCGCAGCGACGACGAAGGGATTCCGGAAATGCGCCTGGAATGCCGCGATCCATGCGTAGCTGTTCGCGAAAGGCGCGCCGGTCGGCAGCGGCGGTACCGCATTGAGGTGCAGGTGTTCGTGCGCGTTGATCAGGCCAGGCGCGATCACGTGATCGCGCAGGTCGATCCGGTATGCGTGTTCGGGCGACGAAGCGCAGATCCTGCCGTCTCCGATCGACAACGACGCGCGCGATTCGCCATCGGCGGTGATCGTCCGGGCGCCGCACAGCCTGACGTTGGCGGCCGTCATGATCGCGACCGCGCGCTCATGACCATCAGGAAATGGTCGCCCATCCCGCGCAATAGCGGCAGATGACCCAGGCGGTCATCGAGCCGCCCCAATCCGTCGCACCAACGGTGATGGCGGCGGTAGTAATCCAGCAGATACGGCGGCGGCATGAACAGGCCGATCGCACGGTAGCCGCATAGCGAAAAATGCTGCGCAAAAGCCCGGTAGAACTCGCGCGGCAGGTAGTAGCGCGTCCAGATCGTGTGACGGTTCATGCCGACCGGCGTTGCACCACGTGCGGCCCGCACCCATGCACGCCTGAAGCGGCCATGCAACACGTAATGCCCGATTTCCCAGGGACAGATACGGCCGATCACCGAACACACGAGCTTGCCGCCCGGCCACAGCAGCCGCGCACACTCGGCCGCCGCTGCACCGAGGTCCGGCACGCAGTTCAGCGGCCCCAAGTCCGAATAGATGCCGTCGAATTTGCCTTCGATCTGGTCGAGCTGGTGGATTCCGATGTGCCTGGCGTCGACGCGTGGAAGCAGTTCGGCTTGCGCGGCGAGCGAGCGTGTGCGCTCCACCATTCGCGGCGACCAGTCGATGGCGGTGACGTGATAGCCGCGTTGCGCGAACTCGACCGCGTCCAGGCCGGTCCCGCAACCCAGATCCAGCAACCTTGATTCGGACGGAAACTCATCCCGCACGACGTTCCACACCGCGTGCCGCATACGCTGGATCAACAAGTTGTTGCCACGAGGGCCGTCATAATCGGCAGCCACGCTGTCGAAAGCATGCCGCGTTTCGAGGAGTTGCAATTCGATCGTGGGCGTACTTCGTTCGGACATGGCGCGCAGGGTCACGACGTACCGGGATGGCTTGGCGGGTTCGTGGTGTGGGTGTCTTCACGACGTGCTTTGGTTGAAGGGGCCGACTTGATGCACACGTCTTTCCCTTTTTCCTGCCGAGTTCGTCGTCGTCTGCTGCGGCGAAGGTACGGAGCCAGAAGATTGCAGCCGGCTCGAATGGCGGCAATCCGATTCCTGAACAATGCTTTGCACTACGCGAAACCCCATGCAACGGGCTTATGCTGAGCCGGCTTGACACGATCGCCAACTCGACAGTGGAATGAGCCACTTCACGGGTTGAGGGCGGCCAGACATTCGGCTGCAGCTTGCAGTCGTCGTCAATTGTCGGAGTGCCGGGTTACATGACGCATGATGGTGGAAACCTGATCCGTCATCGTCTTCGCGCCAACACCGTACCGTGCTGGCGAAAGACGTCGTGTCATCGCGGGCATCCGATTGGCGGCGCCCGGACCGGCATCGCGCGCCGGGCTTTCGTGATCGCGATCATCGCACCGTGCCTGCTCGCGCCGGCCCACGCCCGCGCTGGTGATCTGAGCGGCACGGTGTCACTCGTTTCCCAGTTGGTGGATCGTGGCCTCGCGATCACACCCGCGACCCCGGCCCTGCAAGGAGGCGTCACGTGGACGACACCGTCGGGCTGGTCACTGGGCCTGTCCGGCGGAATCGAACTGCGCTCGCCGGGTCACGTTGCCGAAAGCGTGGCCCGGGTCGCGCACGCATGGACCCTTTCCGAGAACTGGCGGGTGCAGACCGACATGGTTTATTACCACTACGCCGGCCGTCTCCATGCCAATGTTTACGAGCCGGGCGTTTACTGGGTGTACCGTGACGTCCTCACCTTCGGCCTGTCGAGCGTCTATGTCGCCAGTGCGGACGAGCACCGGCTGCACCCGGCCGCCGATCTGGGTTTTCACTGGCCGCTGGGCGGGGGCCTCTTCATTTCCGGCGGGCTCGGCATTGCGCGCTATGCCGTGCCTTACGGATACCCCAATGAGCGTTATCACATGGGCTATTACCGTTACGGCCAAGCGGGGTTGTTTTGGAGCCACGGCGCCTGGCAGATCGAGCTCGATCGCGTTGCCATCGACCCGGGTTCACGCCGTTACTTGCGCCGCGTCGTCGCCTCGCCATGGCTCGTCACCCTGTCCCGATCCTTCTGAGGCATCCCGGTCTCGCCGGGCAACCTTCATGCGCCGAACCGGCACCCACCCTGCAGACCGGTCATTCCCGTGCAGCAATGAATGAGCCCACAAGCGATGTCGATTCCCGTGATCGCATGCTGCTGCGACGCATGGCGGCGGGCGACCACGCGGCGCTGGAAACGCTTTATCGCACCTATCACGGCGGGCTTTGCCGCTTCCTGTCGCGCCTGACACGGCGTGCCGATCTGATCGAGGAAATCGTCAACGATTGCTTCTGGATCGCGTGGCGGAAGGCGGACAGCTTCCACGGTGACTCGCGTGTTTCCACCTGGATCATGGGCATCGCCTATCGCTGCGGGTTGAAGGCACTGCGGCAGCGCGGTGACGAGCCCGTGGACGATTACGCGCTGCGCGAAGGGCGCGGTCCCTCCCATGACCCGGACGAGGATCGCGAGTTGCGTGACTGGCTGGGCAAGGGACTCGAGCATCTGTCCGCGGATCAGCGGGTCGTGGTCGAACTGGTTTACGGGGTCGGCAACAGCCTCGATGAAGTTGCCGCCATCATGCAGTCCCCCGTCGGCACCGTGAAGGCACGTCTGTTTCATGCGCGCGTCAAGTTGCGCAACACGCTTCCGACCCTGGCTGGCGATTCGCCTGCGCAACAAGAGAACAAGTCATGACAATTCAGACGAATTCAGGCAAGGCTTGTGCACGCGCCTGGGAAATCATGCCGTGGGCACTGCAGGCCACCGCGCCCCCCGAGCAGTGCGAATGGCTGATGCACCATCTTGCGCAGTGCGAAGCGTGCAGCGCGGAATTTGCCCAGCAGAGCCGGCTGCGTTGCGCCCTGTCGCTGCCCACGGACATCCCGATCGACGCGAACCGCGGCTTGAAACGTCTGCTGGAACACATCGACGCGCCCGAGCCGGACACCACGCCGGTTCGACATTGGTCATCGGGCAGCCGGTTGACGAGGGCATTGGCCGCCGCGGTACTGCTGCAGGCGATCGGAATCGGCGCCCTGGGCGTGCGGCTGTGGTCGGACCAGGCGCCGCATTATCGAACACTCAGCCAGCCCGCCGTGCTCGAGCCGGCGGGCGCACTTCGCGTCGTGCCCGCCGCCGGCATGAAGCTGGCCGACTGGAACAAGTTGCTGCACCACCTCGGCTTGCGGGTGGTCGACGGTCCCAATGAGGCGGGCGCCTACGCTGTCGTGCCTGTTGGGTCCGCTGCGTCTTCGGCGGCCGTGTTGCAGCGGCTTCGCGAGGATCGCGACATCCGCCTGGCAGAATCCATCGACGACACTCCATGAAAGCCCGTGCGCTCCTCTTTGCCGCCGCATCCCTGGCATGGGGTGCGCTCGCGCACGCGCAAGCCGGCAATGTCGCGGCTTCGATGGACAGCCATCGCGACATCGTGCTGGCCGTCGCCAACCCGATCGATCCGCCCCCGACACACGCGGGTTCAAGCTTGCTCGGTTATGCGCCATCGGGAAATTACGGTGCGGGCCAGCGCGCGGCGTCCACCCTCGCCGCATTGCAACGGAATTACCGCTGGAGCCGGCTGGTGGGATGGCCCATCAAAAGCCTGGACTTGTACTGCATCGTGCTGGAACCACCTGCCGGCACCAGCAGGGATGCCTTGCTCGCGGCGCTTGCGCGTGACAAGCGGGTGCAGCTCGCCGAGCCGTTGCAAAATTTTTCGGTCTATTCCAGCGATCAGCAAGATGCGCGCAAGTACAACGACCCTTATGTCGATCTCCAGCGCGGCTTCGCCGAGACTTCCGCCGGCCTCGCGCAAACCGTCACACAGGGCGCAGACGTCGATGTCGCAATCGTGGATACCGGCGCGGACGTGGCCCATCCGGATTTGAAGGGCCAGATCCGCGACGTTCACAACCTGGTGGATGACGATGCATCGGCATTCGACCGCGATCACCACGGCACCGAGGTCGCAGGCATCATCGGCGCGATCGCCGACAACCACATCGGCATCGTGGGGATGGCGCCCAAGGCCAGGCTGAGCGTTTACAAGGCGTGCTGGTATCCACCGGATTCCGATGCCGGTGCACGCTGCAATTCCTTCACCCTTGCCAAGGCGTTGGCCGCCGTGATGGAAACGAACGCCCGCATCGTGAACCTGAGCCTGGGTGGCCCGGCGGATCCTCTTCTGTCCCGATTGCTGCAAGGCGTGCTGCAACGGCACATCGTGATCGCCGCACTGCCGCCGGACGGCAGACTGGGTGGATTTCCTGCCGATGTCCCGGGCGTGATCGTCGTGAACTCGAGCGGAAGTTCGTTGGATCCGCCCGGCGTGCTGAACGCCCCCGGCCGGGACATCCTGACGACGCAGCCCGACGGCGGTTACGATTTCACTTCCGGTTCGTCCATGGCCGCCGCGCAGGTCAGCGGCATCGCCGCGCTGCTGGTATCGCTGGACCCGGATCTGGGCGGCCACGCGATCCACGATCTCCTGACACGCACCAGCAAGGCCGCCGGCGGTGTGCTTCAGGTGAATGCCGCGGCAGCGGTGGCCGCGCTGCGCCACGCGGCGCCATCGAACCATGACTAGTGCGGACGCGCCGATCGCGCCTTCCGCGCCGGAACCGATGGGTTTGGCAATGGACGAAGATTGCGCAACCGGTACGTCCCGACCTGCACGCCAGCACGGCGCGAAAAATTTTCTCGACGTCCTTCATTCGAAACCCGATGTCGCTGCGGAAACCTTGCCGCTGACTGACGATGCGATCGACTGGGTGGGCATGCAGGGGATCGAGATGCCGGTCCTTTTCGATGCCGGCGACGGCGATCTGCAGCGCAATCACGCGAGGGTGGATGCCTTCGTGAACCTGGTGCGTCCGGACCTGCGCGGCATCCACATGTCGCGCCTGTACCTGCTGGTGAATCAATACCTCGGCGAGGAAGCCGTCGACGCGAAAATGCTGGAATCGCTCCTGCGCGCCTTCCTGCAATCGCATCACGACCTCGCCGACTGCGCACGCATCGGCATCCACTTCGAGCACCTGGTGCGCAGGAAGGCATTGCGCAGCAATCACCACGGCTGGCGCGCCTACCCGGTTTCCGTCGAAGCCGCCCTGATCGGCGATGTCTTTCGCCTGAGCCTCGGTACACAAGTCGTTTATTCCTCGACGTGCCCCGCTTCCGCCGCGCTGTCTCGGCAATTTGTCCAGCAACAGTTCGCGGCGGATTTCCCTGCGGGGGAACCGCTGAGCCATGCCGCCGTGTTCGAGTGGCTGGGCAGCGAATGCGGCATGGCCGCCACCCCGCACGCACAGCGCAGCATCGCGCGCATACGGGTGCATTGCGTCCGCGCCGCGCCACTGAACCTGATCGCGCTGCTCGATCGGATCGAACGGTCGCTGCGGACGGCAGTGCAAACGGCTGTCAAGCGCGAGGACGAGCAGGCCTTCGCGCAGGCCAACGCCGAGAACCCCATGTTCTGCGAGGACGCGGCACGCCGCATTCGGCGCGCACTCGAAACGGACGATGGCATTGCCGCTTTCCACGTCCGCGTCGAGCACCAGGAAAGCCTGCATGCGCACGACGCCGTCGCGCAGGTCAGCCGGAATTTCCCGGGCTCCGGACATGCCATCGATCTCGATCATGGCTTCTTCTGAGCGAACGATGCGAAGCGGTGGCCTGAGCCGGACCATCGTTTTGCTCATCCTGTTCGTCATCGCAGGTGCGCTGCTGGTCGCCCGGCACGCCACTGCGCAGGTTGTCCATCCCGCCGTTTCCTCAAGCGCGCTGACCGAACAGGATTTCAGCCGCATCTTGCCGACCATGACTGCGCAAGCCGCCGCGAATGCGGACGACGGCAATCCACACGCGAACGCGCTGCCGGCGAGCGCATTGACCACCGAAGACTTCAAGCGGATGTTGCCGCGCACCGACATGCGCAGCGACACGGATGCGAACGCGCATCCGCATGCGCACGCCTTCCTCGCCGACGGTCCGGCCACTTCCTTCGACGGCGCGCCGATCGCGAAGAATCCGCTGGCGTCCGATGCGGTCGCGATCGGCGCCAAGTCCTGCGTTGCCTGCCACGCGCTGGAGAACGTGCAAGCGTCCCACTCGCTGCATGTACGGGCGTTCCGCGCCGGGGCCGCCGGAACGGGCGCCGCGGCGGCGTGTGAATCCTGCCACGGTCCCGGTTCCGAACACGCCAAGGATCCGACGAAACCGGGTTTGATCATCGCCTTCACCCGCGACGCCAAGACGCCGATCGATACGCAGGCGGGCGTATGCCTTGCTTGCCACAAGGGCGGCGCACGGCAGGACTGGATCGGTTCGGTGCACCAGCAACACCAGCTCGGCTGCACCGACTGCCACAACCCGATGGCGAAGCTGTCGGCCGAAGGCGTGCTGGCCGACAACTCGATCAACCAGGTGTGCGCGACCTGCCACCAGGACATCCGCGACAAGTTCAACCGCCGCTCGCACATGCCGCTGCCGGAGGGACAGATGTCCTGTGCGGATTGCCACAACCCGCACGGCACCTTGACAGCGGACCTGATCAAGACCGACACGGTCAACGAGACCTGCTACGCCTGCCACGCCGAGAAGCGCGGACCGTTCCTGTTCGAACACGCGCCGGTGCGGGAGAACTGCCTGGCCTGCCACGACCCGCACGGTTCCAACCAGCAAGCGCTGCTCACGTTGCCGGTGCCGATGTTGTGCCAGCAATGCCACACCATGACAGGACATCCCAACGATGTGCTGACGACAGCGGGGCTCGCAACCGGGCCTGCGCCGGACGAGCGGCTGATCGGCCGCGCCTGCCTCACCTGCCACGCCAACATCCACGGCTCCAACAATCCATCCGGTTCGAGATTCCATAAATAGCGCCATCGCGGCGCAGCGACAGAAATCCATGCGCAAAATGCTCGTCGCATCGCTGGCCATCGCCATCGCCGCGTCCCTCGCGGGCTCGCGGGCGTTTGCCGATTCCAGCGACAGCGCGCGCGTGGGCGACATCCAGTACGGCAACGCCCTCGATCCCACCGGCTGGGCGCCGCTTTCGTGGCCCGATCCGCGCGGGTTCTCGTGGCTGCACGCCGGCATGATGCGCACGCCCAGCGGTGTGCTGTATCCGTATCCCCCGCAACGCGACGACAAGGGTTCACCGCTGTACAAGAACAGCGACTGGGTCTACTCGGGCTTTTTGCAACTGGGCTACCTGCATCTGGGCGGCGATACCCAGGCCGAATTCTTCCGCCAGTACGCCGGCTGGAAGGACGGCATGGCGCTCGGCCTGTTCGCGCTGTATGCGGACAATCCGAAAACCGGCCAGTACGTCGAATTCCGCGGCAGCAGACTGAGCGGTGATGACCAGTATTACCGACTGCGCACCGGCCAATACGGCGTCTACAAGGTCGAGGCGTTCTACCGCGACATTCCGCACGAGGTCACCACCAACGCCTACCCGTTGTGGAATGGCGCGGGCACTACCGATCTGACGCTGCCCGCGCCGCTGGTGCCGGGCGGCAGCACGCCCGCCGAAGTGGCCGCCGTCGACAAGACGCGCCCGCGGCAAACCATCGGCCTCACTCGCAGGCGCGAAGGCCTCAGTTTCGAAGACAACTTCTATCGCGACTGGACCGGCTACGTCTCGATCGTCAACGAGAAACGCTCCGGCGACCGGTTGTGGGGCGGCCCGATGTACCTGAACTACATCCTCCAGGACAATGGTGGCGCACTGGAAACGGTGCGCCCGATCGACTTCACCACCACCGACGTCAGCCTGGGTCTGCGCGACGTCGGCACGGTCTGGCAATTCCAGTTGAACTACACGGGCTCGTTCTTCCGCGACCACAAGGACGAGTTGAACTACCAAAGCCCGTTCGCACTCAAGAACGTGGTTGGCGTGCCGCAAGTTGCCAATATCTATCAGGGCCAGTTTTCACTGGAACCCGACAACGACTACCACAACCTGCGCGCGGAACTTTCCCGCAGCCTGAAGTGGAACGGCCAACTGTCCCTGGCTGCGGCATGGGGCACCATGCGCCAGAACGATCCGCTGCTGCCGCCGGTCACCTGCACCGGCACCGGCGGCATTTTCATTTCGCCGTCCGCCGACTACACCTTCAACTGTGCCAACTGGAACACCACCGCCGCGCTGTCACAGCAGACCGCGAATGCGCGCATCGACACCGGCCTGCTCGATGCGAAAATCACGCTGCATCCTTCGCCAAAATTCGGCTGGCACGCAGGCGTGCGCTGGTACCGCGAAGACAACAGGACCAACTACCTCGCCTTCAATCCGCTGACCGGGCAGTACGGCTACATCGCCGAGAACGGTTCGCAGGGCAGCATCATCCCCGGCCAGATCGGCATCTTCGATCCACGCAATCCGCTGTATTCATCGTACGTGACCCAGGTGCGTGCGATCCCGTTCGGTTACACCGACACCGTGTTCGACACCGGCATCGACTGGCGCGTCAGCGAGAACAATACCCTGAACCTGACTTACAGCTTCGACCGCAACCAGCCGAAATTCCGCGAACGCAAACTGGTCAACGAGCAACGCATCAAGCTTTCGTGGGTGGATCGTGCGCTCGGCAAGGGCACGCTGCGTTTCGACTACGAATTCGCGTATCGCAACGGCGGCCCTTACAACTACAACCCTTATGAACCGTTCTATTCGACGGCGTTGCCCGGTTTCGTGACGCCGCCGCTCGGCAACGTCGCGTTCACCACCGACGCGATGCGCAAGTACGACCTGAGCAACCGCATCGAACACAAGCTGCACGCGACGCTGATCTACCCGATCGGCGACACCGCCACGATCTCGACCATCGTGTACGCGACGCGCGATGACTACGGCGCCTCGATCGGCCGGCAGGCCACGCGCAACCGCGGTTTCGATGTGTCGTGGGACTGGCAGCCCTCGCCGATGACCAGCATGAGCGCCAATCTCGGACGCGACGACTCGACCCTGAATTTCTCGAACGTCGCCGACAACGAAGACATCACGGCCGCACCAGGGCGCGACGATCCGTCGCTGGGCGGCCCGTTGTTCCCGCTCGCCAACCAATGGCAGAGCCTCGATCACGAGCGCGATTACAACGCCGGCCTCACGCTCCGTCACGATTTCGGGCGTGTGCGCGCGGACTTGAGTTACACCTACACCTACGCACTCGGCAAGGTCGGCTACGTGTTCGCCTCACCCGGCGCACTGCCCATCACGCAGCAGCCGTTCGTCGACGCCGCGGGCAATGCCTTCCCGGACAACCACTACCACATCAACACCCTGCAGCTCGGTTTCGACATTGCCTTCTCACGGATGTTCGGGATGCGGGTGTTCGACATTTTCGAGACCGGCAGCTTTGCCGACTGGCACTACCTGGGTCTGCAGGACAACCTGGTGATCGACCACAGGATCTACACCGACCTCGGGCCGCAGCCGCATTACAGCGCCAATCTGGTCGGCGTGCTGCTCAACGTGAAACTGTGAGGATAACGTCGTGATCTTCACAACCCGCACCGCAATCGTTACCTCGATCGCATGGGTGGCGATGGCCGTCGGCATGGCGCTGGCTGCGACCGCGCCGTTCGACGATTTGCGCAAGCAGGCGCCGATACACGGCGACGCGGCGGCGGGGGCAGCCAAGGCGGCCGCCTGCGCGACTTGCCATGGCGCCAAGGGCATCGCGGCTACTCCCACGTTCCCGAATCTCGCCGGGCAATCGGAAACTTATCTGTACGTGCAACTGCGCGCGTTCAAGGACCGCGCACGCGTCAACACGGTGATGCAGCCCCTCGCGAAAGCGCTGACCGACCAGGACATGCGCAACCTTGCCGCGCATTTCGCGTCGCTGCCGGGCAAGGCCGCGGCGCAGACGACACAGAAATCTTCACGTGGCTCCATCCTGTTCCACGATGGCGACGCCGCGCAAGGCGTACCGCCCTGCCAGGGCTGTCACGGCGTAGACGGCAGGGGGCCGCATCCCGACTCCACCAGCACCGCGCCACAACCGGCGTGGTCAACCTTCCCGGTTCTCGCCGGCCAGAATGCCCCGTACGTGCTGGGACAGTTGAAGGCTTATCGCGACGGCACACGCATAGGCACCAGCAACGACAAGGTGATGCAGGGCGTCGCGCACAACCTCAGCGCAGCGGACATGCATGCGCTCGCCGACTACGTGTCGACCTTGTAGTTGAAAGGATTGGTCCGTGATGGGATCTGATTGCTGTTGTAAGCAATTGGCTTGCAGATGTTCTCGAAAAGGATATGAGTCACCGTATCCCCATCAGTATCCCCTGTAGACCAAGCTACCTGTCCTCTAACTCATGTCGTACGAGTTGCGCTTGCGGCACCAGCACGGCGGCACCGCTTAATTCGCCGTTGCGCAGGTCCACAGGGCCTCGTTCGCGTATTCCAGCGGATAAGGTTTGGTAGTGACCTTGATGCTCTTGGCTATTGCGGTCGAAAAGAAACTGCGCGCGTCATGGCGGGTGAGATCGGCAACGGAACATCCCGTCGCTTCGGCGCCGACGCCGAGTCGCCCCAGTCGCCCACTCTGAAGCCGATGGCGCTGCGGGTGGCACACGACCCGAAGGCTGGGCTGCGGCTGAAAGCGACCTCAGAGAACCGCTCCAAAAAGCGGACGTCCGTGTCCAGCGATCTTCCATGTGACACGCTACCCGGTCGGACGCAGGATCTCTGTCTGTTGGCGCATGCAGCAGGGCTTCCGGAGCGCGTCAAACCTGTCGCACGTTGTTGCATTCAGTTTCGGTGCCGACCGTTGCGGTTTCGGCGCTTGAGGCGCGGGATTCCTCGCCGCAAACAGCCTTTCTCAACCGTATTGCGTTCGGCCGGGCATGCGTGCTTGGCAGGCTTCCTCACAATCGGGCGTTCGCGGATACCGGCACCTCGGCAATGCGTCGGAGTGCGACCAGGCTGTTTCGCGCCTCGCGGCGATGGCCCAGTTCGATGTCTCGCCGCACTCAACCGTCATGCGGGCATATGCTTCGAGCACGCGATGCAGGTAGGTTTCGAATTCCTGCGCGGTGCCGGTGGACCTTGCACCGGGCAGCTCGCGTGACAGCATCTCGCCCCGGATATCGCTGGCGATGGTTGAGACCGTCCGTACCCGCCGTTCGAATGCGGCCTGCCGTGACGGGTCGTCCGTCAACAGTGCCGTGGTTTCGAGATGGCGTTGTTCACCGGTCAAGCTGTCCAACAGATTGCAGAGGGCTGCCAGATCCATTGCCTTCTCCGTGGCTTTGGGGGCCTGCATACCCCGTGGATGTCGTCCATGCGTCGACCAGCTTGGTCGTTCAGCGAATCCATGCGCCGGCATGGCTTCCCCCTGAACGGACAACAGTGATGCGGCAAGCGGCGGCCGTCCGTGCGCCAGCGAACATTGCGTGTCGCGATGGACCCAAGCCGGATGATGGGCAAAGCCGGCGAGTCACTGGCCCATGTGGCGCTGGTAGGTTGCGCGGTCGATGCGGTAGCAAGCGCACGCTGCGGCTTCCAGACCCCGGCGGTTGATGATTTCCATTCGCCCGCGCGCGTAACGGATCAGCTTCTTTTTCTGCAGCACGCCCGCGGCCGTGGTAACGCCAACTCGCCGCACCGCTAGCATCTTGGCGAGAAACGCGTGGGTCACATCGAAAGTATCCATGTGCGCGCGGTCGTGCGACATCAGCAGCCAGCGCGCCAGGCGCTGCTCGACGACGTGTGAGCTGATGCACACCGCGGCCTGCGCGAGTTGGGTCATCAGCACGAACGCATAGCGTTCGAGCAGGTGCCGCATGGCCGGGCTTTGCGCCCGCTCACGCCTGAATGCGGCAGTGCCGATGCGCAGCGCAGGACCGGCGCCCTGCACGAGTGATTGGTGCGCCGAGGTGTCCACGCCCAGCGTCAGCGCGATGCCACACATGCCTTCGCTGCCGACCAGTCCTACCTCCAATCCACTGTCACCGTTGATCGGCGTGATATCGGAGATGAAGCTGGCGGTTGGAAAATACGCGTGGCGGATGCGCGTGCCGGGTTGATGCAAGACATCGCCAAGCGTGAGGTCGACGGGCTTGCAGGCGGCGAGCAGGCGGTTACGATCCGCGCGCGGCAGCGCGGCGATCAGTTGATTGGCGGACGATTTGTCGGCGGGCGCGCGCTGGGCGTCCCTCGCGGGTGACTTCGTTGACATCGGGTACTCCAGGTGGCGTTGTCGAAACAACCGCCGGCACAAGGAGATGGGTTGGAATCCCGATGTCGGAAAAGGAATGAACTAAGGTTCCAGTGTAACGTTATGCAGTTTCAGGGTGGCGAATGGAATGGCATGTCAGACCGTGGTTCGGGCCGCCGTCCCGTGCTTCCGGCCGTGCATCGCGGTCCACGGCAGCAGACGGGCGTATTCCTTGCGGACCACTTCGTAGCATTCGCACACCATGCGTTCCAGTTTGGGCCGGTCGGTCACCTCGATACGGCCACGGTGATAGAGGATCACCTTGGCGTTTTGCAGCTTTCCAGCCGCCTCGGTCACGCCCTCCCGACGCACACCGAGCATGTTGGCGATCAGTTCCTGGGTCATCACCAACTTGTTGGAAGGCAGCCGGTCGATGCTCATCAGCAACCAGCGACACAGTTGTTGATCCACCGTGTGGTGGCGGTTGCATACGGCAGTCTGCGACATCTGTGTCAGTAATGCCTGGGTGTAGCGCAACAGCAGTTGTCGCAACGCAATGCCGCGATCGAACTCCTTGCGCAGGAGCGAGCCCTTGATGCGAAACGCGGAACCGGCGCTTTGCACCAGCGCGCGGCTGGGCGTGGTGTCGCCGCCCATGAACAGGGAAACCCCCACCAGCCCTTCATGACCGGCAATGGCGACCTCGGCGGAAGCGCCGTTCTCCATCACGTACACCAGCGACACGATGCTGTCGGTGGGGAAATAGACGTGGGCCTGGCGTTTGCCGGACTCGTAAAGCACGTCGCCCAACGCCAATTTCACCGGTTCCAGCAATGGGAGCAGGCGCTCCAATTCTTCTGTCGGCAGCGCCGCCAGCACGTCGTTGCGTTTGGGGTCTGTTATCGCATTCATGAATGCCGCCGTGCCGGAACATGGGAGATTAACGATTGGCAATCGGGCGCTATGTACGCCACCGCACAGACGCGGGTCTTACGCCGCATGCCGATTGTGCGCCACGGCGCGACGGACGCAAGTGCCCCCGGAATCGTGGTGTTCCCGTGGATGTCGAGATCCGGACAACGTTTCGCCAAAGGCGGGCGTTACCCGGATTTCGCGACCCGAGAGCGGACGCTACGGGAAAGCCTGGTGCGCGGTGGCACGGATCGACTGCCGCGCAGGCTCCGCAGGAACCCGTACGCCCATCGGCGAAACGAGACACTCGATCTGCGTGCACGCACGCTCGATCTCGCGGCGTTGCTTCTGCAGATGGTTGCGCAGATCGCCGGCCGCCACCCCGGCAACAGCCTCGTCGAAGCACAGCTGGACACCGTCTTCGCGCCGCAACGCCTGGGTTGCACAGGCCAGTTCGAAGTCCCGACTGATACGCACCCGCCAGTTTGCCTGCAGCGCCCGCAACGGTCCCAGCAGGCTGCCACCACGTTCGGGATGGCCGCCCGCCGCCGTCATGCACTCGGCAAGATCATCGGCGATCCATTGATGGGTCTTGGCGGTCCGTTGCAGCAGGAGCTTCAAGTGGGAGCTTGTCGTCTTGAATGCCACGCGGCGGTACAGCGTGGACGTGTCATCCAGGACGTGGAGAAGTTTCTGGAGTGCCGCGACTTCCTTGCTCATGGGTGTTTGCCTCTCATGTGATGCCCACGCTGCCGGTGGCCCCGCGATGCTACCGGTCAATCGGCGGCATTCACGCGGCGAGGTGTGCTTGCATAGCGCTGTTCACCGGGGCGAGTTCGAGATGGATCTCAAGCACGCTTTGCAGATGCTCGTCGAATCGCTGCGCGTCACCCGGATTGCGTTGGGACGGGTTCGCGCGTGCCGCGATTTCGGTGCGGAGGCAGGCGACGATTGAAGTGATCCGGCGCGCGCGTTGGCAGCAATTATCTTCCTGCCGTTGCCCGGAGACGAGCAGCGCGGAAGTCTCGAGATAGTACCTCTCGTCTTCGAGGCTTTTCTCCAGCGCGCGTAGCGTTGCGGTCTTCACGGCGATCTCCCTGAAGCGCAAAACGGGGCATCCGTGCCCCGTGCGTCGCCGTCCCTGCCGAGACATCCTTGCTCCAAGGCTTCCAGTGCCGCCGCGCCTTCCATGGCGGATGCTCAATGTATGGGGTTGAGGGAGAGATGGTCTGTTCGGTAGCGAACATGGATCAGCTCGAGCGAAGTCACCGAGGCTTGGTGCTCCGCGTCCCTTCTCATCAACGTCCAGGATCGCTTCGACTGCCGTTCTTCTGTATTTGCCGGGATGAATTCGCCGGGCTCTCATAGACGTTCGATCGCTTGACCGTCAACCACCGCCATTGTCGTGATCCGGGTCTTTGGCTTTTTTATCCTTGTTCTTTGGTGCAGCCTTGGCAGGCCGGGTGTTCTGGGGCTTCGATCGCTTGGCCTGCTCCGCTTGAGCGCGTTGAGCGGTCTGGCGAGCTTGCTCGCGCTGTTGCGTCTGTGAGCGTTCCAGCGCTTGTGCCTGGTGCGCTTGTGCGGTCTTCTCCGTCTGCTGCACCTGCGCGCGCTGCCGTGTCTGTGTGCGTTGCAGCGTTTGTGCTTGCTCCGCCTGCGCACTTTTCTCCGTACGCTGCGCCTGTGCACGCTGTTGCGTCTGCGTGCGTTGCACCGTTTGTGCCTGTCTCGCTTGCGCAAGTTCCTCCGTCTGCTGCGCCTGCGCGCGCTGGTGCGACTGTGTGTGCTTCAGTGTTTGTGCCTGTTGCGCTTGCGCGCGTTTTTCCGTCTGTTGCGCTTGTGCACGCCGCTGCGTCTGCGCAACGGAGCGGGCCTTGGTTGAGCTCTGTTGCTGGATCTGCCGAGTCACGGCTTCACGCGGCTGATAGCGGTAGTCCTGGGTCCGGATCGAAGTTTGTTGCGTTACCGTGCGCGGGTAGCGTGCTCCGGAATACTGTCGTTGGTAGTTCGGCAAGGGTGCCGCCGTCGGGACCGAATTCCGGTTCCACTGGTCCCATCCGTTGTGTTGCGACGACCAGCTTTGCCCCCAACGATCGCCCCAGCGCGGCGCCGCGTCGGCGCTCCAGCCACGGAAATACGACGGCGGTTGGCGGTAATAACGCACCGGGATGCGCAGCACGAACAGTGGCACGTATTCGGGATCCACTTCTTGCCAGGGGCCGTTGTACCAAGTGCTCGCATACCAATTGTCGCGCTGGTAGACCCAGTATGCCCCGTCGTAAAAGAAGTAATTCGAGCCTGCGCCCGGATCATAGTAAACGGGGTAGCCCGGTACCTGGACCATTTGCGGGTAAATCGGCATGTCGATGCCGATGTTGACATCCGGTAGTCCGATGGCAACGCTGATTTGAGCGTGGGCCGCAATGACCGGACTGAACATCAACGACATCGCGAGGGGTAGATAGCGCATCTTCATTTCCGTCTCCTGCTGGTTGCATCGCCAGGACAGCCTTTCGTTGGAAGCGGAATCCTTCAAACAGAACCCGGACCCGCAGATTCGCGGTAGTCCTGCAAACGGATTCCGCATCGCGGCTGAAGCAGCGATGCTCCATGGCAGCATCGGCACATTTGTCTTTTCTGGCTGTTCGGTAGCACACCCAAGGCGATGGCCGTTCACTTGCGGTGTATCTGCAGACGGTTTCATCGGGTTGCTTCAACGGCTCAGGCGAGTCGGCCTTACGGTCTGCGACATCCGGACCGCGAGTTGCGCCGGCCAGGAGGTCGCGGCGCCACTAGCCACCGCAAGGTAATCGCGGAAGATGGTGGTTCGTCTCGCGGAGCGCTGCACGTGAAGAACCTGAAAGCCCACGACGGACCAGCAGCCCAAGCAGGCTCGGGATCTGCTAATTGCACGTGCTTCGGAGATTCCGACCGGAGCCGGACCAGCTCCGCGCGCCCTCACCCGGGCAGCAAGCCCATCCTGTGTGGCGATCCGGCCCTCTCCGGCTGACGCCCCGATACTCAGAGGCAGGCAACGACGCGGTCGGGTGCGCCGGAACCAGCATGGGTTCCGCCGACATACGTATCGATCAGGCCGTCGATGTAGTCGTCGAATCGCCGCCGGGGCAGCGACGTAGTGCGCGGGCCCGTGCGCGCCATGTCGCGCCTGACCCTCGAAATGGCCGTAGCCTCGCAACGCGCATGATGCGCGTATTGCGCGCGGTCTTCGGGATTCAAGGACAATAATGCTGCGACTTGGTGGAAACGCCGCTCCCCATCGATGACGGCGATCAGATTCAGCAATGTGGTCTTTTCCATATGCATCTACTTTCCCATGAAATCGATTGCATCCGGAACGCGTGAAGCCGGAACAAACGATCAAGGGGCTTGCGGTACCGCCCGCGGAGTCAATCCGCGGTCTACACGGACAGGCATCCGGATCGTCTGCATCCGCATCATGGCGGCCAGGTTATCGATGCTCCTGTCCACTTGCTCGATTTCGCGAAGGTGACACTTGATGCGATCCCGCAACCCGGGGTCCGGAGTGCATCTCCCCGCGATACGGAAGCCCCGCCGCACCCGGGTCTCGCGTTTTCCTGCTTCCTTGGCATAAGCGGTTTCAGCGTCATGGCTGATCCGGACCCGCCATGCGGCCCAGCCCAAGTGCAGCGCCGTCATGCAGCTGCCATCGCGCGCAACACTGCCACCCATTCCATCAATCCGGTCAGCCAGATCGTCGGCGATGGTGAGGTGGGTGTGGATGATCCGTTCAAAACACTGCTTGAGGTAGGGATGCGTCACGTTGCGAACCGCATCCGAATAGAACATCCGCGCCTCGTCCAGGGAGATGACCAGACTTTTCAAAATGGAGATCTGTGCATTTATCACTGGCCACCTTGGCTCTGTCATTCGTTCTGGCTCGATCGAGGAATCGATGGATATGAGGGCATCCGTGCCTCGGCCGATCCCTGAAACATGTTCCCCGACAAGTGCCATCCTCCATGGTTGGGATGTTCATGTCTGTGCGATGGCGAACCGAAGGGTCAACCGGAATCGCATGGTCATGACAAGGCCCCGCGTCTCCATCTCGTCTTCAACCCCTGCGCTCGTGCTCGTTTTTTTCCGTGCGCTAGCGAACGGACCGGAGCACCAGAAAAACGTGTACTAGCACGTAGGGACTTGAGTCAGTCCGACGATGGCTGCTTCGGGTGATCCTGTTCGG
>Ga0207660_10000463_pt1 | contig 26810 bp, 43 predicted proteins | sample KBSC73BmetaG_FD_184335 | JGI IMG/M metagenome (GOLD analysis project Ga0207660, IMG submission 184335) | Corn rhizosphere microbial communities from Kellogg Biological Station, Michigan, USA - KBS C7-3B metaG (SPAdes) (version 2) | ecosystem: Host-associated > Plants > Roots > Rhizosphere ... | reverse complement strand
CCCATCAGGGCCAGGTGCAGTTCGCAGTCCATCAGGGCGTCGTCGATGCGCTCGCGCAGCGGATGGCGGATGGTGAACCCGGCGCCGCTGAAGTGCACCACATGGTCGGTCTGGTCGTCCTGGAGGATCCGGTGCACCGAGTGCGGGTCCGGGCAGTCGTCGCCCATGCAGATGATGCGGTTGACCACCCGCATCTCCTCCGCGTAGAGCGTCTGATTGCCACAGGTGGGGCAATACCCTTCGAGCAGGATCACGTCTCGCCCTTTCCGTAGTAGCCGAACTCGTAGATCTTGTTCACGATCCGGGCCGCCAGGTCGCCGACCAGGTAGGCCAGGATCTCCTCCCGGCTCATGTCCTCATGGGCCGAGCCGTCCTTCAGGCAGTCCTGGTTGTAGATGCTCATCGCCGCGTGCACCACTTCGTGGCTGACCACGCTGGTGCCGAGGGCACCGTCGTACATCCGGATGTGGGCCGCCATGGGACTGCGCTTCTCGCTGCCGTCGGCGCCGATGCGCAGGACGTCGATCGTATGGGTCACGCCGTGGGCCAGGTAGTACTCGTCCTCACGGATGTACCCCTCGCGCTGGCTGTGCTTCAGGGCCGCATCACGCATCGATCCCGCGTCCGAGTAGATGGAGACCCGAACGAACCGGCGGCTGCCGGAATGGCGGGTACTCACCCGGAACGACTTCTCCAGGGCCACGAAGTTCTCCTTTCCCCGGATGGATTCTACCGGCGGAAGGGGGTGCGTAGACTGCCGTCATGATCTGCACTTTCATCCCTCCGCACATGTCGAAGAAAGTCGCCGAGACCGACAAGTCTTTCAATGCCGGGATCAAGGTCGACACCACCCTGCGGGCCGACCGGCTCACCGCCGTCGCCCCCTCCGGTCCGATCCGCGTCTACACCGCCTCCAACAAGGTGGCCATCCCCGGCTCGCTCGTCCAAGGCGGTGACGACGAAGCGGCTGAGCGGGTCAAGGGCAACGCCTACCTGATCAGCCAGCTCCTGGGGACCGACGAGTTCCCCGACGGAGTGGTGCACTACGGCCGGGAGTACGCCAACGCCTTCTTCAACGGCAGCTACCTCGTCTTCGGCGAGGGTGACGGAGCCGTGTTCGGCGACTTCACCAAGGCGCTCGACATCATGGCCCACGAGTTCGGCCACGCCCTCGTATCGCTCGGGCCGGGCCTCATCTACTCCGGTGAGTCCGGCGCCCTGAACGAGCACCTGGCCGACGTCTTCGGCGCCTGTGTCCAGCAGTGGGTGAAGCAGGACCAGCACGACTGGCGCATCGGTGAGGAGATCCTGGTCGACGGCCACTCGGCGGTCCGGCACATGCTGAATCCGGGCACCGCGTATGACAACGACGTGCTGGGCCGGGACCCGCAGCCGGGCCACATGGACCAGTACAAGAAGATCCGGGCCGACAACGGCGGGGTGCACATCAACTCCGGCATCCCCAACCGGGCCTTCGCCCTGCTCTGCGAGAAGACCGGGGAGCCGAGCTGGGGACGGCCGCTGGCGATGTGGCGCCGGGCGATGGAAGATCTCGGACCGCGCTCGACCTTCAAGCAGCTCGCGCTGGCCACGTGGACACACTCCGGCGGGCTGAACCCTGCGGTGCGCGAGGCATGGGCCGAGGTCGGCATCTCGATCTGACCGGTTCGGTTTCCCGGGGCCGGACCGAACAACTTCCGTTGGCGCGTGGAACGGCGCGGCAACAGGACGGGGCGTTGCGTTGCAGTGGTGGAGCTGGGTGCTGACGGCCGTGGGCGTCTTCGGCCTGTGGCTGGCGGGCAGGAAGAGCCCCTGGGGCTGGGCGGTGGGCCTGGCGGCTCAGGGGCTCTGGCTCGCGTACGCCATCAGTACGAGGCAATACGGTTTCCTCGTCTCGGCGGGCGCGTACGGATGGGTATATCTCAAGAACTTCCGTGCGTGGCGCAGGCCCGTTTCTCCTGAATCCGGCCAGGCCCGTGATGGTCTGGATTCATGGCAGAAACCCAAGAGATCATCGTCGTGATGGACATGGACCGGGAAGCGGTCCGGTTGTGGTTCGAGAAGATCCAGAGCCAGGCCCGGCATCCGCAGTACCAAGGAGGTATCAAGATCCTAGGGCCACTGAAAACCGAGCGCTGACCTGGACGTTCATCGATCGTTTATCCGACGATGCTCACGATCTCGACCGTTCCGTCCTCACTGATGAAGGCCATCTTCTTGCCCTTGTCGACCTCACGCTCGACCAGTCCGTACACGCTGACGGCCCGGTTCACCACGTCGACCTGCTTGAGCTGGACATGGCTCATCAGCCAGTCGAGTTCGGTCGTGGCCCTCACCGTGAAGGCGATCGTCGCCCGGCGCCCCACCAGCGGCTTGACATCCTCGACCATGCGATCCTCCTCGTGTCTCTTCTCCTGAGCACAGGTTACACCGAATCGGCACTGAATCGAAACTGAAGTGGTGAGGACATTGGCACACGACTCGCTCGCTCAGGTGATGGTGGACTACGCCGCGCAGGGCATGACGCTTGCGCAGATCGCCGCCCGGACTGGGATGGAGATCGAGGCCGTCCACGAGCGGATGAACGCGTACCTCGAAGACCAGGCGACGAGCATGTCCATCGTGCAGATGCGCATGCTCCAGCTCGCCCGGCTGGAGAGGATTCTCGGCGCCCTGTGGCAGCAGGTGATGGACGGAGACCTTCTCACCCAGGGGCGCAACGCGAAGAACCTGATCGAGACGGTCCGCGAGATCACCGAGCTGATGGACCTGAAGAAGGACCGGCTGCGCGACGAACAGATCCGGCTCACCCAGGCGCAGACCCAGCTCGTCACCACGGCGATCGAGGCCATCCGGGTGGGCATGCTGGAGAAGGTCGTCGACCTGCTGCCCGAGGAATCCCGGGAGGCCGTCGAGCAGATGTGGGGCGAGGTCTTCCCCGCCATGGCCGCCGACGCCATCGCCCGCAACTCGGCCGCGATCGTCAAGGTGGGCGGCAACAGCACGACCGGACCCATCGAGCTGGAGCCGGTGATGGAGGAGTTCGACTGATGCCCCTCGATGCGTACGTGGAGCGCTGGGCGCAGAACCCCGACGGCGGCGGCGTGTTCACCGGTCAGCGCGACCTGATCCTCGCCCACGACCAGGACTGCGAGTCGCTGAAGAACGCCTGGTTGCCGCGCCGGAAGGGGGTCTCCTGCCCGAGTGATCTGATGGAGTGCGAGACCTGCGGCATCACGTTCTTCTGGGAGGGGCTGACCGGTCTGTTCGACGACTGCCCCGAATCGTTCTGGTACTTCTGCCGCTGCTGCGCCGCGAAGGCTCTCGCGTGCCCCTGTGGTGGCGACTGCGTTCATGATACGAATGGACAAACTCTGTCGCCTGCTGTTGACTGAACCGCATGAAGCAGATAGTCAACGGACTGGCGACACGCGGCGAAGACTCCTGGCTGACGAGCACGCAGGGGCTGCCTGACGGCAAGCAGGCCCTGTCCATGGGGAAGAACTGGAAGCAGGCCCAGGCTCTCCTCCAGCAGGCGGCCGAACTGGCACTGAAGGCTCCGCCCGGATCGGTGACGGTCGATCTCAGGCTGGAGGATCCGGAACTTCAGCAACTGGTCGACGAGGTGCACCGCACCCGGGGCCTTCTGCGGGACGCCAAGTTCCACTACGACGCCGCCCTGGGGGCTGCGGCACGCGGACTCACGAAACGGGCGACCGTCAGGGACGTGGCGGCAATGCTGGGCTGCTCACACCAGCACGTGGCGAAGCTGGCGCAGAAGACCTCGCCCTGACCCGGCGGCGCGGCAGGGGCTCGCCCGACTCCATCCGTCTCTTGAGGGCGAGCCCGAAGTTCTGCCACAGCTCCCAGCACTTGCAGAACTGGTTGTGGCCCTGACGGTAGTGCCGGGACTTCAGTCGCATCTGCTTGCGATAGCGCTTGTTCATCGCGCCCCTCACGTCCTTCCTGGGTGGAGCTGTACCATCTTCTCGTGACGACCATCGGCGAAATCATCTATGACGAGCTGCCCGCTTTCATGGAGCGGACCGGCAAGAAAACTCTCCGAATCCTCGAAGTCGGCGTTCTGCGGAATCTGGACGACGACCACCTGAAGGGTGATGGTCATTCGACCCTCGCCTTCGCCCGCCTCCTGAAGGAACACCCGGGAAGCGCGTACGTCGGCATCGACCTGGAGCCGCACGAGGCACGGCGTGCCGTGGACTCGGAGGGCCTGGGCCACTTCTGCGACTTCTACGCCGGGGACTCCGTGGCCACCATGGAGGAGCTGAAGATCGACGGCGAGAAGTTCGACGTGATCTACCTCGACGCCGACAACGACGGCGCGGCCACCATGCGGGAGTACCTGCTGGCGCTCGACCTCGTCACCAGTCCGGGCCTGATCATGGGTGACGACATGAACACCGACCACCGCGAGGTCCGCAAGGGCCGGGTGCTCATTCCCTACCTGCGCGAATCCGGCGCCGACTTCAAGCTGCGCAAGCGGCACACCCCGTGGGACACCCGCGACATTCTCGTCCAGGAGATCTCGTGAGCAAGGACATCGCTTCCGTCGGCCGCGCCGTGCATTACACCTCGCTGGGGTCCGCACCGCAGGACGGCGTCCAGCAGTACCTCTCGAAGTGCCGGGCGGCCACCATCACCGAGGTCGTCGATCTGGCGGCGGGCATCGTGCACCTCACGGTCATGAACCCGGAGGGCTTCCAGTTCGCGAAGGACGTCGTCTTCGACGTCGAGCGACTGGCTCTGAACGGGGAGGCGACCCCGGGCACCTGGCACTGGCCGGAAAAGCCGGTGGCCCCGCTCGTGAGCGGGGCCGGACCGAAGGAGCTGTGATGTGGGCGATGACGCGCTGGCGGTGCATCTGCGGGCGGCACCATGCGCCCTGGTGGCGCACCGTCCAGGCGCCGTCGTGCACGGCCGTGAAGCCGTGGGTGAAGCGGCCGGAGATTCAGAAGGCCACGTAGAGGATCCGGACCCCGTCACCGGTCCGCTCGAAGTCCAGCTCCACCCCGCAGGGCAGCTCGACCATGAGCACGTTCATCGACCGGTGGACGGCCGAGGCCGGAACCGAGTCGGCGAACATCACCGGGATCTCGGACTCGATCCGGCCACGGATCGCAGGGTCAGAATCCTCCACAGCCTGCCAGGCAGGTGCCATCCAGGTGACCCGCACGGGTCAGTTGTCGTAAGCGGAGGGCACGCCGACGAACTGCTGCCGGACCCAGCCCTGGTACAGGTTGCCCCAGCCGCCGTTGCCCTTGGTGATCTGCTTGACGTAGATGAGCTTGGTGCCGTCGGCGGTGGTGGTCTTCCGGTCGAGGTACTGGAAGGTGTCACCCTCACCCATGCCGGAACCGAGGTCGCGACCGTTCTGGTCACGGAAGATCAGGCCGCCCGTGCCGGGCGCCGGAGCGTTCGCGTAGCGCTCGCCGCCGGACTCCTTCTTGATCGTGACGTCCGGGCACGTGGTGACCTTGGCGCGCTCCTTCTTGCCGGTCTGCGGGTTGGTCACCATCTCGTAGGTGACCTTGGCCTCGGCGCCAGGGCCGCAGGTGGAGTCGGCGGCGGCGGTGCCCGCGAAGGCGAGAGAGCCGGTCAGGGCGACAGCGGCGGCACCGGCCGCGATGGTCTTCTTGTTCATGCTCTCGGGGTTCCTCTCCGAAGTGGGGGCTTGCTGTATCCATCAGACCACATGACCTAGGCCAAATTCAAGTTCCACGAAAGCGAGAAGTCATGGATATCGCCCCGGTCGGCACGATCACGATTCCCCGAACCTGCGGAGACGTACCCTGCGGGCAGTGTGAGCCCTGTCGCAGGAGGGCGATGCTGAACATGGCGTCGTACGCGCTGCGGTCGGAAACAGAAGAAGGCGGCCCGAAGGCCGCCCTCTCTGAACTTCTCGAAGCTCTCGGACTGCGTGGCTAGCAGCGCGTTCCTTCCTCGGAGAGGGACCGGTTCAGGATCTCCTCGACCTCCAGGCGATCCAGATCACTGAACGCCGGGGCCCGGAGGATGACCTTCTCGCACCCCTCACGGCTGGTCCATCCCGTGCGCATGAGGGCAGCGAGACCCGTCAGGGCCTCGGCGATGTCGGTGGCAGTGGACTCCTTGCGGCGCAGCACGCCCATCACCCGGCGCGCGTACGCCTGGGCGTGGCCGTGACGGACCGATCCGCGCGGGCAGACGTCATGCGTGACGGTCCAGCCGGATGCGTGCGACCCCTGGACGTTGCCCTCTCCGGCTGGCACCCGTCCCTGGCAGACGCCACATGGTTTCGGGTACATATTCCTCATGTTTTTGAGGATGACACACCGTGCCGCAAAAGGAAAGTCCGATTGGGGGCGGGAAGTTCAGGGAACTCGCTACTCTTCGCGCACTCGCGCTTCCACGGCTGCGGCGGCCAAGTTCCATGCCTGCTTCAGCCGTTCGTTCTGCTCTTCCCAGGTGGGCATCTTGGTACCCGAGAACGTGGTCCAGCCGACGCTCTCTCCGTACGCCTCGTATGCCACACGCCCCAGTTCAGCAGCCACCCTTGCCTCCTCATGAGGAAGGGACCCGGCCAATCGGCCGGGCCCCCGTGAGTCTCAGCCCCAGGAAGTGGAGTCCGCGCTGCCCAGTGCTGCGCGGGTGGGGCATCACAAGGTTACCGAAAATGTTCCCCGGTGAGGAATGCTGTACGCGTCGCAGCAGAAAGGAACGGCATGTCCTCACACGAAGAGCGGATCGCCGCCGAGGCGGAGGCATACTTCCGCAATCAGGCGCGGCAGGCCGGATGGGTCAACAATCCCGTGGGGTGGGCCAGGGATGTTCTCGGTGTCCATCTGTGGAGCAAGCAGCAAGAAATCTGCTCCTCCCTCATCCGGAACAAGCGCACGGTGGTCGCCTCCTGTCACGGCACCGGCAAGGCGCTCGGGCTGGACGAGCTGGTCCACACCCCGTCGGGCCCCGTGAGGATGGGGGAGATCACCGAGGGCACGAAGGTGCTGGGCTCCGACGGCTCGCCGGTCGAGGTGGTGGCCGTCACGGGTGAGCACAAGGCCGAGAGTTACGTCGTCCGTCTGGAAAGGGGCGGTGCTCACGAGGAGATCATCGCCTCGGCCGATCACGTCTGGCCGGTGCTCGACCTTCAGGGTCTCGCCGACATCCAGCTCAAGTCCGACCGAGCGGGTGTACCGGTGGAGACCGGGTTGTGGATGCACAAGGCGAAGACCATGGCCACCAAGCAGATCGCCAAGCTGCGGCCCGGCACGGTCGTTGTTCCCGGCCGGGCTCCGGAGATCCTTCCCCGGGGTCTGACGTGGTCGGCAGATGAGGCGATGCAGGCTCTGCTCGCCGAACGCGGCGGACTCGATCCTCACGGGCGTACCGCGCTGCTCTGGAAGACGCGCCAGGGCGAGCCGGAGGAGATCTCCTCGGTGCGGGCCCGGATGCGCGAGGCGGGCGTCCAGACGATCTACCGGCGCGAGCGGCAGTACGGCATCACCATGCGGCACCTGGCGCTGATGGGATCTCACGCCCCGACCCTTCTGCCGGATGCCAATCAGCGGGCCATCGCCCTGTCGCACCTTCTGCTGACCCAGGGATCCTGGGGTGACGACGGCTGGCGGATCACGTCCGTGAAGCCAGTCGGCGAGCGGGACGTGCAGTGCATCCAGGTGGACTCGCCCGACCACCTCTACCTCTGCGGCGAGCGCGGGATTCCCACCCACAACTCGATGATCGCTTCGGTGCTCGCGTGCTGGTGGGTGTCGACGAAGCCGCCGGGCCAGGCGATCGTCGTCTCGACGGCGCCGACCTACGCCCAGGTCAACAAGATCCTCTGGGAGGAGATCCGCAAGCACCACTCGAACGCCTCGCGCGGCGAATACCCGATGCCGGGCCGCGTGACCCAGGCCGATGAGTGGAAGCTGGGCGACGGGCAGATCGTCGGCTTCGGCCGGAAGCCCGCCAAGGGTGACCGCCACTCCTTCCACGGTATCCACCGCCGATACGTGCTGGCCCTGCTCGACGAGGCGTGCGGTATCCCCGAGGAGATCTGGACCGGTGTCGAGGCCATCACCACGAACATCGGCTGCCGGATCCTGGCCATCGGAAACCCCGATGACCGGAACACGGACTTCGGCAAGAACTTCATGGAGCAGAAGACCGCGCACCTGTGGAACCGGATCTCGATCCCGGCGTCGAGCACGCCGAACTTCACGGGCGAGCCGGTGCCGAAGCTGCTGAACGAAGTCCTCGTCTCGCGCGACTGGGTGCAGGAGCGTCTGGACGACTGGGGCGAGAAGGACCCGCGCTACATCGCGAAGGTGCTGGCCAAGTTCCCCGAGCAGAGCATGTCGTCGCTGTTCGCCCCCTCCCTGGTGGCCGACGCGGTCGACGAACCCCCGACTCCGTCGCTGTACTCGGTACTGCGCTTGGGTGTCGACGTCGCGCGTTTCGGCTCCGACAAGACGGTGGTCGCCTCGTACTCCGGCGTGACCGCGCAGATCGAGGAGTCCTGGTCCGGGACTGACACGGTGTCCTCGGCTCACAAGGTTCTCCAGATCGCCGAGCGCTTGAAGGAAGAGCGCAAGGCGCCCTGGGTGGAGATCCGGGTGGACGCCGTCGGCCTGGGTGCCGGTGTCGTCGACACCCTGAACGCCCGAGCGATGCTGCTGCCGGACCCCTGGTTCACGGTCTACGAGATGCACGGATCGGCCGCACCCCCGGTAAACGTCGGCGGTTCGGTCTACGGCTTCTACAACGCAAGGGCGTACTGGTTCGAGCAGGTCCGGCAGAAGATGCGCAACGGCTCGGTGAAGTTCATCGACCCCGACGAGCTGATCTCTGACGACCTGAAGATGGTCTTCTACTCGATCAAGAACGGGCGCCTTCTCATCGCCTCCAAGGAGGACATGCGCAAGGAGTACGGCAAGTCCCCCGACTACGCCGACGCCATTGCCTACGCGGTCGCCCCGGTAGCCGAGGGTCTTCAACAGGGAGACGTGCTCACCGAGACGGCTGAGAACATGGCCGGTTCGCTGGTCGAGGAGAACGAGTACTTCGCCGAGGAGATGATCTCGCCCTACTGACGGAATCCTCAAAGTGAGCTGTAGTTCCAGGAGCACCATGTGCACGGAACTCAAGGAGGACGAGTGGACATCCAGACCTGCCCGCGCCGGATGCGGGAGATGGGTCCCTGGGAGAAGTCGGGTGGCCAGGACGAGTGGCGTGACGAGCCTCGCCGGGACGGCGAGGCGGTGCCGTACTGCTCGTTCTGCGGATCTCTGCACCCGGGCAAGTTCCTGGAACTGATCGCCGAGGGGTGGGAGGTGGGGCCGACCGACAAGAACTACAAGGCGTACCTGCACCCGCCGCGCGGCAAGGACGGCGAGCAATCCCATGAGGTCCGGGCGAAGTTCTACTACCAGCACCTGTCGGGCGCTCAGCAGCAGCAGTTCATCGACCTCTACAACCGCCAGATCATGCAGATCTCCTACCCGGGGCACTTCTACGTGCTGCCGTTCTTCATGCGGATCGCGCCGGAGGATCCGGTACCCGGCAACGGATCGGCGTGATGTACGACCACGCCGAAGCGGCCCGCCGCAGGATCATCGCCAGGTCTCGGGATGCCGGACCGGTCGGCAGGAAGTACGTGGAACTCGCGAACCTCCTTATGACCGGCCCTGATTCACCACTCAGAACCAGCGCCCTGAAGAAGCTGGCCGACTCCTGCGACAATGCGATCGCCCTGGTGGAAAAGGTCCGCCAATCCCCGGGAAACCCCTCCGCCAGACGCAGGTCGCCAGGTCAATCGAGCAGTTAAGGTGATCGCATGCAGATGCCGAAGCCCCTCGAAGAGATGTCTCACACGGAAATCACGACCTTCGTGAGCAACCTCGAAGCGCGCAACGAGGAGCTGATGGGTCTGGTCTCCGACGAGATGCGGGAGGCCGGTGAATTCGGCCGGGCCCAGCTCGCCCTCGAAGACATCGGGTGGCGCCCGCTGATGGGCCTCTCCGACAGCGCGAACTCCTTCACGCTTGACTCCCTGCATCACGCGAGCGAGCTGTGCCGGGCCGTCGCCACCGTGAACCCTCTCGTCGGCCGTGGCCTGCGCGTGCGCACCGGTTACGTCTGGGGGTCCGGCGTCTCCGTCGTGCCGAAGGAGTTCATTCAGGGACCGGGACGGCCCAGGACGGTGAACCTGGAGCCCGAGCTTCCCGAGGGGATCAACGAGGTGCTGACCGGCACGCTCGCCCAGCTCGAACTGGAGCGAACCTCGGGCACCGACGGCAACCTCTTCTTCCTCGTGGACCGCCGGACCAAGGAAGTCCTGCGCGTGCCGTTCGAGGAGATCACGGAAGGCGTCAGCCAGCGAGGCAACCGGGAACGCCTGTTGTACATCCGGCGCACCTGGAACGACTGGGATCTGGAGCTGGACTTCGAGGCCAACATCGAGCTGAATCCGATCACCGCCCCGAAGGCGGCAGCGCGCGGGCGCACCTGGATGAAGGCCGACCGGGACAGCCCGTCAGGGGGATCCACCCGGGCCGGGTTCTCCTTCCGCGACGTCTGGTACCCGACGCCTGCTGGCATCCGGGCGCTCGGCCGCAACCGGGGTGCCGCGCAGATCGCGGGCGACAAGGTGGATCACACGAAGGTGCTCGTCCATGTTCCCTTCAACCGGCTCACCGGATGGCGCTGGGGAATCCCGGATGTGCTGCCCGCTGTCTGGTGGACGAAGGCATACAAGGAGTACCTGGAGAACTGCGCCACGCTCACCAAGGCGTACGCCAGGTTCGCCTGGAAGGTGACATCGGACCGGTCGCGGTCCGTACGCCGTACCGCCGCCGCGATGGCCCAGGCTCCGCGCACCGACCCCTCCACCGGTCAGCCGCTGAACGTGGGAGCCTCGGCCGTGCTGGGCGCCGGGCAGGATCTGTCGGCCGTCGGCGGCAACACGAAGGTGGACTTCGACGCCGGTCGCCCTCTGGCCGCGATGATCGCAGCCGCTCTCGACGTTCCCCTTCCAGCCCTGCTGGAGGATCCCTCGATCGCGAACAACGCGGCGGCCACCTCTCTGGACACCTCCACGATTCTCGTGATGCAGGCCCGGCAGAAGGTCATGGACGACATGTTCCGCGAGATCTTCAAGACGCTGGGCCTGAAGGTCCGCCTCCGGTGGCCCGAGATCTCCGAAGAGCCGGTTCACCGTCGGCTCCAGGCGCTCGACATGGCGATCCGCCTCGGCCTCTTCTCGGCCGATGAGGCGCGGGCCATGGTTGTCGATGCGTGGGGCGACAAGTGGGAGGACTTCGGCCGCGAGGCGCCCGATGTTGAGGAACTTCCCTACGTCGCTGGCGGAGGCGGCCAGGGTGAACCTCCGAAGACGGAGGACTCTAATTCCTCGGAAACCCCCGGTAATTCCGAAGAAACTGGAACCTCCGGTACGGGCGGCCCCGGTGCTCCAGCACCCCTGAAGGCGGGAAATTCCCGTTCAACCGACGCCCCGAAGCAGCCTGAACCGATGTCCTACGCGGACCACGAACTGCGAGACGAATCAACTTCATAGCATCCTGCCGAGACTTTTGGCCTCGGATGCTATTACGCTGTGCTCGTCGATGATCAGTGAGGGGGCTCATGTCCACGGAAACCCTGCGGGAAACCGCGATCCTCTCCGAGGACGCCCAGTCGCCGGAGAAGGGCATCTGGCGTGCACTCCTCATCGCTGCCGACGTGCAGGGCTCCAGTGGGTACTACCCCGCCGAAGTGCTGAAGCGGGATGGCGCTCGCGCCTTTCCCGCCGGGACTCACATCTACTTCGACCACCCTTCCGAGTCGGAAGAGATGGACCTCCCCGAACGCAGCGTCCTGAAAATCGCCGGGTACCTTCTCGACGACGCGACCTTCGAAGAGACACCAGAAGGACGCGGGCTCTTCTCCCGAATCCAGTTCACGGAGAAGGCCAAGCCGATCGCCAAGGAGCTGCACAGCGTGATCGGTCTCTCGATCCGTGCAGCAGGCCAGATCGAGGAGACCGCTGGGCAGCGTATTGTGCGCAGCATTCAGCAAGGTCTCTCTGTTGACCTCGTCACCCGCGCTGGAGCGGGAGGAAGGCTCGTCACCATGACCGAGTCGGCCACGCCGGAGTCCCCTCCGGCCGAGCAGACCGCGAGCACCGCCGCCCCGGCCGCGAGTGCAGCGATTCCGTCCACCATCGGAACCGGCACCCTCCTCAGCGAGGTCGCCGCCCTCAAGGACACCCTCTCCGACCGCGTCGAGCAGCTTTCGGTCGACGTCGCGCGCATGTCTTCGCAGCTTCAGGAGTCGCGCCGCGAGGCCGAGAAGCAGATGCGGGAGCGCGTCAAGCTCCAGGAGACGATCACGTACCTGCGTGACCGCGCCGAGACCGCCGACAAGGCGCTCAAGGAGAGCAAGACGACCGGTGACGTCCTCACCGAACTGCTGGAGGCGAAGCTGCCGCTTCCCTCCATGATCCGTATCGCGCAGTCCTACCGTCCGGACCAGGACCTGCACGAGTCGATCACCCACGAGCGCGAGTACCTGAAGCAGCTCCGACGGGAGACCGAGCGCGGCGCGCTCAGCGAGGGCCGCGAGCCGTCGGGCCTCGGCCTGACGGAGTCCTCGACGTCCTTCCCCTCCACGGGCGACAGCGATCTCGCCGAGATCCGGAGCCTGCTGGGCGGAGGTACCTACTGATGGCCACGAACGAGATCTTCAAGTACGCGGACTGGATTTCCCTTCCGCTGCCGCTCCGGGGCAGTGACCCGGCGGTCAACGACGACCCCACGATCAACGGCGACCCGGTCAAGATCGGTTCGATCGTCGGCTTCGCGCAGGAGGTCGGCGGCAAGCCGGTTTCCTACACGACCGGCATGACCACGGTCTCCGTCGCGCGCAACACCGCGAACTCGCTGGAGCCCGGCTGGGCCTCCATCGCCCTCACGGGCGCCTTCGCCTTCCCGGTCACCGGCTGGGACGCGGAGGAGATGGGTTCCGGTACTCCGGTCGGCATCAACGTCGCCGCCGGTTCGACGCGCGCCACCCTCGTCGCGAACTCCGAAGCCGACGGGTGGTTCGGCGTCATCGTCGGCCAGACCACGGCCGGGGTTCCGATCGTCCGAGTCGTCCAGCCCACGCCGGGCGACGCCAACGCAGTGGCCGACAAGCTGGCCACCGGTTCCTGAGAGGAGGAATCTGAGACATGAGCGCGATCACCTTCCTCGACGGAATCAAGGCGACCACGAACCCCGAGTTCGAGCGCATCGCCGAGGCCCACAACAAGCGTCGGGTCGCCATCCGCGAGTCTGCGGACTCCCGTCTGCTGAAGCTCAACAAGGCCGTCGAGTTCCTGCGCCTCAAGCGTGAGGCGGAGTTCGGCTCGCCGGTCGCGATGGGCCGTCTGCGCGAGGCCGTCTCCAGCGGTGACTTCCCGCTGCTGTTCCAGTCGATCTCGCAGGCCAGCATGCTCGGCCAGTACGCGGATCTGCCCCAGCAGTGGCCGACTTTCTCGGTGCGCACCACGGTTCCGGACTTCCGTCCGGCCCGCATGGTCCGCTGGGACACCGTGGCCGGTCAGTCGCAGACGACCGACTACAACGGCGGCGCCGAGCGCCACGTCCGGGCGCTGCCGCGCATCCCGGAACTGACGGAGTACCCGACCTTCAACCTCACCACCGAGGGGACGGACTACTTCGTCAACAAGTACGGCGCCCGCTTCCCCTTCTCGTGGGAAGCGTTCATGAACGACGAGCTGCGCGTTCTCCAGCAGCTCCCCACCGAGATGGCACGGTGGGCGCGCGACACCGAGGACGTGCTGACGACCGGTGTTCTGGCCACGGCGACGGGCCCGAACGCGGACTTCTTCAACACGACCGAGGACTTCGGCGGTCAGGCCCCGGCGGGCAACTACGTGCCGGGCAACCCGCCGCTGACGCTCGACGCGCTGGAGCACGCGATCAACTACATCGGGATGCGGCAGGTCAACGGCCGCCAGGTCCGGGTGCAGAACTTCGTGCTCCTCGTTCCGCCGTCCCTCGCGCTCACGGCGCAGGAGATCGCCCAGGGAACCACGTATCTCCGGGTGCGCCAGCTTCCCGACGGCACGGAGATGCGCCAGAACGTCTCCTCGCCGGTCGCGGGCCGCTTCACGGTGGTGGAGTCCCCGTGGCTGCCGCTCATCGACACCTCGGCGAACGCCTCGACGACCTGGTACCTGGTTCCGGCCGGTGGCCAGACGGAGCGCGGCCCGGCCATCGTGACCGCGTTCCTGCGCGGGCACGAGACCCCCGAGGTCCGCGTGATGGGCGACACGGGCCGTGCGCTCGGCGGCGGCGAGATCAACGCCTTCGAGGGCTCGTTCTCCCACGACGACATCCAGTACCGGGTCCGCTCGATCATCGGCGCTGCCGGTATCGACGCCTCGGCGGTGGCGGTCTCGCTGGGCACGGGCGAGGAGGCGGCGCTGTCCATGGCCTCCATCGGCGGCGGCTCGGTCTCGGGTCCCTCGGGTTCCTGAACCGGTGAAGCCGGGCGGCGGGTGACCCGGGATTGATCCCGACCGCCCCTGCCCGGTCTCCGTTCCTGCCGGGCAGCAAGAGGGTCCCCCATGTGCGACTGGGGGGCCCTCTTCGCGTGCAATTGCACGATGAGAGCCAGTAGGAACTGGCGTAAAGCCCCCCACCTCGGGTATCTTATGGGTGTGGCGAGGACTCACCCTCCCCGCCCAAGAAGGAACCGTCCTTGTGCGAGTCCCCAGGACTCCGTCACGGCCACGTTTCTTCTCCTTTCCGAAGAGCCCCCGCCGCAAGGTGGGGGCTTCCGGATTTTCTGGGCCGTTTTCCAGGTGTTCGCCCTCAATGCCGTACGCTCCTCCTGAGAGACAAGGAGTGACCGTGGCAACACCCGACGAGACGCGGGATCTCAGGATCGCAGCTCTCCGGGAAGCGGCGGGCACCTTCGCCACCACCCTGCCGGAGCCGGGTGAGTACACCGACTCGGCTACAGCGGTGATGCTGGAGAGGGCGAACCGCTTCTACGGCTGGCTCGTTGGCGTAACCCGGCTCATCCTCAGAGTCGGCCCAGCGGTCGGCGAAGACTCCGACGTGACCTGGCCGAAGCACACTGCCGAAGAGGGAGAAACCGTGCAGATCAACACTGGCGAGAAGTTCAGCGTCGCGATCGACACCCGGGACGCGGCGGGCTACCCGACCGACGCCACCGTGGAGTGGTCCATCGCCGACGAGACCGTGGCAACCGTCGTCCTCGATGCAGGCGACGACCAGAAGGGCTGGGTCATCTCCGGCGCCCCGGGCAGCACCGTGCTGACGGTACGCGTCACCGACGTCGAGCCCGCCCTGGAGGCGACCCTGGCCGTGGACGTGGTTCCCGCCGGAACCGCGACCGTCCAGATCAACGCCGGTCCGGCCGTGCCGGAGCAGGACCCGCAGCCCGACCCGCTGGCGCTCACCGTCACCGAGGACACCTCCGACACCTCGCGCATGACGGTCACCGTCACCGTCGACAACAAGGGCGAGGGTTCGGTCTCCGTGGATCCGGGTGACGGCAGCGGCGTCCTGGCCAACCCGGGCGACGGCACGCCGGTCACCCACGCCTACGCGGCGCCGGGCGACTACACCCTCGTGGTCACCGACGACGACAACGCCACCCGTGGTGGCAGCCAGGCCGTGACGGTTCCGTTCACCGCCTGACCCGGAAGACACCGAAGGCCCGGTTCCCCCGAGGGGCCGGGCCTTCGGCCTGCTCACATGCAGATGCAGGAGGATCCCAGATCCTGCGCAGGGAAACGGCACCGCCCGGGTACGTGCGGCTCGTGCTTGCACAGGGGGCACATGTCGGGGATCAGCGCCTTGGCCCCGGTGACGACACGCCGCTCGGCCAGGCCCTGACCAGGATCGAACTCCAGCTCAGGTGATCCAGCCAGGTTCTCCATTCCCTCGATGTGGTCACCGCGTTCCAGACGGGCCTGGGTGAGGTACGTGAAGAGGTCCAGCGCCTCTTCCCAGGCGTCCTTCAGGGCGTCGCGCCCGTTGTCGGTCTCCAGGACCCGGCCGTACTTCTTCTTGCCGTAGGCCCGGCGCTCCTGAATCGCCAGAATCATGATCTCCTGCACCGGCAGCTTGCCCGGCTTGGGGGCGGGCTGATCCCTCTCGGGATCCCTCACGTCACCCACGAAGTTCCTCCTCGAACGACACCTGCACGTTGAAGTTGCGGTGACCCAGCAGCATGGCCAGCAGATCGGTGATGCCGTCCTTGGCCTCCGTCCTGCTGTGACCTTCTGCGGTCGCCGCACCGAAGTGCGGCGGGTTGTCCACGGAGACGACCCACTTCTTGCCTTGCTCGTTCCAGCGCCCTTGCGCCGTAAAGCTCTCCACGTCTTCCTTTCTCAGGGGCGGCGCCATCCGCCCCACCTCTCTGAAAGCTCTTTCGCCGTACGCCACCGCAGGCAGCGCATCAGCTTCCTCCACGCGGAACGCGGTCCGCGAGTCCGAGGTGCGGCATGCTCACCCATCAGCCGCCGCCCCATCGCGCCTCTGCCGATTCACGTCACGCCGGGCCAGCTCCCTCTCGCTCTCCGGCCAGCAGAACACCGCCCACCACAGCTCGGTCAGCCGATCCAGCGCCGGTTCACGTCCGGGCGGGGTTCGGCGGGAGACCCAGACGGGCACGAAGCTCACGATTCTCCTCCTCCAGGTACTGCATCCGCAGCTCCTCATCGGCAGCCGACCCTTCGCGCACGTACGCGTAGTGCTCGCCGAAGTGACCGCCGTCCGGGCCCACCGGTTCGGCGCACTCGAACGTGCGGCCCGCCTCCGTCCAGGTGTGACCGCAGAGAACGCGACGGCACCGGTTGTCCACCAGCTCTTCGCCCGACGTCAGGAACAGCTCCAGCTTGTCGGCCACGTGACCTCTGCCGATGTCGCCCTCGGCGTCCTTGCGCAGGGTCTGGACGTAGATGCTGAGCAGCCGCCGGGCCGTCTGCCACTGCTGGCTCCGGTGCGACACCAGAACGGCGTGCTGACGGAGGTCTTCCAGATTCTCCTCGTGCATGTACGCCTCGCAGGCGAGACCCTTGTCGGCGCACTTCAGCAGCTCTTCCAGCCGGGTCATCCGGGCCTGCGGGCTCAGCTCCAGGAGCCGGTGCCACCACTGGCCGGGCGTGAGGTGCACGCCCTCAGCAGGCTCACTGCGGTCTTCCCCGGTGCGCAGTTGTTCGATCTGCTTCGTCAGATCCTGCACGGTGTTCAGGTCTTCCAGCATCACGCCTCTTCTCCGTATTCGGGATCGCGCAGACGCGAGATGATCTGCTGCCATTCCCGATCGATCTCCATGCGCTCTTCGCGCGTGATCGGCCTGGGCCGCCGATACCTGTACCGGGTACAGACTGCCTCGTCGTGCAGATAGCCGGTCTCGTCGAACTGGAGGCAGCAGGGATTCAGGGGATCCTGCTCAATCCCCTTCTTTGCCCGATCCCACCACTCGATCTCGGCCTCGCGTCGATCCGCCTTGCCCTTCTGCCGCCAGCCGCTCCAGAGCAGGAAGGTCGCGAGATACAGCGTGATGATGGAGAGGGGCCACAGGCCAGCCACCATGAACAGAACGCTCACGACGACGCAGCCGAGCGACGCGGAGAAATCCCGGAGCGCGTTCTTCTGGTGACTGGCCATGGCTCACTTCCTTCAGCTCGGCGGGAGCGCCTTCGGTACGCCGGGGCAGGTGACGGCCGTGCCGTCCATGGAGATGCGCTCGGTGAGCGGCACGTCGATGGGGCTGCGGCCACAGCAGGGCATCAGCCCGGACCCGTCGGGCGGGCAGGCGTGGACGATCGTGTCCTCCTCGCCGATCACCAGCACGCTCAGCCGCTCGAACTCCGTCGACAGGACCGCGAGGGCGCGGCCCACCGACTCCATCGCGGCACGTACGTCCGTGAGGTCGACCGCCAGCTTCTCCAGGCGGGCGGCGGTGTCCTCCTCGGGCTGCTCGTCCTTCTGCTCGGGCTCGGTCTCCGGCAGGGGCACGCTGATCGTGTCCTCGTCGCCGACCGTCTTGTCCTCGCTCACGATTCTTCCTCCTCGCCACGGCGTCGCAGCTCGTTCACGTGGCTGCCGTCGTACCTGACCTTGTCCAGACCGGCCACTCCGAGCGAGGTGACCATCTGATCCACCTCGTGCAGCGCCGCTGCCGCGAGCTGCGGATTCTCGAACTGGCCGGTCTTCTGCACACGTTCGTACTCGTCGATCAGCAGGGCGCTGGCCACGCGGAGCTGGCGCAGGCTGATCTCCAGGGCGCGGGCACGCTCGTCACTCATCGTCTTCCTCTCCGGACTCCGGTATCCGGTAGCCCTTGCGGCCGAGCTGGAAGGCGAGACGGCCTACCGCTTCACTGTCTGCGGGCTCGCCTTCGGCCCATTCGGCGACGATCTTCAGAACCTCTCGGGCCGCCTTGTCAGTTGGCAGAAACCGCACCCAGTCGATCTTCTGGCCGTTGTGGTCCTTCAGGAACTCCAGCGAGACCCCGTCGTAGAACCGGCCCTGCATGTTGGCCACGGGTACGAACCACGGGCCGTTGCCCGGGTCGTAGAAGGCCATCGTGCGGCCGTCGTCGGAGAGCCGGAATTCCCACCCGGTGCGAGACGGGATGATCATCCGTTCAGCCCCCAGTCCGCGCGCCTTACCCGGATGAGCCAGCGCTCTACGGCCTCCCTGTTGGGCCGCTCCGCCAGCGGACTGTGGGCCCGGTCGAACCGGATCTCGGCCATACGCATGTACTTCTCACCCCGCGCCGGATCCTGCGCGATGGCCTGCCCCAGCTCGAAAACGCGCTCCGGGGTGATCTCGCTGGCACTGCTGCGCAGGTCGACGACCAGTTCGCCGTTGGTGTACAGGCGGTAGCCCTGCTCGACCAGACGCACCAGGTGCCTGGCGTGCTTCTCCGTGCGCTTGCGGGTGTCGGCGGAAAACGATCCGTCGCCCCGGTCCTTCAGCCGGGTGAACTGGCTGGTCGCGTATCCCAGGTAGGCGTCGCGGACCCGGGCCTTCGAGAGGAAGTCGACTCGCAGGTTCAGCAGCTCGGCCCCCAGGTCCGAGACCTCCTCGTACTGGTCCAGCCACAGCAGCTCGGAGACCGAGGGGTTGCCGTTCAGGCAGAGCACGGCGAACTTCTTCGCCTCGTGGAGGGTGGTGTCGGGGTCCTTGGTGACCACCGATTCCTTCACGTCGTTCAGCCCGAGAACTTCACTCGTCGGCGCCGCGAAAACCCCCATGTAGTCCACATCGGAATTCTCGTGGTTCAGACCGTATGCCGTGGAACCCACAACACCTTTCAGCAGAACATTCACGTTTCTCCTCTTTCCGTCTTTCAGTACGTGCAGCCGCACTCGGGACCGAGTGGCGTCAGGATCTTGATCCAGCCGCACCTACGGCAGCGTCGGGCGACCCTCTTCTTCATCGCCTTCCTCCTCCTCGTCGGGCGGGGGCGGGAAACCCATCTTCTCCAGAGCCCAGCCCAGGTCGCCCGTGTCGTATCCGGCGCCGTCGTTGACGTCGGCGATCCACTTCCAGACCGTCTTCACCAGCTCGTCGCGCTGCTGCTCGGCCTTCACGCGCGCCTCATGCGGCGTCATCGTGCCGAAGGCGTCGCGCTGCACCGTGATGATGTACTTGTCGGTGGATTCGGCGACCTTCACGCCCATCTCCACCTTGTCGCCACGGTTGGCCAGGTGATCCACGCGGTCGGTGAGGACCGTCTCGGAGTAGTTCGGCCCGGCACCGATCAGACCACGGCAGGCCCCGACCCACATCGCGACCATCTCGCGGGCGGGCTCCAGGTCCATCGTCGCGGTGCCGTTACGGTACTCGGCGGCCCGGATGCCGACCTGCGCCATCTGCTCGGTGATCCACCGCTGGGCGACCGCGTCCTCCAGGAGGGCTTCGACCACCTCCTGCGCCTGCGGTTCGGGGAGCTTCTTCGCGCTCTTCGGGCTGACCTGCTTCAGCAGTTCCAGCAGAACGGCGCCCAGACCTTCCGTCGCCTCGCTCACGTGTTCCTCTTCTCCAGTCGGATCTTGGAATCCTGGATGCCGACCCTCACCCGGAACTCGTGCGCGCAGGGATCGACCTTCATGATGACCAGCGCATCGCCCGTAGCGAACTCGGGCGGCTCGGTCCGCATGCCGATGTAGCCCGCGTCGCCCTTGCAGTCGGGGCAGCGCGGCACCCGGTTGTCGCATGTGACGATCTCGGCGTGCTCGGTGACCAGATCCCCGGAGGGGAGGAGGGACGGAAACGTGCCGCAGCACAGCGTCGCCTTCGCCTCCCCTTCGGGAACCTCGTGGATCCTCACAGGTTCTTCAGCCCCCACAGCTCGTCCTTGTCCACCATCACGAACTGGCCCGAGTCGGTGAGCTGAACGAAGGAGTCCATCGGGCACTCGTCGCCCTCCTGCCGGGACGGGCACTTGCCCTCGTCGCGCTCGCGCATGAGGATCATCAGGCTGCGCACCCCCTCGGCGGAGGAGATCCGGCCGTCCTCGTCGGTGGCGCGAACCCAGTCGGCCCCCGTCTCGGAGATTCTGACGCACCCCCAATGGTCGCGGCCGAAAGCTCCGGCTCCGAATCCGTGGATCACGTCACCCTTGCTCAGCGGCTTTCGCTGGCTCATTGTTCACCCCTCCTTCCCACTGCTTCACGATCTTCTGGGCCATGCGCCTGGCATGAATCACCAGATGTTCGAAGGCGCCATACCGGTCGATCTCCTCCAGCGCCGAGTTGAACAGGTCGATGACCATCCGCACGAAGCGAGGGTCCATGAGGGCGATGAGCTGGGCGTCGGCGACCATGACCTCGTTGTTCGAGTCCGCCATGCACTCGCCCATGACCATGTCGCCGCGCTCGTTCATCACCCCAACCACGTTCCGGTCGTCCTCGGCCTCCTCGACCGCGAGCTGCCAGTCCATTCCGGAGCTGTTGCCCGACGCGGTGTACAACCGCATGAGGATCTTCCGGGCGGCCCTGATGTCGGCTCTGGCAGCTTCGACTTCCCCCATGTCGAGGATCGCCATCAGTTGCTCAGGTCCGCGATGATCCGGAATCCGATCGCGTTGACCGGCGGGATCTCGGCCTGTCGCAGGAAGCGCTGGATCTGACCGCGCCACACCGCCATCTGCTCCTCGGTGAAGTCGGCCATGTCGACCGGCTTCGGCTCCAGTGGCTCGACGCTCTCGCAGTACGTGGTGATGAACAGCTCCTGGGTGGAGTAGCTGCCCGCCTCCAGGTAGCCGAGGTCGGCGCCCGTCTGCGCGTTGTACTCGCGCAGGGCGCCCTTCTCCTCCAGGAGTTCCTTGAAGTGGCTGCCTACCTTCACGCAGAAAGCCAGGTAACCCCTCGCGTACTGCCTCACGAAATCCACTCCTCTTGGCGGGGTGCGATGTTCAGGATCTGGGCGCTCGTGCAGGGCCAGGAAACGCGGCGGCCCATGCGGTACATCTCGTCGGATCCGGTCTCCTGGTTGCGGACCTTGACCCACTTCCAGTCGATGCACCGGGTGCAGACCTTCCGGCTCACGTTCGCGCGGTTCGCGCCGTACTCGTCGGTGGGCCGGTGGCCGAAGTCGTCGTCGGCAACGAGCTGGACCGCGATCTCCTGGAAGCGCGGGTAGCAGACGGCGCAGGGCTCCAGGTCGCGGATCGCGGCCAGGTCGATCGAGATCGCCTCGGCGGCCGGGGGCTTGTCGGCCACGCACCCGCAATACGGGTCTCCGCACCGGCAAGCGAAGATCATGTGACCGGCCCCCCGGGCACGGCACTCCGGGTCCTCGTGGAAACGCCTCGCCCTGCGGGAGACGTAGACGGTGTTCGACCCCTCGGTGAGCGACATCAGCGCGACGGCGAGCTTCACTTCTCGTCACCCTTCACGGCCTCGTTCGCCAGCTTCTCCTGGTGGGCCTTCTCGGCGTCGATGTCGGCCTTCAGGTCCAGGCGCTCGTAGGTCATCCAGCGGCCGGTGTCCTTCTGCCACTCGTAGACCGTCACGCGAATGACCCGGCTGGAGCCCTCGCGGATCAGCTCGCGCTCACCGTTGATGCCCGCGTAGCAGGTCGGCTTCGAGCGGAACTTCTTTTCCGGTAGGGGCGCCGCTGCCGTGAACGGCACGTACTTCCAGGTGTAGGTCGGCCTCTTCGTCGCCACGTTCCTTCTCCTCTCCGGTTCCGCCCGTCAAACGGGCGGCTCTTCTCTCATCCGCGCCAACAGCTCATCCATCGAGCTGACCGGCGGGGTGCGGCCGTCCCCGAAGGTAACGACCCTCCATGCTCTGTACTGGTCGAGAGCCCACTGGCCCGGGTCAACCCCGTCCGGCGGGCCTTCTGCGTCCGTGCACATGCGCTTCCTCCCTTCCACCCGGCGAGCCGGGCCGCATGGAGAATAGCGCACTGTTCGAACGGAACTTGCTTGTGAAACAGGAATGTTCGATATGCAGGTGTCCGGTTACTGCGAGTTCGCCACCGATGCGACCGAAACCGGCTTCTCGCCGGGCCCGACGTGAGGAGCGAAGAGCTTCACGAGGACCGGCATCTTCGGTTCGTTGCGGTGCATGGCCGCCCGGGTGTCCAGGAGACCGGCCCCGCGCAGTGCGGCGATCTGCTTGATGATCGTGGTGGCCCCGGCGTTGCGTCCGGCGATACCCGGGTGAAGCCGCATCAGCCCTTCCAGGGTCACCGGGAAGTACTCGTCCACGGCGTCGGCCTCTCGGGAGGCGGCGTCGAGAATCGCGTAGAGCCGGAAGGCGCCGTGCGGAAGGTTCGGGGTCAGGGCTGCCGCAAGGACGCGGTCGGTCGGCTGCATGTGCTTCTCCTTTCCGAGAACCACAGTACACCCTTTTCCAGAGCCGAGCGCAAGGGTTAGCGAGAAGCACTTCTCAGGCCGCCCTCATCACGTACCTCCTCCGCCACGAAGCCACCTGCGCCCGCCTGACGGCCTCAGCCGCCCACCGACCGACGCAGGGCCGCAGCGCCCCCTACGCGCGCCCTGGAGCGGCGCTCAGCCCCCTTCTGACCCACACCCTGCCGACCGCCTCAGCCACCAGATCTTTTTGGAGCGAAGCGAGTCCTCCGTCCTCCGCCGCCAGGCCGGGCGCCAGCCCGGATGGCGGGCCCTTGCCTACAGGTACAGACAGGAGAGAGGAGGATGTTTCTGTTCTTAAAGAGTGGGTGGTTCCGCAGGTCAGGGCGCAAGTAGGGGTTCAATACTCTCGTTTTTCCGAGAACTGGCAGCCAAAGAAAATCACCATGAATGGGTATGAATCGGACAGGGCATACCCCTCCCTATCCATCCTCGGTCAAGGCTCAATGTCGACATCGGAAGCCCTGATCGCACTGCGCGACACGCGCGTTCTGACCTGCATGTACGGCAGCATGCGGATGCCTGCCCCCTGGCAGATTCGGGTTACCCCTCAGCTTCCAAGTCTGATTCAGTCCCCGAACCACCGAGAACCGCAGGTCAGATGAGCCATACCCATGGAGGGTATTAATTCGGACTTATTGGTAATAAACTCATCAACTCGGGCTGTTCTTGTCGGCGCCATGTCAAGTCGAGGGTGCAACCCGCCCGTCAAACTGGGGCATCGTGGGAGAATCTTCGTACCTTCGAAGGGCGTGAACAACGGGCTGACCACCGGTATCGCACCCCGTACGATCAGGGACAACAGACCCGGGAGGCAGGCATGGCAGCCGTTGGAACGACCGCTTCGCAGGACGTGTACCCCGTCGACTTCGGCTCCGTGATCGGCCAGATCCGGGCGCTCATCCCGGACGTCGAGCAGGTCGACTACTCGGACTCGGGGATCGCCGAGTACATGTTCAGCGACGCGCACCTGCGAGGGCTGTACACGATCGCCATCGGCGAGGGGTCGGCGCGGATCTACCGGGCGGCGGCCTCGGCGCTCCGGGCGCTGGCCGTCTCCGAAGGTTTGATCCAGAAGGTCATCCGTACGGAAGACCTCCAGACCGACGGCGCGAAGCTGGCGGGCGCCCTGCTCGCCGGGGCGAAGCAGCTCGAAGACCGGGCGGATGCCGCCGACGAGGATTCCGAGATCATGATGATCGTCGACTTCCAGCCGGTGCCGCAGGACGGTTTCCCCTACAGTCTGCACGGATTCCCCCAGGGGTGGACCGCAGGGATCGGCGGTCCTACCTTCGCGCGCTGGCTGTGACAAGGGGATCCAGGGATACGGGTGAAGATTCCCCGAACTTGGATCCTACTGGTGCGTAGCCGGGTAGCTTCCGTGGATCCAGCTTCTGGGAGAGCAGGGACCATGGAAAAGAAGGACTACGAGCCGCCGATCATCGTCACCGAAGGAGGTGGAAAGATCACCATCTCCTACGACCAGACCGAAGTCTCCATCCCCGAGAACGGCCCGGTACCCAGTGGGACCCCGCCTCTCGCCTGTCGCATCTTCAACGCGCTGAAGTGCGATCTTCCGGGGCGTCTGCGTGCAGAATAGGCCCCATGGCCTCACTCAACAGGCGCAGCGCCCTGGATCCCCGCTGGCAACTGCACCAGCGGTCGGTTCCTCGCGGCCACATGAACGCGGCGGTGGAGATCTTCCGCAGGCCGTCGCAGGGTGGCGAGTACGGCTTCGACCCCATCTCCGGCGGCCTGACGATTCCCGATGGGCAGGGTGGAGAGAAGTTCCCTGAGCTGATCCTGCTCTACCGGGGTCCGGGCCGCATCGCGAACAACAAGGACTGGCGTGCCCGGGTCAGGACCCAGCGCGGCGACATGGGTACGGACCACGCGATCCGCGTCCAGGTGCCGATCCGTACGTGCCCCCCGGTCCATGCCAACGATCTGGTGCGCGCCCTCGAACCGGACCCGAACGATCCGGAACTCGGTCATCTGGTCCTCGGAGATCCGGAACTGGTCCATTACCTTTTCCACGTACGCAACCCGCTCATGTCCTCGAACGCATGGCTGAGGAATGTCCTCTGTGACGTGGACGCGGCGCATCCGCAGACGCTGCCGCCTCCTTTCACCATGGAGGTCACCACCTTGAGCAACGGGGTGATGGGTCCTTGACCAGGGGAGAGGTAGCCACGTGGGCCTGAAGATTGCGCTGCTCAGCCGGGATAATGGCGTGGGCCTGTCGCTGGATACCGCTCTGCTCACCGAGCTTTTCGAGTCGGCTGGGCATGAGGTCGAATTCCACGACTGGCAGGCCAAGGAGATGCCCAGGACGGACGTCGCCTTTCACCTGGAGCTGGTCAGCCGGAATCTCGCTCAGTTCGCCGACAAGAACATCGCCATTCTGAATCTGGAATGGTATCCACGGGAGTGGATGAAGTACCTTCCGGCGTTCGACCAGATCTGGGCGAAAAGCCACTACGCCCTGCGGTTCTGCCGCAACCGGGGAGGCAAGAACGTCCAGCTCACGGGCTTTCTGGGGACGGATCTCCATGACCCTGACGTGAAGCGCGAGCTGAAGTGCATGCACCTGCGCGGCAGGTCCGGCATGAAGGGCACCGAGCAGGTGATCGGGGCCTGGCAGAAGGACTCCACGTTGCCCCCGCTTACGATCATCTCGAAGGACGAGGTGCACATTCCCGCCGGATTGGAGGACCGCATCACAGTCGTCCTGTCGCCTTCCGACGAGGAGCGCAACCGGCTGATGAACGAGGCGCAGATCCACGTCTGCCCTTCCATCGCCGAGGGGTGGGGCCACTACATCACCGAGGCCATGTCGGTGGGGGCGATCGTGGTGACGACCGACGCGTCCCCGATGAACGAGCACATCAGACCGGAGTGGGGCTACCTCGTCGGGGTGACCAGCACGCGCAATCACCACCAGGCGATCCTCACGTACACCTCCCCGACGCTGATCGCCGAGGCGGTCCGGCGGGCCGCTGCTCTCACGCCGGAGCGTCGCGAGCAGATCGGGAACGCGGCACGCGCCCGCTTCCTGAAGCGCAATGCAGAGTTCAGGGAAATCGCACTGAGGCTGGTGGAGCGGTGAAGCACACGGTTCTGGTTCCGGCGTGGCGCAGGCCCGACATGCTCCACGCCTGCCTCACCAGGCTGGCCAAGGCGGCGGCCGGATACAACGTTCGGGTGGTGGTCACGCTCGACCGGAAGGGGACTCTCGAATGCCGCCAGGTGGCCGAGTCCTTTTCTACGTCGTTCTCTGAAATATTCCTGCGCGTGATGCACCATCACCAGTTCCACGGGAATTCCTACAACGTGCTGTCGGGCCTCAAGGATGCTCTGTCCATCGAGGCCGATCTGATTCACGTGGTCGAGGACGACATTATGGTCTCGCTCGGTTACTTTGCGTACCACGAGGCCGCGCACGCGGCTGCCCCCGACGTCTTCTCGGTGAGCGCGTGTCGGAACCAGAACCTGACGGGCGAGCCCCCGGCGGCGGCGTACCGGCACCCCTCCTACCAGTCCCTCGGCGTCTCCTTCCGCCCGGCGGTGGCACGCAAGGCGGTCGAGCACAACAAGCCGGTCTACTACGGCGACATGGTCGGGTACTGCCGCCGGACCTTCCCCGGCACCCAGATTCCGCCGGGGCATGCCGAACAGGACGGGCTGTTCAACCGCATCCGGGAGCGCGAGCGCGGTGTGACGGTGTACCCGGCACAGCCCCGGGCTTTCCATGCCGGGTTCTACGGGTACAACCGGACCGGCCGGAAACTCTCGGGCTCGATCGAGCGCCGGTCGGAGAAGATCCTCTCGATGACCTCGGAAGAGATGAACGCGATGGCGGGCCTGATGAA
>Ga0207660_10000462_pt1 | contig 26825 bp, 23 predicted proteins | sample KBSC73BmetaG_FD_184335 | JGI IMG/M metagenome (GOLD analysis project Ga0207660, IMG submission 184335) | Corn rhizosphere microbial communities from Kellogg Biological Station, Michigan, USA - KBS C7-3B metaG (SPAdes) (version 2) | ecosystem: Host-associated > Plants > Roots > Rhizosphere ... | reverse complement strand
TCACGACAGCAAAGTAGCTTTGATTGCTTACACATCTGGAACCACCGGCCGATCAAAGGGCGTGATGCTGTCTCACCGCAATCTACTTAGTAATATCGCAGCGGCAAACAGTCGCCTGGGCCTCGCCAGTGATGACAGTATTCTCATCGTCGTTCCCGCACATTCGATCCATGGGCGCACGCAGTTGCTGGTTCATACGCTGATCGGAGGCACTGTCGTGTTTTCGGAGGGCTTCGATCCACCTCAGCGTGTCGTAAAGGAGCTCTTAAAGTATCAGGTCACAGGCTTTTCGGGTACCCCCTATCACTTCCACACTTTGCTTGAGAGCACAGACATAGCCACCACCAGTCTACCCAACCTGCGCTATGTCCTGATCACAGGCGGAGCGATGCATGCACCGGGTCTGATGAGGCTATCGAAGGCATTGCCTGGAGTTGAGATCCATGTGTCCTACGGACAGACGGAGGCGTCGCCAAGAATCACCCACCTCGGGCCATTGGAGGTGCTCAGCAATCCAGAATCGAGCGGCCGGCCCTTGCCGGGAGTCATGGTGCAGATCCTGGCGGAAGATGGCTCAGAGCTCGCTCCTGGAACTGTAGGCGAAGTGGTGGCCAGTGGTCCCAACGTGATGTGCGGTTATGTCTCCGAAGATGAAACCAATTCGCAAAAGATCGATTGTTTTGGACGTCTCCACACCGGAGACATCGGCAGGTTTGATCACCGCGGGTATCTCGTCCTTGCAGGGCGCAAGTCAGACATGATCAAGTCCGCGGGAGAACGTGTTTTTCCCGCAGAAGTCGAGAGCATTCTGGATGCGCACCCCGCAGTTCGCGAATCAGCGGTGCTGGGCATACCTGACCGCCTCCTTGGACAGAAGATTGTCGCATGCGTTGTGTTGAAGCGAGGTGCGGTGGTTGAAGCAGAGGCGCTTCGCACACACTGTCTCACGCAGCTTCCTTTGGTCCGCGCTCCTCGTGAGATTCGCTTTACTCAGAGCTTGCCCAAAACGGACTCAGGAAAGATTGACAGGCGAGGCGTGGCGGCCCATTTCAGGGAACTCAGCCGGGCAAACGCGGCCAGATAGCCCGCTCGACCGACTACAGCCATCCGGACCCATTGAGCTTCATAGACCGCTGTTCGACAGGCAAGGCCACGAGACGTGCTCCCCATGCCCCGCGCTTCTTTCACGCCTGAGTTTCTCTCTCAACCATGAGGACGTCGCTCTGACTCCCGGCCAAGCCACCGCCAGGATCTTTCGAGGAGGTTTCATGTTTCGATCAGTTACTCGCGTTGTCGGCTTTGCGATTCCATTTCTATGCGCGATGACTTTGCCCTCGCAAGTCATCGTTCCCGGTCAGCAACCGACGGCTCCCACGGGAGTTCCATCCACAACGACGCTTCCCGGACAGAGACCTGCGCCGACCGGCGTTACGTCCAAGGAGACGACAAAGCCTGATGAGAGTCCGGCCAGTTCCACCAGTACTCCTGCCCTGCTCACCCGAGCGAGCGCCAACGATGGAATCCGAATCGGCGGCGGCGACTTGCTGCTGGTCACAGTGTTTGGGGCATCGGACTACAACCATGAAGTCCGTGTAGGAGTCGATGGTAAGGTCAACCTTCCATTCATCGGCGCGGTGAAAGTTGGGGGACTGATGCCTGGCGAAGTAGCATCCGATCTGCAAAAGCGGCTTAGCGAGGGAGGCTACTTCAACAACCCTCAGGTGAGTGTATTCGTAAAAGAATACGCCACGCAGGGAGTCTCCGTGCTGGGTGAAGTGCAAAAGCCAGGCGTATACTCGCTGCTCGGCTCGCGAACATTGTTCGACGTGCTGTCAGCAGCGCAGGGTACCACTCAACTCGCGGGCGATAGGGTGTACATCACGCACCGCGATCGGCCGCAGCAGCCACAAATTGTCAAGCTCAGCTACGATGTTCGCGGCGCAGCCCAGAGCAACGTTCCCGTATTGCCCGGAGACACGGTGATTGTCCCGAAAGCCGGAATGGTGTACGTGGTGGGGAACGTGCAGAAGCCCACTGGAATCGCGATGGTTGATCCCGGTCTGACTGTGCTCAAGGCGATTGCTCTGGCCCAGGGAATCGCTCCAAATGCTGCTCTGAATAAAGCCAGGCTGGTGCGCAAGACTTCCGACGGCGAGGTCGCTATTCCTCTGCAGCTCAAGAAAATGCTTGCCGCCAAAGCTCCCGATGTGCGCGTACAGGCCGAAGATGTAATCTTTGTTCCGAACAGCGCTGCAATTTCCGGTTTCAAGCGCGGCCTCGAATTGGCTCTCCAGACGGCCAGCGGGATCGTTATTTACCGTCAATACTAAGACAGAACCTACGCTAGGCAGAGTCAACAGCGCCGTCAGCGCACGATTTCGCAGTCCCCTAACATGCTGAATTAGGATCGATATTAAAATTTAGTCAGCGACAGATCTCTGACCATTTGGCTCTTGGAGCTTGCTTCCCGCAAGCTCTTTTTTGTGCCCGAGAGAGCGAGCACCGACGCGCCAGGCACAAGCGGATGGGTACCGCTTTTCACGCATGAACTTGACCAGTGTTGTGAGCTCTGTGCAAACTGCCGGGATGGGCCAAGTCATTGATTCTTTGCCAACACATTCCACACCACGATGTGCCGCAACCAACAGCCCGGCAAGCTGTTGATTTTATGGCGCGCCCTGAGAGATTCGAACTCCCGGCCTTCTGATTCGTAGTCAGACGCTCTATCCAGCTGAGCTAAGGGCGCGCAGCCTGGTGGGAACAAAGACCTATTTTAGCATGGCAACGCGGAACCCCGACGTTCACTCGGGCCGTGTTAGAGCCGGTTCGACCTGTCAAATTTTGAATCTTAAATTTACAATCTCCGCGTAAACTCACTTCACCATGCTTACAAGTCCTCACGCCGCGCTGGAGATCGTGCTGCGCACAGCGGTGATTTACGTGATCGTACTGCTCGGAATTCGCCTGACCGGTAAACGCGAGGTCGGGCAGATGACGCCGTTCGATCTTACGCTCCTCCTGCTGTTGAGCAACTCCGTGCAGAATGCAATGACAGGCCCGGACACGTCTTTGATCGGCGGCATTGTGGCGGCTGTGGTCCTGCTGCTTCTGAATTATTTTCTGGCTGAAGCTTCCGGATTGAACCGGCATTTCCGGCGCTTCATCCAGGGCTCTCCCAGTCTTCTGATTCACAATGGAGAGCTTGTTGCAGCCCATGCGGCCAAGGAACATGTCTCGACCGATGAGATCGAGCGTGCTCTGCGGGAACACGGAGTGAGCAGCATTAAGGATGTTGCGCTTGCGGTACTGGAAGTCGATGGATCGATCAGCGTACTCAAATACGACGACGTTCCCGATCATCTGAAGCCGCACCGGCGTCTCAAGTTTCTCCAACGTCACTGAACCAAATCAAGGATCGCGATTGGGGACTCAAGGAACTCACCGAACCGCCAGTCTTTTAAGGAGCGAAGAAGATGACTCCGGAAGAATTAAGCGAGCAAGCTGAGCACGCACATCACAGCGGCCAAAGGGCCATTGGGCTGACCACGGCAATCACCGCTGTCCTGCTGGCGATGGCGACCCTGCTGGGACATCGCGCTCATACCGAAGAAATTAAGTTGCAAACCAAAGCCGTGGATGAATGGAATTTCTATCAGGCCAAGCACCAGCGCGCCCACGACTACGGCCGCGATGCCGAGAAGGAAGAAGCGGCCGGGCATCACGAACTGGCACTGCGCTTCGTGCAGGACTCGCTTGATGAGGAGTGCGGAACGCCGGCCGAAAGGAATTGTAACCTCCCGCGTCTCAAAAAGTCCCCGGTGCTGCAGCAGCTCGCTGGTGAAATCGCCAAGCCCATTGGTGGTGTCGCCGACGAGGAAACAGTATCGAAGAAGTCCAATGTAGCGAAGGAAGGCTCTGAACATCAGAACGCGGGAAAGGCGGCAGGTGCAACCGGCGACGGCGCAAAGAAAATTCAGGACCTGGCGAGAGACATTGATCGCGAAACTGAACTGGTCACTCGTCGCGCTGACCGCTTTGACAGTTCTGAACTGTTCCTGGAAATCTCGATAGTTCTCTGTTCGATTTCCCTGCTGGCGGAAACCAGGCTGTACTGGCGAATCTCATTTATCACCACGGTGCTAGGGATTGCGATTGCGATCTACGGCGCCGTGCTGCACTGAGAGACTGCAGCATTGCAGGAATGGTTCGAGTGTTCAGTACCACGCTAAAACTTAGGGGCACTCAACAGCCGGTCCACCGTATCGGAGAGATATTGTTCAGCTCGCTCATGACTAAATTCGGCGGGAAAACCGAATCGCTCATGCAACACGATGTCGCGAAGCAGGCCTTCGAACATGGCGATCAGGGATGAGCGCACCAGTTGTACATAATAGCGCGGAGCGGCGCCCTTGAATTCCGACTCGATCAGGGAATCAAGCAGCGCCACAACGTCCGTGTAGCTTGCGGTCAGCATCACCATTCGGTTCTCACGCCGTATACGACGGCCTTCCAGCAGCATAAGGTCTCTGAGCTGGTGATCCTCATTGAACAATTGGATGAACAAGTGGAGCAGCATTTTTAGGCGCCGGCGGGCCGTTTGCGCGGTTTGAAGCATGGGCATCTGCATGCGAAGCCTGGCCCAGCCCTGCTCGAAAATCGCTTCCAGCAGCGCCTCTTTAGTGCCGAAATACTTTGTCAGTTGCGCCTCGCTTACGCCCGCTTCCCGGCAGATTGCTTCGCTGGTTACGTTTTCATACCCAACGGCGCTCATCAAATGCTTGGCGGCCGCGAGCATGCGGTCGCGTGGCGCAACGTCCCGGACATTGATCGGTTCCACCATGGCCCTTGCCTTTTGCAATAATCCGGAATACCGTCCCATCCGGACGGCCGTACGCGAAATACCTACTTCTGGGAGCTGTGGCTTGAGTGGGCGTAGTTTAGCTCTTCGGCCGCTCGGGAGCAAAAGAATTTCGTGCCGATCATCGAGCAGCTACAACCGTGGTCCCATGCGGGTGCGGGAAGCTCGGAAAGCTCCGCTTGGCGGAGATCGGCCGTTTCCGTGAAAGGGTACGTTGGTTAAAGTACTACATCAAGAGCTGCCGGGAAATAGCTGTGCAGTATACTGCTCTCGTGTCCAGTGAAGAGATACTCGCCTGGGAGCCTCCTCCCCCAGACCGGCGCTTGCCCTACGGTTCCGACTGCTCCCAGTTCGTTGATGTTCGGATTCCACTCGACAAAGGTCCGCATCCGATTGTGTTCTTCATTCATGGTGGCTGGTGGAGGGCCAAGTACAATGTCACCTACGCGGGTCACCTTTGCGAGGCATTGAAAGAAGCGGGTATCGCCACCTGGAATGTCGAATACCGCCGCATGAGCAGTCCGGGGGGCGGCTGGCCAGGCACGTTCGATGACGTTTGCACCGCGTATCGTATGCTCCAGAACGGGCGCGATCACGGGCTTTCTGAGCTCGACCTCAAGCGCGTGTGCGTTGCCGGGCATTCCGCAGGCGGGCACCTTGCTCTTTCCCTGGCGGCACACGAGCCGGCGCTCACGCGAGTGGTCTCCCTTGCAGGCGTGCTCGATCTGCACCGCGCGTGGGAATTGCACTTGAGCAATGACGCGGTGCATGAATTTCTCGGCGGCTCCCCGGCTGATCTGCCTGACAGGTACATTGAAGCTTCACCGGCCGAGCAGCAAATTCATGCCAGGCAGATCCTTGTCCACGGCACTACGGACGATTCCGTGCCTTACGAAATCAGCCAAAGCTATGCCGAAAAGAAAAAACAATCCGGTGAAGACGTCGAGTTGGTCACTCTGCCGGATATGGGGCACTTTGAAATTGTCGATCCGGAATCCACTGTTTGGAAAACAGTGGAGAACATTTTCGTCCACTTCACAAGATAGAACGGGCCCGATTACTTCCCCATTCCCAGCGCGCTGGCCTGAAATTTCAGCGAAGCCACTAAATGCTGCGCTACAAACTGCCAGTCGTGCCGTCCCGGATAGATTTCAATCATGTGCTCAATGTGCCGGCGATTGAGCAGCACATTCAGTTGGCGGGTCCCCACGTCAAATCCGTAGTCATCGTGATCGCCGCAATCCGCATAAATCCTCAGGCCGCGCAGATTGTTTCTTCGGGCAAACACGAATGGCGAATTGGCCATCCAGTAGGCTTCGTCGGCCGGATCGCCGAATGCTGTCCCGAACATCTGCACGAACCCGGCGTCTCCGAAGCCGCGTGGCAATCGCTCGCGCAGCGCGGGCATGTGTGCTGCGACAGATACAAACATTTCTGGATACTTGAAGGCAAATCGCAGCGCGCCGTAGCCGCCCATGGAAACCCCGCTGATCGCCCGCCCGGCGCGTGTTCCGATGAGACGGAACTTCTTCTCCATTTGGGGAATGAAGTCACGGATAAAGAAGTCCTCGTACCGCACCTTGCCATCTTTCGAATTTATGTAAAAAGACTTCCAGGCTTGGGGCGTGATGATGACGAACTCGCCCATTTGCTTCTGTTCCCATAAATCTTCAATCATCTGCCAGCCACCGCTGGAAATAAGAAAGCTCTGGTTTTCGCCCAATCCGTGGAGAAAATACAGGACAGGAAATTTCTTCTCCGGGTGCGCATCATAACCGGGCGGCAGCAAAGCGCAGTAACCAACCGGCTGGGGCACAAAGCGGCTCTTCATGCTGCCGCATTGCACTCGTTCTGCGGCGAAGCATACATTTGCTGCCAGGAGGAACAGCAGCAATGCAGTAGAGATCAGTCGGGATCGAGTGCTCAGCATTCCGGAGATGTAGAGAGTTGTTGTGAATTCGCAGTCGCAGATCGAGTCTGCAAGGTCCTGCTCGCTCTTAGCTCATGTGCCCCTGGCAGAGCCAGCAGAAGGAAAAACAGGGCAGCACATTGCGGCGAGTTATGAAACACATATTCCACCATTCCGTGCACCAGCACACCGGCAATGGCTCCGATCACCGCGAAGCCCGCTATAGAACGCATTTCTTCTTCTGCCGCTTGAAACATCCGCCGCGCACAGCGCACAGATGCAACCATCAGGATAGCAAATGCGGCGAAGCCGATAATCCCGGTCTCGGCGAGCAGTTCCAGATAAAGGTTATGCGCATCCAGCATGTAACCATCGGGCACGGCAATCGCGGACGTGAGCGCAGTCTTGAAATTCCCGTAGCCCACTCCGATGACTGGATTGCCGGCGAACAGCAGCCCTGCTCCCGCCCAGATGCCCAGCCGCGTGACCTCCGTATACAAATCCACTCCTTGAAGGCGCGCGAAAATCTGTCCTGCCAGCAGCGCTCCCGAAACGGAGAAGCCTATTACCGCCGCGGTCCAGCGGAGCCGTACCTTTCCACTCCTGGGAAGCAGACAGGCTGACAGCAGCAGGATGGCAACATAGGCAAGCAATCCACCCCGGCTCTGGGTGAGCAGAAGGGCAAAGCTCGACAACGCGAAGCAGGTCCAGCCCAGCACGCGGCTGAATTGATCTTTGGCTCTTGCCGCCAGCCCGATGCAGAGCGGAATCACCATGTTCAGATATGCAGCCAGGCCGTTGTAGTGGCTGAGAAAAGAGGTAATCCTGCCCGCCCACGAAGGGTTTTTCAGCGCCTCATCCTGAATCGGATACAGCGCCTCGTACAAAGAAGAATAGTCGCCGATCAGGAACTGATAAAACCCGAAGAGGGTCACTAATATTGTCGCAACCAGCAACACGTGGAAGACCGCTTTCAGATCTTTTTCCGTGCGCAGCCAGTCAAGCAGCGCGTAATAGAAGCAGAGATAGGACGCAAGGCGCATCAATTCGCGCGCAGCGGCTCCGGTCGGGGCGTTGAAAACTGTCGCGGCAATCACCGCGACAGCGAAATAGCCTAGCAGCGCTCGCGTAATCCGTCCGGAGAACAGCCATGGCCGCATCGGCTCTCCCGCGCGTTGCCGGGCTAGCAGTGTTCCCACAAACAGACAAAACCGCAGCAGCGTCTGCAGGTCCCGAATGGGCAGGTCCCAGTTCAGATACGGATTTACGGGGATGAAGAAGACAATCGCAAGCAGCAGAGGGCGAAACCGCATGCCGGCCAGGAACAGCACCGCTGCTGCAGCCACCAGTGCCAGCGCTAGAGGACTGAACCAGGCGGCAAGCGTTAAAGCCACAGATGAAGTGACGAGCAGGAGTTCAAGCCGCCTCGTACTCTGGGTTCCTGCCAACTCCGCCGATTGCGTCATGCCGGCGCTCCCGGCATCATCTCCCGGCCAGCAGCGCGGAGCAGAACAGCGAGCGTTTCGCGACCACAACGCTCCCAACTGAAATCCATTGCTCGGGTGAGTCCCTTTTTCCTGATCCTGCCGCGCAACTCTGTATCGCACAGAACGGACTCCATCTTCGCTGCCATGTCTTCCAGGGAGAGCGGGTCAAAATAGGCGAGCGCGTTTCCCGAGACTTCAGGGAAACACGAGGTCGAGGAAACAATCGCCGGCACACCGCACGCCATGGCCTCAACCATGGGCAAGCAAAATCCCTCGTAAAGTGACGGAATCACGACGATGCTGGCGCCTTTGAGCAACTGTGTGAGATCTTGATCGCTGAGCCTGCCGGGAAAAATCACTCGTCCCTTATCGCCGCTGCATTCTTTACCCAGCCGGAACACCTGCTCATGGTGCCTTCCCGCCGGACCGGCAATGACCAGCTCTAATTCCGCCTCGCGATGCCGCGAGAGCAGCAACTGCCATGCGCGGATAAGCCTCTTAAGGTTCTTACGCGGCTGAATCACGCCATGATGGAGAGCATAGGGCCTGCTGATTCGCAGCCGCGCCCGCAAGCGCTTCAGCTCTCCAGGATCAGGCGACGTTGTGTTGAAGAGCTCTCTGTTGTAACCGTTATAAACGACGCTGACCTTTTCTGCTGCTACTCCACACGTCTCGACAATGTCGTGTTTGGATCTCTCGGACACGGTAATGATCGCTTCTGACCGGCGGGCTGCGGCGCGCAGAAAGAAGCGCTGTGCCGCTATAGTTCGTGGCGATTGTGACGGCATCTTCCACGGAGTCACATCATGAATCGTGCACACCATGGGCGGCTTCGCTAGAGGAAAGATATTGGCGCTGGGCGAAAACAGCAGGTCTGCTGAGATACTCCGTGCCGCCACGCTCGCTCCCCCCAGCCTCCATAAACGATCCCGCCTGGCCAGGGCGTGGCTCACAACGGCAAAGCCCGGGCCAGCTTCGCACAGCTGCGTATCGCTGCTGAAATCGCCGGAATTGAAGAGGCAAAATTCGACATCGCTGAGATGTGCCGCGGCTCTTCTGAATTCGCGGACAAGATTTCGCGCATACACATGCGTGCCGTGATGACGAAAGCGTGAGGCCAGCACCCACGGATCAATGGCTATTTTCAGGCGACGCATACCGGCTCTGCTTCCCATTGGAGAGAGCTCATCCTGATTCTGTGTACCGGCTCTCTTCCGGAGCATCCGTAGGACTCTCAAATAAAACGTTGTAACCGTCGGGATCAGTAAACGGCACTACCCACATGGCATTTCCCACAAAAGGGATGCCTGCCTGCAAGCCGCGTGATCTGCTCTCCCGGTAAATACGAAGGGCGTCCCGGCACTGGAAGCAGATTGAGACGCCCACTCCCAGCTTGCCTTCTGGTTTGAAGGAATGGCGTCCCTCTGTTTTGTACTCTTGCAGCATAAGCCCCGCAGTTCCTATCTCCAGCCAGCACCAGCGCAGCTTGCCTTCATCAATCCACCGGTATTTCATGGTAAAGGCGAGCCCCTCCATATAAAACCGCAGCGACTCGTCCATGCTGGTGACGCCAAAGAACGGCACGGCCTGCCGGACATTGACTTCGGTTGATTCCACGCTCATCCGACGCCTCCCGAATCGCGCGACGACGCCAACGCAGGATGTTCACTGTACGACACAGAGGAACCTGCATGGGGCGTTCCAATGATTCGCTGATAGACTTCCAGGGTTTGCAACGCCGTGCTGCGCCAGTTGAAGCGTTGAACGTTTGCCTCTCCCTTGATGACCATGCTCCGCCGCAGCTCAATATCCGTAAACGCGCGGTACAACGCAGCCCCGAATTGCGATGGATGGCGCGCATCCGCATAAAGCGCAGCATCGCCGGCTATCTCCGGCAAGGATGCTTCAGCGGAGCAGACCACAGGGACTGCACAGGCCATTGCCTCGAGGATCGTGAAGCCGAATCCCTCATATAAGGATGGGCAAGCATACACGCGAGCACCCGAATAAAGCGCCGCCAGATCAGAATCGTTGACAAAGCCAGTGAAGACAACTCGATCGGAAATCTTGAGTTGTTCCGCCAGTCGCCGCAAATCACGCTCGCCCTCATTCAGCGGCCCGGCGATCACCAGATTTGCGTCCTGGCAACGTTCAGCGAGTTGCTGAAAAGCCTGCAGCAATCCGGCATGATTTTTCCGTGGCTTAAAAATTCCCGTGTAGAGAACGTACTCGCCGGTAATTCCGTAACGCGCTTTCACGGCCCGCAGCGTTCCAGAATCAGTGATTGGAGCGAAGTGAGCGTCCGCCGCAGGATGGATTACCTGAATCTCTCGGTCGGTCTTCAGGAACTGGCGAATCTCTGCTCGCGAGAAATCCGAATCTGTAATGACAGCACCTGCCGCGCGAATCGCTCGATGCATCATGGCCCGGTAGTACAGCCGGCCCACACGCGAAGGGAGGTCTTCAGGGCACGCGAGATAAATTACGTCATGGATAGTCGCGACACATGGGCAGGGACAAATCAAGGGCAAATTGAAGTGTGGTGAGTGCAGCAAATCGGCCCTGTGCCGGCGAAGAATGCGGGGAATTTCCACTTGCTCGCGCAACGAGTAATACTTGAGGTCCGGAGCAATCTTCGTTACGCGCGGGCCGTTCGGTGTGACCAGATCTGCGCCGTCGGCCGGCAGGATCAGGAGATATTCGTGTTCCGGAGCTACGGCCAGCAGCGCTTCGGTAAGACAATGCATGTACCGGCCAATTCCAGGATTCCTGATTCGTCGGAGATCAAGAGCAATTTTCATCTGGCTTTAGATGGAGCCGCTGACCGCGCTCATTGTCAGCGAGTCTTCTGCACTCGCCCGAATCTTTTCTCTCAACGCCGTGAAGATCGCGTGCAGCATGGCAAGATGCAGGTCTTCAATCATCTGCATATTGTCGGATGGAACCACGGCGCAAACATCGCAGAGGTCCTTCATAGCGCCGCCGCTGAAGCCTCCTAGCCCGACCGTGAAAGCCCCGGCCTGTCGCGCCGTCGTCAGTGCGAGAAGCACATTTGGTGAGTCACCGCTGCAACTGATCGCAAAAGTCACGTCTCCAGGTTGCACAAAGTTCTTGAGCTGCTCAGAAAAAACCGTTTCATAGCCGTGGTCATTGGCACACGCGGTCAGCAGGGGAACGTTATCCGTCAACGCCATCACTTTGATCCGTCGATTGGCATCACAGACGCCCCGGTTCATGTCGGAAACCATGTGTGAAGCCGAAGAAGCGCTGCCTCCATTGCCGAATACAAAAATTGTGCGTTCTTCCTCAAAAGCTCGCCCCAGAACGCCAACAATTTCGTCGATCTTGCCATAGGGGACTTGCGCGATCAATTGCTCCAGCCGGTGAAAGTAGTCTGCGACCGTAAAAGGCTGGCCATTGCTTACCTGACGGACCGAGTTGGTGTTTGTAACAGGCATCGCTTCCTTCCTTTAGGTGGTCCTGCTTGCCTATTTCTTAAACTCTTCTTCGCGTCAACTTGCGCAGCCCGCGCCGGATTTCCGCAGCCACATCGGCAGCAAGAAGGCGACGTGAATCATGAGCAGGCATCTGCTCCCACGAGTTCTTGCCCAGTACCCAGAAAGCAGTAAGAACGAATGAACCCAGCACGCTCGAAACCCATATAAGAACGCGAGGGGGGCTGGATTTCTTTTCCGGCGCGATGGCAGGGTCCATGACACGGACGCTCGGCAGCTCCTTGGCTTCCTCGATCTTCGCCGCCTCGTACTGCTGAGTTACAAATTCGTAGATGGCTTCCTGGATCTTCATTTGGCGGTAGAGATCTGAATACCGGTAGCCGAGTATCGGCAGCGTACTCATGGATGGGTAGTCCGGCTGAGCGGCCTGGGTCTCCGCCTCCCTACCGGCCATACCATGCAGCTTGCTACGTAACGTCTCCAGGCGAGCCTTTAGAGTGCGCACGCGGACGTTATCGTCGGAATAGATCTGCTGGAGCCCTTTGAGTTCCGCCTCGGCGGCAATGATTTCGCCCTGCACGCGCGCAGCGGCGTCCACCATGGCGCGTCCCTGGCCCTGCGGGTCCATGATGGTGTTCTTGCTGGAATACTGGCTCAGCGCAAGTGCGGTGCGGTCCAGATCCTGCTTGGCTTCGCTCAGCCGATTCTCCAGGAAGACACGCTCGCGATGCGCTTCTCCGGTATTCAGTCCGGCAGCGGCCCGGTTCAGTTCGGTGACATAGGCGTTCGCGATCTGTGCTGCAGTATTGCGATCGTAATCGGTGACCGTAACGGTGATGACGTTGCTTTTCTTGTCCTCGTCGATATCGGTGAAGCTGGCAAGTTTCTTGCGCGTATCGTAATAATCTCGCGGCCACCAGCGGCCTGTCTTCCAGTAGCGCTCCCGCAGATTGAACTGATCAATGATGTGGTCCTGCAAACTCCGGCTCTTCAGGATCTCCACATAAAACGCGGTAGGCGTTTTGCCGCTGAGAATACCACTCGCGTCGAGCGCGAGGCTGATTCCACTGCCGACAGTTGAACCGCCCATGTTCGCGAGCTTCGCCGGCAACCCCATCATCCCTGAAGTGCTGTTTTCGCCGGGGACGACCTTTACGGTGGCGTCAAAGTGTTTTGGAAGAAGGAACGAAATGATCAGAGCCACTACGAAGGTTTTCCACGCCACGCGCCAGAACAGCCGGCGCTCATTCCAAAGCAGCCAAACCTTCGCGACCTTGCTCTGGGCCGGCTCCTGGCGCGGCTCCATCTCTGGCAGAGAAGGCGGATAAATCGGGACCGTTGTTGCTCCTCTACCTTCCACCCTTGAGCCTCCAATGAGGCCAGTATGTTAGCTGAAATGAGGCTGTGAAATCATTCTGCTTTTTCCCTGCCCTCAGCAGCGGGAAATTCCAGTACTCGTATTGCAGGAAGCTGGACAGCGAAACGTGCCGGCTGAAGCTCCACTCGGAGTGCAGGAAGAAGTCTCGCAGATTGCCGCCGTCAAGGAATGCTGAATCAGCAATGTTGCTGCGATAGCCAAACTGGACTGTTTTGTCCGACGATACCCAGTACGTGCTTTCTGCTCGCAACGCAATTCCCTGCCGGCCCACCGTCGCATTGCCGAGGATGTTGCCCTTGTTGGTGTAGCCATCAAGGTAGCGCACGTTCCAATAAAAGAAGCCACCACCCTGCGGCGGCTGAATCAGTCCGGGAAGATCGGTATAGGCTGCTTCCACCCGCATGTCGAGGTGCGGCAAACCGGGAACATGGCTGAGATACAAACCGGGATTGTGCGCCGCCCGCCGCGGATAGCCGATAGGCGAGATTTCATCCTCAACGAAAGAATCTTCGTAAAGCGTGAGCCAATCTCTCAATCCGGGCAGGCGGTAGTTGAAATCAAACGTCGAGCGACGGTCGCCTGGATCGAGACCCCGGCCCTGGGAGTTCGTCGTAGAGAACAATGCGTGGCGCATTGACCCGAGCGTAATGGGGAAATCAGGTCCTCCGAACATTCCTGTTCTCCCCACGCCGAACTCGAAATTGGGAGTCGGTTTGAAGTTGACCTTCGTGCCGTTGAGCATCGGCTGCTTGTCGAGTGAGCGCCCCAGTTGCACCGCCGGTCCTTCGGAGCTCTGGGTATCAATAAAGTGGTGCCCGGTCATCTTCCCCACCCAGAATTCGATCCGGTACGGCCCGAGGTACTTGAGAATGCTCGGCAGCACTCGCGGCGTGGTTTGGTCCACTCGCAACATATACATGGGTTCCGCATTACTGCTTTGAAGAAATGGATCGCGCGTGGGTCCCAGCCACAAGCTCTGTTTTCCAAACGAGGTTTCCCATCCCTTGATGTTCAACGTGATATAGGTATCCAGCAGCCGGAACTGATTGAAAGCCGGAATCACTGATTGTGCTGGTATCTGAGGCTTGCCATCAGCAAACTGAATTGCCTCCTGCACTGTCTGAGAAACTCCCGCCGCCGACGGGGCATGTTCGTATTCGCCACGGACGTAAAATCCCAAAGCTCCGCTCGAGCCGCTTGCGGAGAAACCGCCTACGCCGTTGCCGCCGTTCTCAAAGGGACGGCCAAAGTCGTTTACGATGGTTTGCCCGAAATGGTACCCATCCGTGAGCGGGGTGCCCGAGATTCCCGTCACTCGCGCATATACGGAATCGAGGCTCACGTAATTCCCCCACTCGCCTTTCAACTCGGGTGCAAATTCCTTTGCCAACTCCGCATAGAGCCGCGACCCTTCATCCCCGGAATCCTCATCGATGGAACCTTCGGCTTCTTCGAGCAGGCGCGCACACTCGGCCCGTGTCCACGGCTTCAGCCCGGCAAAGTTGCTGTTGATCACTCCGAGCCCGGCGAGCCGGTCCAAAGCCGGGTACACCCAACTGTCCAGCGGAACGTAAGGCGAGAACTGCGAGTCGGCAGAGGGCGACTCATCGGCGGTACTGCTGTGAAAAGTTCCGTAGCCTCCTCCCGGGAGATCGGGACGATGGTGCGCAGCGTAGATTTCCCGCCCGATCAACCAGCCCATTGTGGCGCTCGCGATCGCGTCGCTGGGAAAATGGTCCTTGCCATATACCCTGGCAAGACTCACGCCCGTAGCAAGCCCGTATGCAAACGTTTGCGTGAGGCGCCCGGGGTATTCGTGGGCCACGGCGCTGGCAATAGACCACGTCACAATCGAATGGACCGAGGGAAAAGATGAGTTCAAGATTGAGCCGTTTTTGAAAAAATCTCCCTTGCCGCTGTCGTCCTTTGGGCGATTACGCCGCATGATCGTCTTCAGGACCTCTGCGACAATTACGCTGTTTACGGCGGCCTCGCCGGCGACGATCCCAGTTTCCGTCTGGTGATCGTCACTTCGAACTTTGCCGAGCAGATAGAGACCTCCGCCTCCGGCTACGGCGGCTGCGAGTCCGGCATTCGAAATAGTGCCGGCGTGACGAGAAAAGGTTCCGGTAGCATCGATGCGTGAGGAAAGTTCAGCATCCGCATTGATCATCCCAGCCGTGAATCCAACTACCGGCACAATCCAGTTCAGATCCTCGATTCTTGCCTTGAAAGGACTGGTCCAGATGGTCTTCTGATCGTAAAGAACGTTCTTGAAAAAGGGGCCTGGCAGGGCTGTGGCCGGATGCTCGTCGTTCGGGGACGTGCTCCTCTCGGTATTTGTCGCTGTCTGCTGTTGCGACTCAGGGATACTTTTGCCGCCGCTCTCTTCGGCCTGCAAGCAAACGGGCCAAGACAGGCAGAACAGCAAGACAATCGATACCAGGCCGTTGCGTGCTCGTGAGATCAAATCATGTCCCCGTTAGAAAGTTCGGATCACGCTTACGGCCACTGCCACACCAGTGAGCAGTTGCACCGATTGGCCGATGTTCTTGAAGATTCCGCTTCCGCCTACCTTGTCAGGAACGTAGATGGTGTCCCCAGGTTGCAGGATCGTGCTCATCACGTTCCCTGACCACCACTGTCCTGAGCCCTTGCCAACAACTGTTCCGTTAGCCCGTATCACGAAAATGTCTTTCTTGTTCGCCGTACTGGTTGGACCACCAGCCTGCCGCAAATACCAGCCTGCATGCTTACCCTGGCTGAAAGTGATCGCCGTGGGGCTATAGACCTGACCGGCCACCATCACAAAGTTTGGCCGCTTGGGAATGAACAGAGAATCGCCGGGACGGACTTCCAAATCTGCATCTGTGCCTTCCCACTTTGAAACATCACTCGAAATGTGGACCACGAGCCGGCCACTGGGTGCAATCTGCCGCAGTTTCTCGATCAATTGCTGGTTCTGGCGGTTAGCCGGAGAGAAAAGAGCCGGACGCGGTCCGCCACCCGATTGGTCCTGCAGTTTGGAGATCATCTCATCGCGGCTCTTGGCGGAAAATTCTCGCACCTGAGCGCGATCAAGAATCGCTCCATAAGGATAGGAATCCTCGCGGAAGCCGCCGGCGCGTTTGATAATTGAGCTCAGGCGTTCTCCGCTCTGAATACCATAGCGGCCGGGATGCAGGACTTCTCCGGTCACGTTGATGGCTCCGCCAATATCCGCCCAGCCGCCAATCTGGCGAATGGTCAGCACATCGCCGGGCTTGAGGACAACATCGGTGTCTGGCTCGCCCGCAAGCGCCCGCGCCATGCGAATTTCACGGTGATCGAGCTCCACTTTCTCGCCATTAACAACGGAGTAGCTGGAGAGATCAGCAGAATCGCGGAACGCGCTGCGTTTGAACCCGCCGGCCAGCCGCAACAAATCCGCCGCGCTCATGCGCTCGGAAAGCGGATACTCACCGGGACGCATCACCTCGCCGTAAATGGATACCTTGGGCGCATCGCTCTCATACCGTCCGAAGACACGGATCGTGTCGAAGGGCTGCAGGGCTGGAGCCGTAGCCTTCTTGTCCAGCACCTCGCGCAAGTTGAACCCGATCACCTCGGGATTCATGTCCGGCGGATGGAGGCGAACGATTTCCGCGCGGTCCGCGGATTCCGGCAGTAGATCATCATAGGAGGAAACAATATCCGTGACCTTGATTCCCTGGCGGTAAGGATATTTTCCCGGACGGAAGACGTGCCCCTGCAGGTACACAGTTTCATTGCTGTACGGCAAAATCGGCGAAACAGTGATGGTGTCGCCATCTTTGATCTGCACTCGTTTGAAGGAGTCATCTGACGGCGGATCGCCCGCAGGAACATTCAAGCTGAGCATTTCCCTGCGTTCATGAGCGACAATTCTTTCCACTTTGATTGTGCTCAGCGAGCCTGACACAGGAACTCCGCCGGCCAGGTCCAGGACCTGATCGAGCGTCTGTTCATTGTGCAGCTCATAAATCGCCGGACGCCGCACCGTTCCTGCAACCGTCACCTGCGGTCCCGCAGGAGGAACCAGAATGCTGTCGCCGGATTGGAGATGGGCTTGTGCTGTGGTGACGCCTTTAAGCATCAGGTCGTAGAGGTCTACTTCCTCAACCAGATTTTTACCCCGAAAATGTTTCACCAGCCGGTAGGAGCCGCTGTCGGTCGGACCGCCGGCCGCAATCAAAGCGCTCAATGGTGTGGAGAGAGAGCTGATGTCATAAGCGCCGGGGTTCTTAACGTCGCCAACTACATAGACCCGCACAGCGCGCAATTTGCCCAGAGTAACGTCCACCGTGATGTCTTTGAATTGCCGGGCAAGCAGTTGCTGGATTCTCTCTTGCGCGTCTCTCAGCGTCCGCCCGGCCACCACCAGCCCTCCTGCTTCTGGCAAGATGATGCGACCCTCACGATCCACGGTCAGTTGCAGGCGCTGCGTGCTGCGGCCCCAATACTCCACAACCAGTTCATCGCCGGGGCCAATAACGTAGTCAGGACCAACGGGGACATCGGCCGGTGCTTTCTGCGCGCCCTTTTCATCGGTAGCTATGCTGTTGCGAAACAGAGCTGCGCCGAAACGTTCCAGTTTCTCGGGTGGATTCACCGCCTGCTTGTAGAGGTCGCGCATCGCCGGGAGATTACGTAGGGGATACTCGCTCTGCGGTGGCCTACCTTCGCCGGGTTCTCTTCTTTCCTGCCCCGGCCTGCGTTCAGAGCCAGCCTGTTCAGCAGTGCCTCTGCCCATCTGCCCCGTCGCCGCTTCTCCTCGCTGCCTCCCTTGCGGCGAGGGCTGAGCGGCAGGCCCTTGCTGTTGATTTGTGGCTTGCCCTGTCTGGTCCACGCCGTATCCGCGCTGTTTCAGTGCATCGCTCATGGCATGGCGAGCGCGATCATCGGAGCGGATCTCATCAAAGAGTCGCTGGTCCGTAATTTCGCCTTCGGTTACGGGATAGCCGCGGGATTGAAGCTGCTGCACAATTTCCGTCTTGGCTTCGGCAAGAAGGTCAGGATTTTCCTGCAAGATCTGAATGATTTCGTCAGCCGAAAGATCCTCGTCCTGCTGCGGCTGCTGCTGAGACTGGGCAAGTGCCAGCACAGCGAAAAAAGCAAACGCGAGCGCCAAAGTGAGTCTTCCTGGGCTAGGCGCGTTCGTCAATCGTGAAGCCGTGCGGGTTAAGAGTGCACGAATGGAAACAATCCTAAAGAATGCTGTAGCTCGACTCAAAACGTCTCCCATGAACACGGCTTGCACACAGCCGCCCGTTTCAAAACCTAAAGCATCTTGCAGTTTGAGACGCCGATCATTGTACGGTAACCGTGCGCCGGGGCCAACAGATGCCATCCTGGCCGACCTCGAAAGGCATCCCACTAAGAAAGCAACTGATTGACAAGGAGCAAAAACTTCGGCCAATCAGGCCGGGCCAAGGAGCAATCTCGATGAATAAGACCTTATGGGCATCTTTTATACTCACGCTCGCTATGGGAGTAGCGGCCGCGCAAACCACTGGAGCGCCGGGCGGCACAGGAACAACCGGTAGCACAGCAACAGCTCCGGGCGGCGCGGCAGCAACAGGGATGCCTTCCAGTACTCAAACGACACCCTCAGCTACATCGACAACGCCTTCAACTACTACGGGAACGCCTAGTGCGACCGGAGTAACACCTTCACAAACAACAACCACCACCCCAAGCCAGTCAACCACCACGACTCCGAGCCAGTCCACCACGACAAGTCCGAGTACATCGACGACAACTACGCCGAGTTCCACCGCTACTCCTGGCGGAACCACGGCCACTACAACTGGAACGTGCGTGCCCAATGGCACCTCTGGCACAGGAACCAGCACGACGGGGGCGAGCAGCACTGGTAGCTCTACGACCGGCAGCAGCAGCGCAGGAAGCACTCCCTCCACCACGATGGGAAGCTCTACACCGAGCGCGACCGGTACAACTGGAACATCGGCGACTGTAGCAGGCCCGTGCGCACCCGGCACCACGCCGAGTACAGGTACAGTGACTCCGAGTACGCTCCCGCCGAGCAACATGCCTTCCAGCAATATGCCCGGAAGCACACCGCCTTCAGGGACGGGTTCTCCGAGCAGCACCACAACTCCACCGAGTGGTACTACTCCTCCAATGCAGTAAAGAACAACTGCTCAGAACGAAAAAGCGGCTGCATTTTGCAGCCGCTGTTGTTTGCGAATCGCAGGGATTCCAGCCTGATCCGCTTATTGTCCTGTCACGACCACGGGAACCACACTGCGGCTGGACGTATCACCGAGCATGCCCAGCATTTTCACTGGCGGCCCGGTCGTAACGGTAGCTTTCACTGTAACTGCGCTGGAGGGAATGCCGGTGAACAGATCTGCAATGTCACGCACCAGTTTCTTGCGCGCGCCCACAAGGAGAACCGCGGCAGGCGAGGCCACAGAATTGCCGTTTGCATCCAGAAGCTCGATTTGCACGGTGGCGCCCGTGGATGCGTCTGTGTTCTGGAGCGCAATACCCGTGAATTGCGATCCCCCTGCCTTGAAGGGGAAAGTGCCTGTCACAAAATGTTGCTGCGAAAACATCGGATGCACCAGGTTCACCAGCGAATTGTTGGAGCTCCCGGGGGCGTCATCTGTTCGGTCGTAAGAAAAATACTCCACTGTTTCATTGCTATTGGTGTTGATGGCGCGAATACGATCTCCGTCCAATGGCAGCGAGGCCACCGGCTGGCAAGGGTTCACTTCAGGCTTGCACAACGACGCGATAGTGACATCGACCTCTGTGGAAGAGACAAGGTTCGTGGCGCCGAGATTCACGTTGTTCATCTGAATTTTGGTATCCGCGTTAAAACCCATCCCCAGGATTCTCACGGTATCGCCCGGTGCCATCGGCCCTCCGCCCGGTATCACATCCGTGATGGACATAGTTCCGCCAATGTTCAAACTGCCCGGGGCGTTCTCCAGGATTGAATACTCATTGCTGCCGTTAAAGAATGTTGAAGACGGATCCATGGTCATCGGGAACTGTCCAGAGGTTGCAACTACCGGCATCGTCAAAACCAGCAGCGGATAATCGATATCAGTACCGAGAGATGCGCCGGGAGAGTTGATGCTGATCCCCATAGTCGTGCCATTAATCACAGCAATCCCAACCGCCTGGCCGGAGCTGTCATTAACCGCAACACCGCGGACAGGACCCACTGGACCGGAAGGAATATTGGGACGGGTGGTTCCGTTGCCGATCGGTTTGGGCTCCGTCAATAAAAGTTGGTACTGGAAGATTCCGCCGGTGGGCACGGTTGCACTTCCAACTGCCATCGAGAGGGTGCCTGCCGCGCCTGGTGTCGGGGTGGGCGAAGGCGAGACTACAGGAGTGGGAGTGGGCGTGGGGCCACCTGTGCTCCCTCGCGCCGAACCTCCGCAACCGATGGAACCCGCCGCCAGGAGGCTCGCTGCCGCAAGATATATAATTTGGAAAAAGCGACGGTGGGGGATACCGTTGACCATTTGACACTCCTTACAACCATTCTAAGTGGTTTCTTTTCTTCGGGGCAGCCCCTCGCCAACAAGTTCCGCCCCGCCGACTTTCTACCTGTCTGATTTAGACACGCGCCCCAACCCCACCGGAACAACTATCTTATCTAATAGTGCATTCCCGGACTGGCTTTGATGGGAAGAAATTATCTTAGGTCGGCGAGCGCGGCTTCCGCGGCAAAATAGCCGCACATCCCGTGGACTCCCGGACCTGGCGGAGTTGAAGAAGAACAAAGATAAATTTGCCTAAGCGGCGTTCGATAGAGGCCAGCAGTTGGGCGAAGGAAAAGCTGGGCAGGGGTTACTGCTCCACCTCCAATGTCGCCGCCCACCAGGTTCGGATTACGTTCCTCCAACTGCTCCGGCCCCATTACCGACCGCGCAAGGATGCACTGCCGAAAACCCGGAGCGTAGCGTTCCACCTGGTTTTCAATGGTTTCCACCAGATCTCCTCTGAATCCATTCGGAACATGGCAGTATCCCCAGGCAATATGGCGGCCTGCCGGAGCCCGGCTTGAATCGAATAAGGTGGGTTGAGCAAAAAGAAGATACGGGCGATCTGAGACCTTCCCGTCCCAAGCTTGCCGCTCCGAATGACTGATCTGGTCCAATGACCCGCCAAGATGGACCGTCCCCGCGAGCTTGCACTCGGCCGCGGCCCATGGCACAGGTTCGCTCAGCGCCCAATCAATCTTGTACGCTCCCATGCCGTAGCGATATTTCCCCAGCTTTCGCGTATAACCTTCCGGTAATTTTGGCCCAGCAATGGCCAGTAACTGGCGCGGTGTGACATCCAGCAGCACAGCTCGCGCCGGGGGCAACTGGTCCAATGACTCTACACGCCAGCCGGTAACTACCTGCCCGCCCAGCGATTTGAGATATGAGATAAGTGCGGCGGTTAACTGCTGCGAGCCGGCACGTGCAAACGGCCATCCGGCAACATGCGCTGCGATCGCCAGCACCAGGGGCGGCGCCGCTGTAGTCAGCTTTTCCAGCGGCAGCATGGAATGGCCGCCAATGCCGGCAAACAGCCCCCGGCCCCGCTCAGTTTGGAAATAGGCCCTCGCGATCATCCTTACTGAACGGATGGCCCGCAGTCCGAAACCGGCCATCAGCAAGGGCTTGCGAAATGCTGTAATCGGCGACAGCGCTGCAGCAAACAGATCACGCCCATGGGCCACTAGATCCCCGACCAGCCGCTGGTAACCAGGGCCGTCCCTTCCCAGGGCTTCAACCGTGTCCATCAGCGAATTGTGCAGCAGGGCTGCGGTCCCATCTTCGAAAGGATGCGCAGCCGCAGCTGGCGGAGTGACCCATTCCAGCCCGTGCTCTGACAAAGGCAGGGTGCTGAGGAAAGGGGAGCAGACCGCCATTGGATACACCGAAGAGCAAACGTCGTGTACAAAGCCGGGAAGGGTTAACTCCGCAGACCGTACTCCGCCTCCAGGGACCTCGGATCCCTCCAGCACCACCACAGACAGACCTGCTTGGGCCAGGCGGATGGCGGCTGCAAGCCCGTTAGGTCCCGCGCCAACCACGATTGCGTCCGTTTTGGGAAGCTCTGGTCTAGACATCTGAAGTTGTAAATTCAATCCTACCCGCGTCCCGATTATTTTGCTTCAGTGGTACGATGAAGCGCCTGCGGGGCGTAAGACTGTGATTGGGGCCATCAAAAGCGGGCTGTTTCGCCTATCTCCGGGACATCACTCCAGCCATCGCTGGTACGGGCATTACAAGCAGCGCGTCCTTCGCCGCACGCTCAAGCATCCCTTTAATCCTCAGCAGCTTCCTCCTGGCTATGGCCGCTGGCTGGATGAGCGGCTGGTGGAATATCCATGGATGATTTCACGCTTATCTGCGGGTTCGGCGGATCTACTGGATGCAGGATCAACGTTAAATCATCGCTTGATACTTTCGCATCCGGGGCTGCGCGACAAAAGCATTACCATTTTCACGCTGGCTCCTGAGGCCGAGTGCTATTGGCGCGATCGCATTTCGTACGTTTTCGGCGATCTTCGCAATATGTATTTTCGTGACCGTACCTTCTCCGTCGTGGTCTGCCTTTCCGTACTCGAGCACGTCGGTCTTGATACGCGCATGTACGATCAGAGACCCGCCGCCGAGCGAGATCCTGAAGCCTATCTGGCGGCGGTGGATGAAATGCATCGAGTGCTTAAGCCGGGCGGCTCGTGCCTGATCAGTGTTCCTTTTGGGAAGTACCAACTCAGAAGCTGGCTCCAGGTCTTTGACTCGGTTATGGTGGATCGCATCATCGCCACGTTTCAGCCGGCCAGATATGATGTGAAATTTTTTCGTTACACGGAAAGCGAAGGCTGGCAATCATCAACGCGCGAAAACGCGGCTGACGCTCCGTACTTTGATCTTCACTCGGATACACCCTGGCCGGGATGTCCAGCCGGCGCCGGAGCCGTGGCATGCCTGGAATTGAAGAAGTAAATTCCCGCCACGCACGTCCTTGACTGCCATCATTTCTTGAAGCGGAATTTTCGAGTCGCAGATCTCCCCTGGTGCGAAGCGCGCACGATTACTCCGTCAGCCAACATCTGCTCCGTCAAGGGGAAACTCAGGGACGCATCTCCTTGCGCATCCGTTGTGGCGCTGGAAATGGCGGGAGCACTGGCAGGCGTACTTTCGGAAACAGAAATGTCAGCTCCATGCACAGCTTTTCCCTCGTGCAGGACTTGAAAGGACATGGACGCCGTTGCTCCTTGTGGCGGCTGTGCCGGATTGGTCCAGTTCAAAGTGAGCCCGCCTTCGCCAACATCCTGAATGCTGCTGTCGCCAGCCAGAATCGACTCGATGCGGCCCTGTTGAATGGCATCCAACACGGCTTTGTGCTGGCTTTTAAGCAACTCGTGCATGGCCTGCTCGGAAAAATCTGGCTCCGCCATTTTTTGAGCATACGAAACAGCTCGTTTGCCCACACACTGTCCCTTTACAAATACCAGCGTCTGCATCAACATGTCCCGCTGGCGTGCCTCGCTCTGGACGTGATAAACGGTGTCTCCGAGTTTTACATCAGTGTTGAAGCCGAAAATGGTCATAAATCCCGTGCATCCTGGAGACAAAGCGATAGCCAGGTGCGTCCGTGCAACGGCCCGGATGCCGCCATTATGAATTGCCAATTCACGATCATTAACTTAGTGGAAAATCAAGGGCTTGACACCCCTGCTGATGGAAATTACATTCGAATGTTTAGCCACTGATTGACGCGCATTATATACAGGCCCTTTCATGCCGGACAACAATTACTTTGCCCGTTATATCCCGTTGCTGATTCAGGTGGTTGTAGCCATTGGGCTCGCCGTGGTCATGGTGACCCTTTCCTGGTTGCTCGGCAAGCATAAGTGGACCCGAGCTAAAAACACCGCTTACGAATGCGGCATTCAGCCCACCGGTGACGCCCAGCAGCGCTTCAGCGTGAAGTTTTATATGGTTGCCATGCTCTTCATCCTCTTCGATGTCGAGGCCGTCTTCCTCTATCCCTGGGCCGTAATCGCACGGGACCTGAAGATGTTTGGTTTCTGGGAGATGTTGATCTACATCGGGCTGGTGCTGGTTGGCTTCTTTTACATCTGGAAAAAAGGCGCTCTCGACTGGAACAAACCGGACAGGAGTGAAGGCTAATGCCCTTTGCGCCCGCAATTACCGACCTTGATCAACTGAAAGACCGGGCTGTAGTGGCTTCGCTGCTCGGGTGGAACTCAGCCGCCATAGCAGGGGCAAAGCTCGACCGCGACGAGCTCTCGATTTACATTGTGCGAGAAAGTATCAGGGATGCGATAACGCACCTCAAAGAACAAAAGGTAACGGACTTCCTCTCGGATGTAACCTGCGCCGATTTCTATCCTCGCGAGCCGCGGTTTGAAGTTGCGTACCACCTGCTCTCCATCAGCCGCAAAGAGCGCGTGCGCCTGAAGGTGAAACTCAGCGGCGAGGACCCGGTGATTGAATCTGTCACGCCGGTCTGGCCTTCAGCAAACTTTTTCGAGCGAGAGATTTTTGACCTGTTCGGGATCCGCTTCCTGGGCCATCCCTACCTGCGCCGCATCATGATGCCTGAAGACTGGGAAGGGCACCCGCTGCGCAAAGATTATCCCGTGGAAGGATTCCGTTAAATGGGGCATCTCACCGCCAATCCTGTTGTCGACACCACCGGCGATCGCACCATGGTCCTCAACATGGGGCCGCAGCATCCATCAACTCACGGGGTGCTGCGCCTGCTGCTGGAGATCGATGGCGAAATTATCGTGCGCATGGTGCCGGATATCGGCTTCCTGCATACCGGCATTGAGAAGACCTGCGAAGCCAAGTTTTATCAGCAGGTGGTTCCGCTCACCGATCGCATCGATTATCTCTGCCCGATGGTCAACAATCTCTGCTACGTGCTCGCGGTGGAGAAGCTTCTGGGCATGGAAATCCCGCCGCGCGCGGTCTGGATGCGCGTGCTCCTGACCGAGCTCCAACGCATCAGTTCGCACCTGGTCTGGCTGGGTACGCACGCGATGGACATCGGCGCCATGTCCGTATTTCTGTATTGTTTCCGGGAACGCGAGGATTTGCTGCGGATCTACGAAATGGTCTCGGGCCAGCGGATGATGACCTCATATTTCCGCATCGGCGGGCTCGCGATGGAACCGCCTATCGGATTTTTTGCAGCGGTGAAAAAGTTCGTTGATGTTTTCCCCGAGCGTGTGGATGAATACGAGAACCTGCTGACCGGCAATCGCATTTTCATAGATCGCCTCAAGAACGTAGCCAAGATCAGCAAAGAAGACGCGCTCGCCCTCGGCGTAACTGGACCTTCCCTGCGCGCCAGTGGCGTGGATTGGGATCTTCGTCGCGACATGCCGTACTGCGGGTATGAGAACTTCAAATTCAAGGTCCCGACTGCTACCGATGGCGACGTCTGGGCGCGTTACATCTGCCGCGTGCAGGAACTCCGCGAATCTCAGAAGATCTGCAGACAGGCGCTTGAAGGAATGCCTTCGGGATCAATCAAAGCTGAGGCGCCCAAAGTAGTGCTTCCCGACCGTGAAAAGATGAAAACGCAGATGGAAGCTCTCATCTATCACTTTAAGATTGTGACCGAAGGATTCACGGTTCCGGCGGGCGAGGTTTACCAGGCGATCGAATCACCTCGGGGTGAAATGGGCTACTACGTGGTGAGCGACGGCACGGCCAAGCCCATGCGCGTCCACATGCGCTCTCCTTCGTACGCCAACCTGCAGGCACTTTCCAAGATGTGCGAAGGCGCGCTCATCGCCGACGCCGTCGCCGCAATCGGGAGCATTGATATCGTTCTCGGGGAGATCGATCGCTAATGGCGCCCATTTCTGAGAAGCTGGATAAATTCTTTGACGAGAAGATGAAAGAGTACCCGACGAGCCGGTCTTTTCTGGTCCCTATGCTGCTCTACAGCCAGGACGAAGCCGGGTACGTGAGCGATGAAGTCATTGCGCATCTCGCCAAAAAGACCGGCCTGACCGAACTCGAAGTACGCAACGTGATCAGCTACTACTCCATGTTGCGGACTAAACCCGCGGGAAAATACAACGTCCAGGTGTGCACCAATATCTGCTGCATGCTGCGCGGATCCGACGAGCTGTTTGAGCATTGCAAAAAGACTCTGGGCATCGGCCACAAGCAAACAACTGCGGACGGCACGTTTTCTCTCGAGGAGGTCGAATGTATCGGCGCATGCAGTTGGGCGCCGGCCGTGCAGGTTAATTACGACTTTCACGAGAACTTAACGCCGCAAAAAATGGATGCGGTTTTGGAGACATATCGCAAAAAAGAGAAGCAGTAGAAGAATTGCCAGCAATGCCAAAATTGCCCAAATCCAAAGTGGCATGAGGTAAATAGCCTGAACGACTGCAGAGATGGAGTGAAATGGACGGCAGAACAGAAAAATTAAAAGAACGTACAAAGGATTTTGCCATTCGTGTTATTCATCTGTTCCAGGCGCTCCCACAAGCGAAAGAGGCTCAGATCATTGGGGCTCAGTTGCTGAGATGTGGTACCTCGGTTGGAGCTAATTACCGCTCGGCCTGCCACGCAAGATCCCGGGCGGACTTCATCTCGAAAATTGCAGTCGTGACCGAAGAGGCAGATGAATCCGTCTTCTGGCTTGAACTACTTTCGGATTTAGAGATCGTGAAAAACGA
>Ga0207660_10000460_pt1 | contig 26861 bp, 28 predicted proteins | sample KBSC73BmetaG_FD_184335 | JGI IMG/M metagenome (GOLD analysis project Ga0207660, IMG submission 184335) | Corn rhizosphere microbial communities from Kellogg Biological Station, Michigan, USA - KBS C7-3B metaG (SPAdes) (version 2) | ecosystem: Host-associated > Plants > Roots > Rhizosphere ... | reverse complement strand
CCGCTCGGTCTTCGGGCGTCTTAGACAAACGACAGAGTCCCTTGCGAGACAGGCACTTCCGTGCTTCTACAGCACGTGTCGCACAAGAAGATCACGAAACGGCGAGGCTAGCTCGAGTAGCGGCGGATCGCCTCGTCCATCATGGCAGTCAGCCGACCCTGCGCGGCCAGCAGTTCGAGATGCGCGGACGTTTCCGCGGTCGCGAGCATCTGGTTGAACGGGTCGAGATCCTCGAGCTTTCGCTCGCGTCGTGTCCAGCGCAGCTGGCTCGCGACGTCGAACGCGGTCGTCGCCCCCGAGCGGACGGCCTTCTCGGTCTCGTCGAGTCGCGCCCCGTGATGGGCGACGAGCTCGTCGACACGGGCATGGACGCTCTCGGTCACCGGTCCGTGCGCGGGCAGCAGCATGGCGTCCGGGCGTTCACGCACCTTGGCAAGTGATGCGAGGAAGTCGCCCAACGGGTTCTGCGACAGCACCGGCTCGAAGCCGATCGACGGCGTGATGGTCGGCAACACGTGGTCGCCGGTGAACATCAGCTGCCCGGCGAGATCGTGGAACACCACGTGGCCACGGGTATGCCCGGGCGTCTCGACCACGTCGAGCTCGCGGACACCAACGGGTACAGCGCCTTCGAGCAGCCAGTCATCCGGGACGGCCCACTCGAGCTCGTCGACCTGCGCCTCCTTGAGGTGCTCGTTGACGAAGTCGGCAAGCGGCCCGGCACCCATCGCTCGCAGCGCGCCGATCTGGTGCTCCAGCGGCCGGCGGCCGGGCTCCCCGAGGATCTCGATCGACGTGCGCTCGCCCTCGCCCAGGCCGACGCGCACCGGGAACTCGAGGCGAAGCGTGACCGCCTGCTGGTAGTGGTCGCGGTGGATGTGCGTGACGAGGAACCGGCGAACGTCGGCGAGCGAGGCACCCAGCCCTTCGAGCCCCTCGACCAACGTGTCGCGAGCTTCGGGGATCGCCCACCCCGAGTCGATGAGCACGAGCCCATCGCTGTCGTGCAGGACATAGACGTTGACGGCTCGCAGTCCGTCGTTGGGCAGCGGCAGCGGGATCCGGTGCACGCCGGGTGCGACCTCGAACAGTCCTGGTCGGGTCCACTCGCCGCGCCCCGTGCTCTCGCTCATCGTCGCAGTTTCGCATCCGCCGTTCACGAGACGTTAAGAAGTAGGGTGCTGCCGTGGGGTTTGACATTCGCGCACTCATCGATGAACGCCGTGGCCAAGCCGCAGCGCTGCACGAGCAATACCTCAACCCGCAGGTTCCGCGAGTGCTCCACGCGATCGGTTTCGACCGCGAGTTCGTGCGGGCCGAGGGCGCCTACTACTGGGATCCGCAGGGCGACCGCTACCTCGACTTCCTGGCCGGCTTCGGCGTCTACGGGATCGGGCGCAACCACCCGGTCGTGCGGAAGGCGCTGCATGACGTGCTCGACGCCGAGCTCGCCGACATGGTGCAGTTCGACCTGCCGTTGCTGCCCGGGCTCGTCGCCGAGCAGCTGCTCGCCCGCGCGCCCGGCATGGAGCGAGTCTACTTCTGCAACAGCGGTTCCGAAGCGGTTGAGGCGGCGCTGAAGTTCGCGCGATACGCGACCGGCAAGCGGCGCATCGTCTTCTGCAACCACGCCTATCACGGCCTCACCGCCGGTGCGCTCTCCGTCAACGGCGCCAAGGAGTTCCGCACCGGCTTCGACCCGCTGTTCCCCGACACCGCGGTCCCGTTCGCGGATCTTGCCGCCCTGGAGCGCGAGCTTCGCCGCGGCGACGTCGCGGCATACCTGATCGAGCCGATCCAGGGCAAGGGCGTCAACATCGCCCCGCCCGGATATCTCCGCGCCGCCAAGGAGCTGCTGCACAAGCACGGGGCACTGCTGATCTGTGACGAGGTCCAGACCGGCATCGGTCGCACCGGTCGCCTTTTCGCCTATGAGCACGACGACGTCGAGCCTGACATCGTGACTGTGGCAAAGGCGCTGTCCGGCGGTTACGTGCCGATCGGCGCGACGATGGCGAAGCGCTCGGTCTTCGACAAGGTCTTCTCCTCGATGGATCGCGTCTTCGTGCACGCGTCCACTTTCATGGGGAACCAGCTCGCGATGACGGCCGCGCTTGCGACGCTGTCGGTCGTCGATGACGAAGGGCTCCTCGACAACGCCGCGCGACGTGGCGAGGAGCTCATGACCGGCCTGCGGGCGATCGCCGACGACCACCCGCTCATCGCCGATGTGCGCGGCACCGGCTTGATGATCGGCATCGAGTTCGGCCGGCCCGACACTCTGCGTGGGCGCGCCATGTGGTCAACACTCAACACTGCCCGCAAGGGCTTGTTTGCGCAGCTCGTCGTCGTTCCGCTGTTCACGCGCCATCGCATCCTCACGCAGGTTGCCGGTGACCACATGGCCGTCGTCAAGCTGTTGCCCCCGCTCACGATCGGTTCCGCCGAGGTGGAGGAGTTCCTCACCGCGTTCGCGGACGTCATGAGTGGAGCCGAGCGGCCGAACGGTCTGGCCTGGGACTTCGGCCGAACCTTGGTCAAGCAAGCCATCACTCGCTGACCACTGATCACATGCGCTATGTCGTGGTCGGCGCCGGCGCGGTTGGCGGCACGATCGGTGGCCGGCTGCACGATGCCGGTCGCGACGTCGTCCTCATTGCTCGCGGTGACCACGCCGCGGTCATGCGACGGGATGGTCTGCGGCTAGCGCTGCCCGATCGCGTTGTCACAGTCCGCGCGCCGGTCGTGGAGTCAGTGAACGACATCCGGTTGGACAACTCCGACGTCGTCCTGCTGACGACGAAAAGCCAGGACACGGTCGCCGCGCTCGCCGACATTGCACTCGCTGCGGGCGATCACGATGTGCCGGTCGTCTGCATCCAGAACGGTGTCACGAACGAGCGGATGGCATTGCGCCGCTTCGGACGCGTCTACGGGGTCGTGGTCATGCTGCCCGCCGTGCTGCTCGAGCCGGGGCGCATCGACGCGCAAGGCCGTCCGTTCAGTGGGTTGCTCGACGTCGGCCGGGCGCCGATCGGGACGGACGAGATCGCTGCCCGAGTCGCGGCCGACTTCGCCGCCAGCGGTTTCCTCGCCCGCGATGTTCCCGACATCTTTCGATGGAAGTACGCGAAGCTGCTGCGCAACCTCGGCAATGCCATGGAAGCCCTGTGCGGACACGACATCGATGACACCGAACGCACCATCATCGGAGACCTCGACCTGCGTTTGCGCGAGGAGGCCATCGCGTGCTTTCGCGCGGGCGGCATCGCCTGGGCGAGCGACGACGAGTGGATGGCGCGCCGTCGCGACCAGATCCAGTGGGCGCCCGTCGAGGGGCGCGCTCGGGTCGGGGGCTCGACCTGGCAGAGCCTCGCGCGCGGTGGCCGCTCGGTCGAGACGGACTATCTCAATGGTGAGGTCGCCTTGCTTGGCCGCTGGTACGGCGTGCCGACACCCGTCAACTCGGCACTGCAACGATTGACCACCCGGGCCGCATCTGCGGGATGGTCACCGGGCAGCATGACGGTGAGAGAACTGCTCACTGCCGTCGATGCGAGGGATCAGATATGACGTCCATGCCCACCCGCCGGCTCGGCGAGCTCGAGGTCTCCGCCATCGGGCTCGGCTGCATGGGGATGTCACAGTCCTACGGTCCGGCCGACCGTGACGAGTCCATCGCGACGATTCACCGCGCGCTCGAGCTCGGCATCACGTTCCTGGACACGGCCGACGTCTATGGGAGTGGACACAACGAAAAGCTCGTCGGCGAGGCGATTCGTGAACGTCGCGATGACGTCGTACTAGCGACTAAGTTCTCGCTGCAGTGGGTGGACGGTCGCACCGCCATCAACGGCCGGCCGGACTACGTCCATCAGGCGTGCGATGCGTCGTTGCAACGCCTCGGTGTCGACCACATCGACCTCTACTACCAGCACCGCGTCGACCCCGAGGTCCCGATCGAGGACACGGTCGGTGCGATGGCCGAGCTCGTCGATGCCGGCAAGGTGCGCTACCTCGGACTGTCAGAGGCGAGCTCGGCGACGATCGAGCGTGCGTGCGCGGTGCACCAGATCACCGCGCTGCAGAGCGAGTGGTCGTTGTGGACGCGCGATCTCGAGGACGAAGTGGTCGGCATCGCCCGCAAGTTCGGGGTCGGCATCGTGCCTTTCAGCCCGCTGGGCCGCGGTTTCCTCACCGGGGCGATCCGCTCACCTGAGGACTTCGCCGAGGACGACTTCCGCCGCAACAACCCGCGGTTCCAGGGCGAGAACTTCCAGGCCAACCTGCGCCTGGTCGACGAGGTCACGGCGATGGCCGCCGAGAAGGGGTGCACCGCGTCCCAGCTCGCGTTGGCGTGGGTGCTCGCCCAGGGCGAGGACGTCGTACCGATCCCCGGCACCAAGCGGCGCAGCTACCTCGAGGACAACGTCGGGGCCGTCGCCGTGCACCTCGACGCGGCCGAGCTGCGGCGGCTGGACGAGATCGCCCCACAGGGCGTCGCGGTGGGGGAGCGCTACTCCTGGCAGCACTCGTATGGAGACAGCCCGCAGCCAAGCGAGTAATGCCTGGAGGACTGTCGTATGCGCGACGTAGCCTGACGACATGCAGGTGGGGCTGGCTCCTGCGGCGGTGGCATGGCAGCCGTCGCTGTTCGACGGCGGGCCGCTCGAGCTCGACCTTGACTACACCTGCATGCGGCGCATCCAGCTCGACGCCAGGTCGTGGGTGGACTATTGCCCGGGCTGGCTGTCGGGGTCCGACATCGTCTTCGACTCGCTGGCGGGCGAGGCGCGATGGCAGCAGCGGACGGTGCACATGTATGACCGGATGCTGCCGGAGCCGCGATTGACCGCCGGCTGGTCGACCGAGGCCGAGGACGACAGCCTGCCGCCGATGCTTCGTGAGATGGCGGAGGCACTGAGTGCCCGCTATCCCGCCCGGTTCGACCGGATCTGGGTCAACCTCTACCGCGACGGCCAGGACAGCGTCGCCTGGCACGGTGACCGCAACCGGCTCGTGATGACCCGACCGCTGGTCGCGACCGTGTCGCTCGGCGCCCGGCGCAAGTTTCTGCTGCGTCCGCGCGGCACGTCCCGCGCGCTCTACCGGCTCGAACCCGGACACGGCGACCTCGTGGTGATGGGCGGCGAATGTCAGGCCGAGTGGGAACACACGGTGCCCAAGACGAAGCAGCAGGTCGGCGCACGCATGTCTGTGACGATCAGGCACTCTGACGTCGCCACCGGCGAACGTTGGCTACGCGAGCCCCAGTCAACCCAACCCGGTCACGCCTGGTAACTCAGGTGGCGCGGCGGCCCGTGCTTGACGAAGGTGCCCATCGTTTCGCAGGAGCCCAGGAAAGCCGCGATCTGTTGCCACTCTTGTGTGCCGCGTGGATGGCGCTTCTTCAGTTGAGCGAGTGCGGGCCGGGAGTCGAACGCCTCGAGCGCAATCCGGCGCCGGTAGCCTGCGGTCGTGAGCGAGGGCGACGACAAGCAGTCATATCCGCAGTACCGGTTCAGCCTTCCGGAAGGCGCGACTGACCTTCTTCTCGTGCGGCACGGCGAGAGTGCGCCGGCCCGGCTGGACCAGCCGGCGCCACGCGTGGATGGCCACAGCGATCCTGAGCTGGCACCCGACGGCCAGGCGCAAGCCGAGCTTCTTGCGGCCCGGTTGGCACACGAGCACATCGATGCCATCTACGTGACGTCGTTACGTCGTACCCACGAAACCGCGGCGCCGCTGGCGAAGCAGCTCGGCCTGGAACCCTTCGTCGAGCCTGATCTGCGTGAGGTCTACCTCGGCGAGTGGGAAGGCGTTGCCTTCCGGAAGTACGTCTCCGAGCACCATCCGATCGCCGTGCAGATGTTTCTCGAGAAGCGTTGGGACGTCATCCCGGGCGCCGAGTCGAACGCCGACTTCGAGAAGCGCGTCGGCGGTGCGCTGCGCCGGATCGTCGCGGCTCACCCCGGTCAACGTGTCGTCGTTGTCGTGCACGGAGGCGTCATCGGTCAGGCGCTGTCGATCGTCACGGGCGCACCGACGTTCTCGTTCATCGGCGCCGACAACGCGTCGATCTCGCAGGTCGTCGCCATGCCAGAGCCTTGGGCGCTGCGTCGTTACAACGACACCGCCCACCTCGACCCTAAATTCAGCATCGTCCCGGCGCCGCTCACTTAGAGAGGTTGCGCCCATGAACGAGATGGACGTGCTCGCCGGAATTCTCGACAAGACCGGCAACCTCATCGCCAACACGACGCGCGACCAGTGGGATCAGCCAACGCCGTGTCCCGACTTCGACGTTCACACCTTGCTCGGTCACATCGTCGGCTGGGTGCGGGTGTTCGACGCCGCGGCTAACGGTGGAAAGTTCGGCGGCGACCCGACGTCGTACGACGTCAGCGACAGCTCAGCCGCCGACTTCCGCAGCCATAGCGCGAGCATGCTCGATGGTTGGCGCACTTACGGCATCGACCGCACCGTGCAGCTCATCGGCGGTGAAATGCCGGCGCCGATGGTCTACAACATGACGTTCATGGAATACCTGACCCACGGCTGGGACCTGGCACAGGGGACCGGGCAGCCGGTACCGTTCACCGACGAGGAAGTGACCGCAACGTTGCGGCGTGGCCGCGAAACACTGCAGCCGCAGTTCCGTGGCGACCAGATCGGCCCCGAGATCACCGTTGCGGACGACGCCCCGGCGATCGATCAGTTCGTCGCGTTCATGGGGCGGCAGCCCCAGGGCTAAGCCCGGTCGAGCAGGACCAGCGGGATCTCCCTGCTCGTCCGTGACTGGTAGCCGGCATACCTCTTCTGTGCACCGGTCACGAGCGGCCACAGTCGCGCGCGCTCGTCGTCGTCGGCGATGCGTGCGCGTACTCGTTGAACGGGGCTGCCCCCGAATCGCACCTTCACCTCGGGGTTGGCCTCGATGTTGAACACCCACCCCGGCTTGCGGTCGTCGCCGCCGCGCGATCCGACGATGATCCAGGTGTCGCCTTCCTGGTACGGCGACGTGAGCATGACGGTGCGTGGTTCACCGGTCTTGCGGCCTGTCGTCGTGAGTTCAACGACGGGCATTCCGGCCAGACGCCAGCCGAAACGGCCACCGGTCAGCTTCAGCGCGGTCCGGTGCAGGGCATTTGACGTCTTGAGTGAGAAATCGGTCGGCACCGCAGAAGCATCTCGCATCCCCGGAAGTGGTCCGATTCGTCCCCTAGCAGGGGCGTCGACCCGGTGCCACGATCGCCGTGTTGGCCGGACGCGTCCGGCGTTCGGCGCCCGGAACGAAGGCCGAGGGGTGGTCGCATGGCGCAGACAATCATCAGCAACCTCGATCGTGACGGCGAGGTACGCGAGTTCATTGCGCACGGCCGCGCCATCATCGGCAGCGCGGGTGGGGCTGCACTGGTCAAGGGGACTTTCGAGCCGGGGTGGCGCTACTCGACCGACGTAGGACCCATCGTCGGGTCAACGTCATGCCAGACCAGGCACTTGGGTTACGTGCTGAACGGCACAATGCGCGTGCGTATGGAGGACGGCACCGAGTGCGACATTCGCAGCGGCGACCTGTTCGACCTGCCCGCCGGACACGACGCGTGGGTGGTCGGCGATGAGGCCGTCATCATGGTGGACACGTCCCCGGACGCGACGCGCTATGCCAAGGGCGGCCAGCCGACGCCGATGAGCGAAGACCGGCATGTGGAGCTCGTACGACGGGGGTACGAGGCTTTCAACAATCGCGACATCGACACGCTCGTGTCGCTGATGGCGAAGGACGTCGTTCATCACGTGCCGGGCACCACCGCGCTCGCGGGTGACCACAAGGGCATCGAGTCGGTGCTCGGTTACTACGGTGCGCTGAGTGAGCTCACCAACGGAACGTTCCGCGCTGACCTCATCGACGCTCATGCCGACGGCCACGGCCATGTCATGGCGCTGCACCAGACGAGTGGCACCCGCAACGGCGTCACCCGGGTAAGCCGAGTGTCGATCCTGTTCACGTTCATCGGCGAGAAGATGACCGACCTGCTCGAGTTGCACGCCGACCTAGCGGGAGACGACGCGTTCTTCAGCTGACGCCGCGGAGACGAACGGAAGGGGGTAGGCGGTAACGTCCCGCTCGTGGCTGACGTCGACATCCCGGTCCCGAGCGGGACGATCCGCGGCTACCTCGCCGTGCCCGAAGGCTCTGCATCTGGTTCTGAGGGGCCATGGCCGGGTGTGGTTGTGCTGCACGAAATCTTCGGCCTGACGGACGACATCAAGAAGCAGGCCGATCGCTTTGCCGCCAACGGATATCTCGCGCTCGCTCCGGATCTCTATGCCTGGGGCAACACTGCACGGTGCCTGACCGCGACACTGCGCGCGATGGTCAACGGTCAGGGGCGTGCGCTCGAGGACATCCAGGGCTGCCGGACTCTCCTCGCTGATCGCGACGACTGCACCGGCAAGGTCGGCGTCATCGGGTTCTGCATGGGCGGTGCGCTGGCGCTGCTCGTGTCACCGCAAGGGTTCGATGTTGCGGCGCCAAACTACGGTGACCTTCCGCGCCGGCCTATGGACCAGTTGCGCGGAGCCTGCCCGATCGTTGCGTCATACGGCTATCGCGATCGCCGGTTGCGTGGCAGCGGCGCAAGGCTCGACAAGCTGCTCACTGACCTTGACGTCGAGCACGACGTGAAGGAGTACCCCACCGCCAAGCACGGGTTCCTGTTCGAGCACACGGGCAAGACGGCGTGGACCTCTCCGCTGATGGTCGAGTACGACCCCGCGGCCGCCGACGACGCATGGGGCAGAATCCTCACGTTCTTCCAGAGCCAGCTGAAGGGATCCACCGCATGAGCGACGTCGAGGTCAGCGCCGAAATCAACGCAGCGGCCGAGAAAGTGTGGTCGTTGGTGAGCGACCTGCCGCGCATGGGCGAGTGGAGCCCGGAGAACAACGGCGGTCGGTGGATCGACGGCGCAAACGGGCCGGCGGTCGGCGCCAAGTTCCGCGGTCGCAACGCCAAGGGCCTGCGCCGCTGGTCGACGACGTGCGTCGTGACGGACGCGACCCCGGGCAAGCGGTTCGCGTTCGAGGTGACCTACGGTCCGTTGTCGATCTCGACGTGGGAGTACGACCTCAGCGGCAATGGCTCGTCGACGCGCGTGACCGAGTCGTGGACCGATCGTCGACCCGCGTGGATGAAGGTGGCGTCCGGTCCCGTCATGGGTGTCATCGACCGGGCGGCGCACAACCGCCGCGAGATGGAACAGACCCTCGCTTCGCTGAAGAAGGCCGCCGAGAGCTAAAGGCTCACGTCGACGACCACGGGCGCGTGGTCGCTCGGCCCTTTGCCTTTGCGGGCCTCACGATCGACATAGGCATCGGTCTTGGCATCGGCGACTGACTTGCTCGCGAGCACCAGGTCGATCCGCATCCCCATGCCCTTGTGGAACATGCCCGCGCGATAGTCCCAGTAGGTGAAGGGGTGGTCGCCCTTCAGTGCCCGCGCGTCGAGGTCCACCAGGCCGAGATCGACAAGCGCCTTGTATGCCGAGCGCTCCGCGTCGGTCACGTGCGTCGAATCGACGAACGCGGCCGGATCCCACACGTCCTTGTCGGTAGGCGCGATGTTGAAGTCACCCATGAGGACGAAGGGCTGGCCCGACTCCACTTCCGGTTCGAGCGCCGTCTTGAGCGCCGCGAGCCACTCCAGCTTGTAGGGGTAGTGCGGGCTGTCGAGCGATCGCCCGTTCGGCACGTAGACCGACCACACGCGTAATGGACCGCAGGTCGCGCCGATGGCACGCGCTTCCACCGCCGGGGGCTTGCCGATCAGCGCCGGATCGTCCTCGTCGGCCGGCGGCGCGTATGGCGGCTGACCGGGGAAGTTCTTCACGACATCGGTGAGACCGATACGCGACAGGATCGCCACGCCGTTCCAGCGCCCGTCGCCGTTGGCCTCGACCTCGTAGCCGAGCTCCTCCGCGCGTTCGGCGGGGAACTGGTCTCCCGCGATCTTTGTCTCTTGCAGGCACAAGACGTCCGGTTCGACGAGCTCCAGCCACTCGTTGAGCCTCGGCAACCGTGCGCCGACCGAGTTGACGTTCCACGTAGCGATCCGCACAGGGCCAGCCTAAGGTCCCAGCCAATGGTCTCCGACGCTGCGCTGGCGGCTCTGCCGAAGGCGCATCTCCATCTGCACCTGACCGGCGGCATGCGACACGCGACGCTCGTCGAGCTTGCCGACCGCTATGGCGTGCGCCTGCCGGAACGTCTCGTCGAACCGGCAATCGATGACTGGAAGTTGCTCGGCTGGCCACGGTTTCAGCGGCTTTATGACCTGGCGCGCAGCGTACTCAGAACCGCCGACGACATCAGCCGCCTCATTCGCGAGATCGCCGAAGACGAGCTGGCCGCGGGGTCGCGCTGGTGTGAGCTACAGGTCACACCGACCGGCTACGCCACGCGGCTCGGCGACGTCGTCACCGCGATGGAAGTTTTCACGGACGCTGTTGCGGATGCGGAGCGTCATACCGGTGTCGGAATGCGGCTCATCGTGGCCGCGAACCGCACCCGCCCCGCGTGGGAGGCCGAACAGCTCGCCCGCCTCGGCGCACGATTCGCCGATCGTGGTGTCGTCGGCTTCGGTTTGTCGAACGACGAGCGCACCGGCCGCGTCGACGATTTCGTCAAAGCCTTCCGCATCGCGCGTGAGCACGGACTGATCGCCGTCCCTCACGCCGGTGAGTTGCTCGGGCCTGACGCCGTACGACGCACTCTCGACGAACTCGCACCACGCCGGATCGGGCACGGCGTGCGCGCGGCCGAGGATGCGAACGTGCTTGCCGCGCTCGCCGACGCGGGCGTCGCGTGCGAAGTGTGTCCTGCGTCCAACGTCGCCCTTGGCGTCTTCGCCGGACACGCAGCGGTCCCGCTTCGGGCGATGGAAGAGGCCGGTGTGCCGGTGGTCCTCGCTGCCGACGACCCGCTGCTGTTCGGCGTAGGTCTCGTCGATCAGTACGCCGCCGCCCGCGACGCCCACGCCTACACGGCTGCGGATTTGGCGAAACTTGCCCGCGCCGCCGTCGAGCACTCGACAATGCCTTCCGAAACGAAGGGCGGACTGCTCGCCGAGATCGGCACGTGGCTATCCGGCGTGGGTCGGTAGCCTGGAATGTCGTGCCCCGTAGGAACGACCTTCGCAATGTCGCCATCATCGCTCACGTCGACCATGGCAAGACCACGCTCGTCGACGCCATGCTCTGGCAGTCCGGTGCCTTCACCCAGCACCAAGCTGACGAAGGCTCGGTCCGGGAGCGGGTTCTCGACTCGATGGACCTCGAGCGCGAGAAGGGCATCACGATCCTCGCGAAGAACACCGCGGTCCGCTACGGCGACACCACGATCAACATCGTCGACACGCCCGGCCACGCGGACTTCGGCGGTGAGGTCGAACGTGGCCTCGAGATGGTCGACGGCGTCCTTTTGCTCGTCGACGCTTCCGAAGGGCCGCTGCCGCAGACCCGCTTCGTTCTGCGCAAGGCGCTCCAGAAGCACCTTCCGGTCGTGCTCGTCGTCAACAAGGTCGACCGCTCTGACGCGCGCATCGGCGCGGTCGTTGACGAGACCTACGAGCTCTTCCTCGACCTGGACGCCGACGAGCACCAGATCGAGTTCCCGATCATCTACGCATCGGCCAAAGCCGGCCGCGCCTCGATAGACCGGCCGAAGGACGGCGGGATGCCGGACAACGCCGACCTGCGGCCGCTGTTCGAGACGCTGCTTGCCACCGTGCCGGCTCCGGAGTATGACGACACCGCGCCTTTGCAGGCCCACGTGACCAACCTTGACGCCTCGCCCTATCTCGGTCGGCTCGCGCTGTGTCGCGTCCACAACGGCACCATGCGCAAGGGTCAGCAGGTCGCGTGGTGTCGCACCGACGGAACCATCGAACGCGTCAAGCTGACCGAGCTGCTCGGCACCGATGCGCTCGAGCGCGTGCCGATCGAGGAAGCCGGCCCTGGCGACATCGTCGCGATCGCCGGTATCCCGGACATCACGATCGGCGAGACCATCGCCGACCCGGACGACCCGCGGCCGTTGCCCGTCATCACCGTCGACGAGCCCTCGTTGTCGATGACGATCGGCATCAACACCTCCCCACTCGCCGGCCAGAGCGGCAAGAAGCTGACCGCGCGCCTGGTCAAGACGAGACTCGATCAGGAGCTTGTTGGCAACGTCTCGATCCGCCTGCTACCGACGGATCGGCCGGACACCTGGGAAGTGCAGGGCCGCGGCGAGCTGCAACTGGCGATCCTCGTCGAGATCATGCGCCGGGAGGGCTTCGAGCTCACCGTCGGCAAACCGCAGGTCGTCACCCGCATCGTCGACGGCAAGGTGCACGAGCCGATGGAGCGGCTCACCGTCGACATCCCCGAGGACTACCTCGGCGTCGTCACCCAGTTGATGGCGTTGCGCAAGGGGCGCATGGAGCAGATGGTGAACCACGGCACCGGTTGGGTGCGGATGGAGTACGCCGTCCCCGCCCGCGGCCTGATCGGCTTCCGGACCGAGTTCCTCACCGAGACCCGCGGCACCGGGCTGATCCATCACGTGTTCGACCGGTACGAGCCCTGGCACGGCGAGCTTCGCACCCGCCCCACCGGCTCACTCGTCGCCGACCGATCGGGCCCGGTGACGTCATACGCGCTGTTCAACCTCCAGGACCGCGGGACGATGTTCGTCGGCCCCACCACCGAGGTCTACGAGGGCATGATCGTCGGGGAGAACTCGCGGGCCGACGACATGGACGTCAACCCGACGAAAGAGAAGAAGCTCACGAACATGCGCTCGTCGACCGGTGACGAGCTGGTCCGGCTGATCCCGCACAAGCAGCTGTCGCTGGAGCAGGCGCTGGAGTTCTGCCGCGAGGACGAGTGCGTCGAGGTGACGCCGGCGACCGTTCGGCTCCGCAAGGTCATCCTGGACGCGGCCACGCGCTACCGATCCGCCAAACGGCAGAGCGGCGGGGGTTGATTCCGGGCCCCGACCTGCCGATATGGGAGGTATGCGTCCTGGGCTGACACCGGAAGAAGACTGGGAGCTGCGGCGGCTGCACTTCCTCAACAAGTTTGGGGCGGTGGCCGGGCGGCTCAAGGTCCGCTATGCCGAGCTGCGTGCGCGCGATCGGCGCGCGGCGGTGCGTGAGCCAGAGGCGCTGCCGAAGAACGACATCGTCATCCGGAAGGCCGGCTGACGACTTTCACACTGACGGGACGATCCGGCCCCGGGAATGCAGGCCGGTGCGTTACCGTTTTCAATCAGGACACCGCAAGGTGTCCGCCGGCTCGATCCATGGCCCCCGGTCCCAACCTTTGTCGCTAAGAGCGAACCAGTGCCGCGAGGCAGACCTGGCGAGTCGGTGCGCGAGACCCCGGAGAGTTCTCCGGGGTTTTCGTGTATACCGCCCGCCGTTTTCTCGCTCCGCTCGAAAACGCCGTGCGGGACGAAAAGCCAAAAGACACTCAGCCGCCGTGCGACGGGTCCTGCCGGGCAGTGCGGTGGCCCTTACGGCGCTCCAGGACGCCGTAGAAGGCCGGAGCGTCGAGGTCGATGTCGTCGAGCTGGCCGCGCAACAGCTGTAGCGCGTTGCGGGTGAGCGCGTCGGCGTCCTCGGCAGAGATACCTAGCTCTTCGGCAACCCCGGTGTGTCCCTCGCCGAGCCCGAACGCGACGACCGCGGCGGCTCGTTCCGCCGGCGGCAGCGTGGCGAGGGCGTCGTAGAGGCGGACCACCAGCTCCTCGTCCGACACGCCTTCGCTCGCGCGGACGTTGTCGGCAATGGTCCCGGGCGCGATAGGCCGCAGCCGGGGCGGACGGTCGGATGGCACGTCATCCACGCTAGCGCCCGGTTCACGCGGGAGCGAAGGCTTCCAGGGCAACGTGTGCCCGGCGCATCGAGTCCGCCGGATCCGCATCGGGGTTGCCGATCTGCTCGTCGAAGTTGAGGTCGACGAACAGCTCGGTCGCCCCGCAGGCGGCGTACTCCCCGAAGTCACGGCGGATCTTGTCGAGGGTGCCGGTGAACTGCCGCTCCTCGTCGGCGTCCCGGACCCGCACTGCGGCACGGATGACGATCCTGATGCCCTCCGGGTCGCGGCCGGCGCCCTGCGCGGCTTCCCGAATGATCTGTATGGCGCCCGGCAGCTGCGCCGCCGGGAAGCGGCTCGCCGAGATCCACCCATCGGCAATCCGGCCCGCGCGTCGCAGCGCGGTTTCGGCGCTTCCGCCGATGAGGATCGGCGGAGCCGGCTGCTGCACCGGCTTGGGATCGACATACGACTTCGGCACGGTGTAGAACTCGCCCGCGAACTCCACCGGGTCGTCCGTCCAGATCGCCCGCAGACAGGCGACGAACTCCTCCGCGCGCGCACCGCGGCGCTCCATCGGGGCGCCCGCCGCAGTGAACTCGTCCGGGTTCCAGCCGAGACCCAAGCCGGCATCGAGCCGTCCACCGGAGAGGATGTCGACGCTCGTGAGGGCCTTGGCGAGGACGATCGGCGGATAGAACGGCAGGTTCACGATCGCGATCCCGACACGAGCCTGCTCGGTGATGGCGGCGACGTAGGCCGAGATCGCGAGCGGATCATGCACGCTGCGATAGGGCATGGGGATGGGATCGCCACCCGGATAGAGCGTGCGCTGGAACGACCAGAGCGACGCATAGCCGAGTTGTTCGGCGCGCTGACAGATCTCGCGGATGTTGTCGGGGGAGGCCCAAGAGCCGGACACGGGAATGCCGAAACCCATCTGCATGCTTTCATCCTGCCAACATGACTTTTCGCATCTGCTTCGTCTGCCTGGGCAACATCTGCCGATCGCCGATCGCCGAGATCGTGATGCGTGCGCTGCTCGTCGACGCCGGCCTGACCGACCGCGTCGACGTGAGCAGTGCCGGCACCGGTGACTGGCACATCGGTGAGCGGGCCGACCCGCGCACCGTGGACGTGCTCAGCCGGCACGGGTATGACGGCTCCAGCCATCGCGCGCAGCAGTTCGTCGCCGCGATGTTCGCCGACAACGACCTTGTCGTTGCGATGGACAAGAACAACCTCGCCGCACTACGGCTGCTGGCGCCGCCGGGGCGCGAGGACGACGTGCGCCTGCTGCGGTCGTTCGATCCCGACGCGGACGGCACCGACGTGCCGGACCCTTACTACGGCGGCGCTGATGGGTTCGACGAGGTGCTCGCGATGGTCGAGGCGGCGTGTCAGGGGCTGCTCGACTGGCTGCGCGCGTCCGAGCTCGCGCGGTCGTGACCCGACGGGAGTTCGTCAAGCGCGGCCGGGGCAGCCCGCCGGGCCTGCTTGCAGCCGAGGCTCGCGGCTTGGACTGGCTGCGCGTGGAAGGTGGCCCGCCGCTTCCCCACGTCCTCGAGCTACAGCCCGACGAGCTCGTGCTCGAGTGGATCGAGCCGGGCCGGCCGTCAGCCGAGGCGGGCGAAGCGTTCGGCCGCCGGCTGGCCCAGATGCACACGAGCATCGATGCCGAGCCGTATGGCGCCCCGGAGGACGGGTTCATCGGGCCGCTTCCGCTGGACAACACCCGCCACGATGACTGGCCGTCGTTCTATGCCGAGCGCCGCCTGGCGCCGTACCTGCCGGGGCTCGACCGCGACACGCGCCAAGCGGTTGAACACGTCATCGCGTGCATCGACGAGGTCGCCGGCCCCACCGACGAGCCGGCGCGGATCCACGGCGATCTGTGGAGCGGCAACGTGCTGTGGAGCGTCGACGGGCAGGTGTGGCTGATCGACGCGAGCAGCGCACACGTGGGCCACCGCGAAACCGATCTCGCGATGCTCGCGCTGTTCGGCGCGCCATACCTCGACCACATCCTGCGTGCGTATGACGAGGTCACGCCGCTCACCGCGGGATGGCGCGAGCGCGTGCCGCTGCACCAGCTGCATCCGCTGCTCGTGCACGTGCAGTTGTTCGGCGGCGGATACGTCGATCAGCTCCGCGCGGCCGCGCGCAGTGCCATCCACAGTGCCTGAGTTCATCCACAGCGGACGCCAGCTAGCCCCTGGCGGGGGCGGCCTGGCCGCAGGGTCGGCGCATGACGACTGCGCGAGTCCCCATCACGATCAAGCTCGACGAGCTCAACGATGTCGTCGACGCCGTGCCCTTCCTTCTCGGCTTCCAGCCGAAGGAGAGCATCGTTGCGGTCACGCTCCAAAATCCTCGTGAGCGACTGAGCTTTTCCATGCGACTCGACCTCGTCGAGCCCGAGCATGACGACACGTTCGCCGCCTTCGTCGCCGAACGCATGGCGGCCACTAAGGAAGCAGTCGCCGTGATGCTGTTCATCTATACCGACGAACGGCCATGCAACGGCCGACTGCCTCGACAAGAGCTCGTCGACCGCATCGCTACAGCGCTGACGCTCCCGCTGCGCGACGCGGTGCTCGTGCACGAGGACCGCATCTGGTCCTACGTCTGCGACGACCCACGTTGTTGCCCGTTGGACGGTCGTGTCCGCGACGCCAGCTCACCCGGGCGTCGCGCCCTTGAAGCGGCGCACGCGCTCAATGGGACGGTCGTGCTTCCCGACCGTGAGGCGGTGGTTGCGTCCATCCAGCGCGTTGCAGGCGAACGCGCGCGTGCCATGGACGCAGCGCTTGAGGCCGCCGGCGTCGAGTTCGCTGACTCGACGCCGCGCGACTATCGCCAGCGGGCCAAGCGGCTCGCGGTCAAGCTTCGAGCCCGCTACACCGACCGTCCGGGTGACCTCACTGATGCAGAAGCGGCGACGCTCATTCTCGCGCTCCACGATGTGCTCTTGCGTGACGAGCTCATCGGCTGGGCTGCTTCCGGCGACGAGGACGTGATGCGGTTGCTGTTCACCGATCTCGCTCGCCGGGCGCTTCCGCCGCTCGACGCCCCGGCGTGCACCGCTCTTGCCTGGACCGCCTATCTGCAGGGAGATGGGGTCATCGTGTCGACCGCGCTTGAACGCGCTCTCGAAAGCGACCCGGACTACTCCCTCGCGCAACTACTGACCACGGCGCTGCACGGACAGCTGCATCCGGCCGAGCTGCGCCGCGCGTTCACCCCGTTGACCGCGACGGGAACGTGATGCCGCATTCGCGTTGCAACCACTCGCGATCATCGGCGAAGTAGTCGTCGAGCTTTCGCTGCAGCTCGATCGGAAACTCCATGACATTGCTGCCCCGCGCCGCCGCACGCAGCTTGGCGCGACCACGCGCGAGTCGCCCGCTTACCCGCGCGGGCAGCAGCCGCTTGAGATACGGATACGCCGGGCGCACCACCCTGTCGACGCGCGCGACGAGTGACGTCTCGCCGCTTGACGGGTTGTACTGCACCGACGTGTCGAAGGTGAACGTCTCATCGACACCGAGGAACGCGCACAGGCGAGCCAATGTCGCGGATGTGCGCTCGATGAGGTCGTCGTACGAGACCACGAGCAACTGCGCTGCGGGAAACGTCGCGCGATAGCGCTGCAGCTGCTGGGCATAAGCGCTCAGTCGCAGAAAGTGCGTCCCGGTGCGGTAAGGCTCGTAACCTTTGCTGATCTCCTCATCGACCGCCCGCGCGAAGGCCGGTACGGCGTCCGAGCCGAGGTCGTCGTTGACATAGACGAAATGCGACCAGGCACGATCGACGGGTTCCCGGACGACGGCGATCAGGCGGGCGTCCGGCACCAGCAAGCGGATGAGTTCGGGGGACTCGCGGGTGTAGAGGTAGAGCGGCGAGGCCTCGCCCACCGCGACTGACGGCTCGTTGAACAGGCGCTCGTAGCGTGCGCGTTCGGGTACCGACTTCGCGAGCAACCGGCGGTCGTCCGCGATGCACGGCCGCGGCCCAGCCGGGGTCGGCTCGAAGAGAAAGAAGTTCGGTTCCTTGATCGACGACATGCAGACGTCGGGGTGCTCGGCCAGGTAGTAGTGCAGCGAGGTCGTTCCACACCGAGCCGCGCCGAGGACCAGGAAGTTCGGCAACGTCACTGCTGTTCGGAGCCGATCGCCGCCTCGACCGCATCCGGATCGCGCGCGACCCAGGCCTGGCCATCTGTCGTCACCATGATCGGTCGCTGGATGAGTGCCGGGTTGGCAACGAGGATGCCGATCCACTCGTCCCGGTCGTGCGCGCGCTCCTTCAGCCCGAGCTCCGCCGCGACCGGTTCGCCGAGGCGGGTGATGTCCCACGGCTCCAGGCCCAGCGCGTCGAGGGTCGTGCGCAGCTCGTCCTCAGTCGGTGGCTCGTCGAGGTAGCGACGGATCGTGTATGTCAGGCCGGCCTCGTCGAGGGCGGCCTTCGCGGCGCGGCACTTCGAACAGCCGGGGTTGAACCAGATCTCCACCCCCGGCACAGTAGCGGCGGGGCCGATCCGGACACTGGACACGTGCAGCAGGCCGTCGTGATCGGCGCGGGCCCGGGTGGGCTCGCCGCCGCCGCGATGATGCGGGCGCATGGCATCGACGCGGTGGTCGTCGACCGCGCTGACTCGGTCGGCGCAAGCTGGCGCAACCACTACGACCGGCTGCACCTGCACACCGTTCGCTGGCTGTCGCACCTGCCCGGCTATCGCATCCCACGTCGCTACGGGAGGTGGGTCTCCCGCGACGATGTCGTGCGCTACCTGGGGGAGTACGCCGCTCACCACCGACTCCCGGTGCAGCTCGGTATGACGATCACGCGGGTTGACCGCAGCCCCGACGGTTGGCTGCTGCGATCGCCCTCAGGCGACATCGAGACGCAAGCCGTTGTCGTCGCCACGGGCCACAACCACACGCCAAGCCTTCCCGACTGGCCCGGGGTGGACGAATTCACCGGCGAGCTGCTCCACGCCTCGCTCTATCGCAACCCGGCGCCATATGCCGGTCAGTCCGTGCTCGTCGTCGGGTCCGGCAACACCGGTGCCGAGATTGCCGTCGACCTCGTCGAGGGTGGCGCGCGCGAGGTGGCGATCGCCGTCCGGACACCACCGCACATCGTGCTGCGCGAGAGGTATGGCGTTCCGTCGCTGGCGCTAGGTGTCTTGTTCCGGCACCTGCCACCGCGCGTGTTCGACCCGATCGCTGCCACGATGCGCAGGCTCGACCTGGGTGACCTGTCGGCATACGGCCTGCCGACACCGAAGGACGGCCTCTACGAACGCGTGCTGCGAGACGACCAGATCCCCCTCATCGATGTCGGTTTCGTGCGTGCGGTGACGAACGGGCAGATCACGGTCGTGCCCGGGGTCGTCGGCTTCGACGAGCGTTACGTGTGTTTCGACGGCGGGCTGGAGCGGCCGGCTGATGTCGTCATCGCGGCTACCGGCTACGAGCGCGGCCTGGACCCGCTGGTCGGGCATCTGGGTGTGCTCGGCAGCAACGGCCGGCCAACAGTGCGACGCGGCCGCACGCATCCGAACGCACCGCGCATGTGGTTCACCGGCTATACGAACCCGATCAGTGGCATGTTCCGCGAGCTCGGCATCGACGCCAAGCACATTGCCCGCGCCGCAGCGGGTGAGCTCAGTGACCCTGAAACTTCGGCTCGCGCTTCTCGACGAAGGCGAGCGCAGCCTCGCGATGGTCGTCCGTTGTCGCCGTATGCACGTGATGCGTCGTCTCCAGATCGGAGCACTGCTCGAACTCGGTCAGCACGGCGCGGTTGAGGTTCTCCTTCATGTAGCGCAAGGCGATGCGCGGGCCGTTTGCCAGCTGGCTTGCCTTCGCCATCACTTCGTCGCGAAGTGAGTCGGCGTCATAAACGCCGTTGATGATGCCGAGCTCAAGTGCTTGTGCGGCGTTCAGCTTCTCGGAGAAGAAATACAGCTCCTTGGCCTTGGCGCTGCCGATGAGGCGGGTGAGGAACCAGGTCCCGCCGTAGTCGCCGGAGAAGCCGACGCGTGCGAATGCGGTGGTGAAGATGGCGTTGTCGGAGGCATAACGCAGGTCGCAGGCGAGGGCCAATGACAGGCCGGCGCCCGCGGCGGCACCCGGGATCATGGCGATGGTCGGTTTGAGCATCGACCACAACTTGCCGCTGGTCGCGCGCTGGTTGATCCGCTGCCCGTTGATGAGCGTGTCGATGGGCGCCGAGCCCGCGTAGGCCCCCTCCGCCATCATCTTCACGTCGCCGCCGGCGCAGAACGCGCCTCCTGCACCGGTCAGGACGACGGCGCCGACGTTGTCGTCGATCTCCACGTCGGCTAACACGCGTCCGAGCGCCTCGATCAACGTCGGTGAGAACGCATTGCGTCGCTCCGGCCGGTTCATCGTGATGACCGCAACGCCGTCGTTGATCTCGGCGAGAAGTTCGTCGGTGCCGGTGTCGATGGTGCTCATGCTTGTTGCGCCTCCGGAGGTTGTCCCGGCGTGAACCGTACGCCGCCGATGCTTGTCGGCTCGTGGAGTGCCCCGTCGATGGTGGCGCCGATGATGCCCTCGCTTCCGGGGTCGGTCGTCTCGACGATGTCGATGCGCTGCCCGCTCGGCAGTGCGAGCACAACGGTGTCGACGTCGTCGGTGAGGTCGAGACCGAGCACGCCTGCCCACCGCGTCGCGACGGTGTGCGGATCCACCGCGGCAACCGTCAGGCCGACGATGCCGCCGGGCGCATGGTCGGGGATCGCGCCTTCCCATCGAGGTCCGCCCCAGCGCCATGAGCCGACCGGGTTGGTGATGTCCACGGCGACGATCGCACCGGGAATGTCTTTCGGATGCAGATGCAAGTCGACGATGTCGTCATACCGCATGTCGTGCATCGTCCGCACTGACATGACGTCGAGGGCGTTGCGGACCTGTTCCTCGCTCTCGACCTCGAACATCACCATGTAGCCGCAGTCGCCGGCGCGGCGCTGGAGATAGCGCCCGGCGGCCGTCTCCGGCTGGATCGGCGAGACCACCTCGAGAAAGGTGTCGCCGACCGCGTAGACGGCGTTGTGCAGCCCGAAGTGGGCGAGGCCAGGATCGCGAAACGGGTCCCGGATGCCGAGCTTGTCCTCGATCCGCGCGGTGACCGCGTCGAGGTCATGAGCAGCGAGAACGACCTGGCGCAGCCGCGGCAACATCCCGGCAATCTAACCAACTTCGCGCGGCAATTCGGACACCTTACGTAGGCAGTGTCCCAATTGCCGGGCGAAGTTGGGATGGGGGTGCGGCGCGGCATCCTGGCCTGGGCGCTAGGTAGTGCTTCCCTCGACACGTGAGCCTGCGACGCTCCACAACTGTTCTCGGGGTTGGCGCCGTCGCTGTCCTGGCGGCTGGCATCGTTGCGGCCGCGACGCACGGTTCTGGCGGCGGAAAGACAAGCGCCCACTCCCAGTCGGTTGTCCAGACGGTGGAACCTGCTGCGCAGCAAGCCGACAAGCCGGCGACCTTGAAGCATCACGTCCGGACGCACAAGCTGCCGAAGGTGCTTCCCTACACCGGTCCGGCTCCCGTGCCACCGACGTTGGCGCTTGCGCTGCTACTCGTCGCTGCCGGCTCGTGGCTGCTCGCGCGATGGCCGACGGTGACTTATGAAGCGGCGCGCGGGCTTTGCGCGCTGGCCCGGTCCGGCGGCAGGCGACGGACGCCGTCCAGCGGCGGCGCGATCGAGCGCTTGCGCTCACCTGGCCACCAGTTGGCGCGGCCGAGCAGCGCCGCGACGGCGGGCACGAGCAGAGACCGTACGACGAACGTGTCGAGCAGCAGGCCGGCTGCGACACCGGTCCCGGTCTCGACGAGGCCGAGCACAGGTGACGACGTCATCGCGATGAACGTTCCTGCGAACACCAGGCCAGCGCTCGTGATGACGCCACCGGTCGCGGCAACGGCGCGGGCGACACCGTCACGCGCTGCAGTTGCTGACTCCTCGCGCACTCTCGACATCAACAAGATGTTGTAGTCGGCGCCGACCGACACGAGGATCACGAACGCGAGCAACGGCATCGTGAAGTCGATCGGCTTGCCGAGCAGGTCTTGCCAGAAGAGCGCGGACAGACCCATCGCGGCGCCATACGACAGCAGCACCGACGCGAGCAGATAGATCGGTGCGACCAACGCGCGCAGCAAGAGCACGAGGATGAGAAACACTGCGCTCAGCGTCACGATCGCGACGAGCTGCAAGTCGGAGTTCGCAAGATGGTGGATGTCGTCGGACACCGCGGTCGGGCCGGTTACCTCGACACGTGCATCACTCATCGGAGTGTCACGCAGGGCAAGCTGCATCGCCTGCCGCTCCGCGTCGATGTGTGACTTGCCGTCGTCGCTGTAAACCATGAGCCGCGTCGTGCGCCCGTCGGGCGACAGGTAGTAGGCGCGCGCATCGGCGAGTTTCGGGTTGTCGAGCGCACCCGGCGGCAGATAGAACGCGCTGATGCCCGCCGCTTGTGTGGAACGCGCGGTGCTCTTGAGGTATGACGACGCCTGCGCAAGCCCGTGTGCAAGCTTCTGCGCCGCCGTTCGCAGGTCGTGCACACCGGGCGGCAGCTGGCTCGCGCCGGCGGCCAGCGCGGCCGCGCCGCCGGCAAGTCGGTGTAGTTTCTGCCGGAACGTTCGCTCGCCGGCGGCGAGCTGCGCGATGCCGTCCGATGCTCGCGACAGGCCGCGTCGGAGCTGCCGCAGCCCATCCGCGAGATGTGCGTCGCCATCGCCGATGCGCTGAGCCGCGTTTGCCGCTTGCTTCAGCCCGGGCAGCAGCTTGTCCCGCTCGCCGATCCAGATCTGTCGCAACCCCGCCCGGCTCGTCGCGCAGATCGGATCCGCGGTGCAGACGCTGTCGTGCGAAAGAGCGGTGTAGATCGTGCCGAGGCCGTGCACCGCAACGCCGGTCTGGTCATGCGCCGACCGCAGCGCGCCAGCGAGCTGATGGGCGCCGTCGGCGAGTGCGTCGGCACCCCGGCGGGCCGCGTGCGTGCCGCTCTCGGCGCCGGCCAACCCGACGTGTTCCTGCGCGAGCCCGGCGAGGAATGCATCAACCGCATCGGTCGCGCGCTGTGTGCCGCTCGACAGCCGATGCGAGCCACCGGCGAGGCGACTGGCTCCGTCGGACAGGCGGTTGACGCCAGAGCCGCTGCCGGACAGCTGGTCGCCGGCGGTGCCCAGCTTGGCTCCGACCAGGTTCAGCTGGTGCGACAGCTCCGCTTGCGGGATCGGCGTGCCTGATGGCCGGGTGATGCCGCGCACCGCTGTGACGCCCGGCAGCCGGGCGATCGTCGCGGCGGCCTGCTCGATGACGGCGAGCCCAGCCGGGCTGGAGACGTCGTGACCATCGGAGACGACGACGTAGTCGGGACTGACCTCGGCCTTCGGAAAGTGCTGGTCGAGTGCGTCGTAGCCCTTCGACGACTCGACCGACGCGGGCACCAGCGCACGCGTGTCATAGCTCGCATGCAGCCGCGGCCAGAACGCGGCGAGGACAGCCAGCAATAGGAACGAAGACACCGCGATGGGCAGCGGTCGGCGCGCGACGAGCGCCCCGATTGAGGCCCAGCGCGTGTCCGATCCGGTCCGGCGGGGCTTGCCGCGCAGCTCCGGCGGCGCGACGCGATTGCCGAGCAGGCCGAGCAGAGCCGGCGTGAACGTCAAGCCGACGAGCAAGGTGACAAAGACAGCAACGGCGATCGCCGGTCCGCTTGTGTGGAACAGTGCCAGCTTCGTGAAAATCATTGCGGCGCTGCCGATGATGACGGTGAACCCGCTCGCAACCACGACCGGACCGATCCGGCGGACGGACGTGATGACCGCGGAGCGCGCATCTTCGCCGGCGCGCATCGCTTCGTGGAACCTGCTGATGAGAAAGATCGTGTAGTCGGTGCCGGCGCCGAGCACGAGCGCGGTGAGAAACGCTCCGGTGTATGTCGACACCGGCAGAAAGCTGCGGCCGAGGATCGACACGAGCCCGCGTGCAGCGAGCAGCGCGACACCGATCGTCGCCAGCGGGACCAAGGGCAGGATCAGTGATCGGTAGAGCAGCAGAACGATGACGATGATGATCGCCACGGTGACAAAGGTGATGAGGCCGATGCTCTTGTTGATCTGCGTGTTCAGATCGGAGATCGAGGCGACATCGCCGGTGACATAGGCGTCGAGGTCGGGCGGTCGATGCTGCTGCACCGCTGCCCGGACCCAGGTGACGTCACCGTCGGCCTTGGGGGAGCCGACCGGATGGCGCAAGGAAACCGGCACGTAGGTCGCGTTGCCGTCCTTGCTGGTCAACGCGCGGCGCAGATCCGGACGGCTCGCGTAGTCCTGCAAGTCGGCGACGTGGTCGTCGTTGCTGCGCAACGTGTCGACGAGGTTGTGGTAGTAGGCCTGGTCGGTCGGGTTTGCCACGAAGCCCGGGCCGGTCAGGACGACGAACGCGATCGACTGGCCTTTGCCGGCGGCGAACGCCGCGTCCATGTGGTCGAACGCCTGGATCGACGGCGAGTTCGCGGGCAGGAACGGCGTGGCGTCCTTCTGGACGACCTTCTCGAGTGCCGGACCGGTCAGGTTCAGCGCAATGGCAACGAGCAGCCAGCCGAGGAGCACCACCTTCGGATGCTTCGTTGCTGCCTGGGCGACCCGACCCAGTGCCATGGTGTTGTTCTTTCGCTCTCGCCTACGGGCGAACCTTCAACCGCCCGTTGTGAGGTGAGTCACTCAGCGCGCAGCAGCGCTGCTACCCACTCGCCGAGCGACCGCGCGCAGGCGTCCACAGTGTCGATCCAGCTTTCTCCGGCTGACTCGTCAGCGAAGTCGGAGACGACCTTCACGCAGCGGAACGGCACCTCGAACTCCGCGCAGGCCGCTGCGAAGCCGAACGCCTCCATGTCGACCAGGTGGATGCCCTGCGCGGCCAGGCGACGGGCGTGGGCGCCGTCGGCGACGAACACGTCGCCGGTCGCGAGCATCGTGACCCCGGACGGTGGCGTGGGCATCGGGACCGGTGTGGCGGCGCTCGCCAGCGCGTAGCCACGGTCGAGGGTGCCGCCGACGAGCGCCTCGATGGCGTCATACGGGATGTCGTGCTGGGTCACCCAGGTCACCTCGACGACGCCGGTGATGACCCCGTCGACCGAGCCGGCAGTACCGACGTTGACCACCACGTCCGGTCGCGGCCGGTCGGCCAGCCGGCGGCCGAGGGCGGCGGCGGCGCGTGCCTTGCCGACACCCGTCACCAGGACCTCGACGCCGGTGGGCAGATGTGCGACCTCTTCAGCGAGTGCGGCGACGACGAGCAGAGGCACGGAGCAACCGTAGGCGAGGATGGACGGGTGGGCGGTGACCGGCGGTGGGCGGGAAGGGCCAGCACCGGGATCGTGCCTGCTCCGCTGCTGGTCCTGGCCGGGGTGGCAAGCGTGCAGAACGGCGCCGCCATCGCCATCAAGCTTTTCCCGAAGGTCGGTCCCGGCGGGATGGTCTTCTTGCGCCTGGCGTTGTCGGCCGTGTTGCTGCTCGCGGTCGCCCGTCCGCGCATCGGCAGCCACAGCGCGGCCGAGCTGCGCCTGGTCGTGGCCTTCGGACTCGTGCTCGCCGCGATGAACGCCAGCTTCTATCAGGCGTTGTCGCGCATCCCGCTTGGCATCGCCGTGACGATCGAGTTCATCGGGCCGCTCGGCCTGGCCGTGCTCGGCTCTCGTCGCAAACTCGACCTCGTCTGGGTGCTGCTTGCGGCCCTCGGTGTCGTCCTGCTGACGTCTGGCGGCGGTCACATCGATGGAGTCGGCGTCATGTTCGCCGCGTTGGCCGGATGTCTATGGGCCGGCTACATCCTGCTGTCGCAGCGCGTCGGTGCTGTCTTCCCCGGAGCGCAGGGCCTGGCACTTGCGCTGATCGTTGGTGCAATCGCGTTGGCGCCATACGGCATCGCCGATGGCAGGTCCGCACTTGTCGATCCGACGGTTTTCTGGCGGGGTTGCGCGGTGGCGCTGTTGTCGTCCGCGGTTCCGTACTCGCTGGAGCTCTATGCGTTACGTCGCATGCGGGCCTCGGTGTTCGGTGTCCTGATGTCGTTGGAGCCTGCGTTCGGCGCGTTGGCCGGCCTGATGTTCCTCTCGCAGCACTTGCGAATGCGCGAATGGCTCGCGATCGTGCTGGTCATGGTTGCCTCGGTGGGTGCGACGCGGGGCGCCCGTCGCGCGGACCTGCCGGTCGAGCCCGGCGCGACACCGACCGAGGTCGTGCCCGTATGAGCGGCAAGGTCAAGTTCACGCCACCGCGGGTCATTGGCCGCGTCGAACTGTTGCGAGACCTCGACCGTCCGACCGGACGCGTGCTGCTCGTCGAGGGAGTGGAGCAGTCCTACGTCGACGACGTCGACGACGAGCATCTCGAGTTCGAATACATGCAGCACATGGCGTTGGCGCTCGATGTCATCCGGCCCGACCACAAGCCGCTGCGCTGCGTCCATCTCGGCGGCGGCGCGATGACGATGGCGCGGTGGCTCAACGCGACGCGACCCGGCTCGCATCATGTCGTTGTCGAAGCGTCGGCGCCGATCGTCGAGGTCGCGGCGAGCGTGGGTCTGCCCGCGAACACCGACGTCGTGGTGGATGACGCGGTCGCCGTGTTGCCGACGTTGCCTCCGGGTCAGAACGACCTCGTCATCTGGGACTTGTATGACGGCCCGCGCGCGGTGACCGCAGCGCTGACACTAGAAGCAATCACTGCGATGCACGGGCTGCTCGACGTCTCCGGCTTGTTGATGCTCAACGTGTCCGATGCGGTGCCGTTCGACGTCGTCCGCCCGGTCGCGGCTGCGTTGCTCCGTTGCTTCGGTGATGTCGTGCTGCTCGCCGAACCGGACGGCACGTTCCTGCCAGAGGACATCGGGAAGATGCTCGTCTACAGCGGCGAGTGCGAGGCAGTCCTCGGCACGCGCACGACG